>Ga0315904_10008301_pt1 | contig 13767 bp, 28 predicted proteins | sample LakEriMetagenome_6_FD_203529 | JGI IMG/M metagenome (GOLD analysis project Ga0315904, IMG submission 203529) | Freshwater fungal communities from buoy surface, Lake Erie, Ohio, United States - Buoy 12 MA120 | ecosystem: Environmental > Aquatic > Freshwater > Lake | place: USA: Lake Erie, Ohio... | reverse complement strand
TCAAAGAACTGATGATAACCATTGGTTTTTTAGTTGGTGCGGATATGGTTGTTGGAATTTGGAAGGCATTGAAGTTAGGCATTAAGATTCGTTCACGCAGAATGAGCGACAGCATTACAAAAATGCTATTGTATCAACTCGCCATCGTTAGCGGTTTTTTAATTGAAACCTACATCATCGAGCAGTTAATCCCCATCACTAAATTGATTGCAACGGTTGTGGCTGTGATTGAGTTTAAATCAATTGTCGAATCAATTGAATCTGTTACAGGCAAAGATTTATGGGGTAAGATAAAGACGTTAGTAGGCAGGAAAAACGAGGATATAAAAGACATCATGAACGATGAGTCAGTTAAGTAAATACACCACGCTCCAAGAAGTGATAAAAAGCAATCAGGCGAGTGTACTTCAAATTCCAAACATTCCAAATACCGAGCAGGTTGCGAATTTAAAATTGGTATGTACGGAAATTTTCGACAAAGTGCGTGAGCATTTTGGAAAACCAATTGGGATTAGTAGTGGATTCAGATCGGTTGAATTAAATCAACGCATTGGTGGTTCGAAATCATCGCAGCACATGGAAGGCAAAGCACTGGACATTGATGGCGATTTGTTGGGCGGTGTGAGTAATAAAGAGATTTTTGATTATATAAAAAACAATTGTATATTTGACCAACTCATTTGGGAGTTTGGTACAGAGAATAATCCTGACTGGGTTCATGTCAGTTACAACAAAGGAGTAAATAGAAAACAAATACTACGAGCGATTAAAAGTGGTGGGAAAACTATTTACAGACCTTTTTAACTATGACAAAACAACCAACAAAAACTGAATTAGCGCGTGAATTACGAGGTAGATTTCCTGATGCGCCAACGCTAACACTCGCCAAGAAATTAGCTAAAGAACATTTCGAAACATTTTTAAGTGTTGAAGAAGCGCGTTCAATACTGCGCTATATTGAAGGAAAACATGGAGTGAAAAGCAGAAAAGATTTGGGTAGTAAAAGAGAATTTGTAATGGAAAAAGAAAGGTCACGCAATCCATTCAATTTGCCGAAATCGTATGCGAAAGGAAGAAAGCATTTTGATATTAAAGGGCAAAAGGTTTTGATACTATCAGATATACACATCCCATACCACGACATCGATGCGTTGAGTGTTGCAATTCAAACAGGCATTGATGAAGGTGTTGATACAGTTGTGTTGAATGGGGATGCGCTCGACTGCCACATGATTAGCGATTTTGTAAAGGATCCCAAGAAAAGAAAGTTCAAAGATGAGTTGTATGCAATGCGCAGTTTTTTGAGTGAGTTGAGAGGCCAATTTCCCAACGCGGAGATAGTTTACAAAGAAGGAAACCATGAAGAACGATACTGGCGTTATATGCGCGTGAAAGCTCCAGAGCTATTTGATATTGATGCCTTCGATTTCCCAACGCTAACCCATTGCGATAAGCATAACATCAAATGGTTAGATGGAAAGAGTAAGATAAACATTGGTGGATTGTCTATATTTCACGGACACGAATTTGGAAAGCAATTTTTACCATCTGTAAACGTGGCGCGTGGGTTGTTTTTAAAGACAAAAGCGAACGCGATGTGTGGTCATCATCATCAAACTGCTGAACATACTGAACGCGATGTTAATGGAAAGGTGATTACTTGTTGGGGTGTGGGTTGTTTATCTGAATTGTCACCTGATTACAATCCCTATTCGAAATACAATCATGGGTTCGCTATCATTACGCGAGGAATCAACAAAGCATTTCACGTTAAAAATTACCGCATACATGAAGGAGCAATTTATTAAGTGGATTGCGTTTGCAATTGGATTGATCATTGCATTCATTGTGGGGAAAAATTCATGCAATTCGAATCGGTTACAAATTGTAACCAACTCCGATACGGTTGTAGTTCTGAAGGCGAGAATTGATACGATTCAAAAGGAACGAATTAAATTAAAGACGATTTATGAAAAGCAAGTTGATACTATTTATTTGTATGATTCTATTGCCATTGATAGTGCATACACAAAGGCAATACAAAAGCTACGCGATTACGAGCGCGCTGGATTCTTTGAGTGAAGAAAAACGATTAGTCGTGTTGGGAATTACCAGGATGGAATATCTGAATGCAGATAATAAAAAGTTAAGTCAAGAAAATCAGGCACTAACCAAGATAAATGAGATTAATGTGTCATATATTGCACAAATTGAGCGCGAATTGACCGATATAAGACAAGTTAATGACCGAAACATCGAAGCAAAAAAAAAGTGGCGCAGAGCCACTCTTTATTCGGTTGGTCTTAATGTTACTTTTTTAGCTTCATTAATCGTTTTAAGTAGATAGCAAAATCCAACGCTTCCTCGTAAGCATGATTTAACCATTCTTGTTCGCTTAAATTAGCTTTGTCAACCGTTACTCCGTACTTCATTCTTCCCATCTTTTCACGCGCAATTAGATCGGTTATTACTTCCTTGTATGTTTCACTTTGGCAGTGTTCAAAGTCATGTGTTATATTCATTTTACTTGTAATTTAGGTTGAACATCTTTTTGTTTACGGATGTATTCGGTTAGTTCGGTAAGCATCCAATAGCCATACGTTGACATTTCATAAGTAAAGTCATCAATCTGTTGAGTGATGTCGGGCAGTATTGCGTCATCTGCGTTCCACAACGCGGTTATTGTCTTGCCGTGTTCACGCTGGATGCTGTCGTTTAGTCGTTTCAATAACATCTTCGTTTGATGATTGTAAAACCATTTAATTGATTCGCATTCGTCACCTGCGTAGATGGATGCTTGTAACCACATTAACAGATTCAACACTTTTACCTTTTCTAATTCATCTTTTGTAATTTCAGTTTTCATCTTGACCTCCGTATGTTTCGTTGTAATATTTTCTTGGAGTTGGTACTTCTACATCATTCTCATAATTACAATGAGCAATTTCATATTTCTGCCATTGCTCTCTACCCGATGTGTATGATTTCTCAATCTGCTCTCGTTCCATTTCTTTTGCTTTTTGAAATACCTCATTCCATTCTTCAGTACTTTTAGCTTGTAATAATGAATCATTTTTTATCTCTTCAATAAGATACTGCACTGCTGTCTGTTTTTTGTCGCTCATATTTTCATTTTTTTGATTATCAAAAGAGTTTGTGTGTCACCAATTATTGACACTAAATTGAGTTTGCTGTCCATTTATAGTTCATCATTAATCTCTTGGGAAATTAATTTGAGTGCGTATTTAGCACCTGCCATAAACGCGAAGTATGATTCTCCACTCATTCCATCTCCACCGAATGCAGCGTAGTATTCGGCTTCTAGTTTAATCATTTCATTTAGTTTCATTTTGTTTTTGTTTTAGATTTCAAATATATTAAATAAATTTAACCAAAGGCATATTTGCCAAAATTCTTTTTCAGTTCGTAAAACGCTCTCATCATTATCGCATCTGCGAAGTCGGGAGATATACCATATTTCTTCTGCAATGTTTCCTTATTGGTAACTCGTAATTTTCCATCGCTATCAATTTTTTCCCTGCGTATCATTTCGAGTTCTTTGATAATGGTATCTTTATGAGTTGATTCAAAAGTAATCGCGTTGGTCGTTATCAGTTCACCTAACTTAAAATAACAATCTGCTTTGAGATTCATGTAATTATCGCGCACAGCTTTTGAGCCATTTAAAAATCCTTTGCATTTCATGAAGTCAACCACTCCACCGCCAATACCATCTTCATCACATAATACATTCGACAACCTAACACCATTAGATTCGGACAACTGGCGAATGGTATCAACCACTTCATTTATTGGTTTGTGTTTTAAGACAATAAATTTCTCCGCGTGTAATCCATTCCACAACACAATTACGGTTCTATCATTCCCCATCCGCGCAATATCCGCAGTGATGAATTTATCCTGGCTAATTGTTGATGGCATTCTAAAACATCGGAGTAAATCATCGTATTCGTAAATGCGGTCTTTCGTTTCGTCATAATCCCAATCACCCTCCAACAATCTTTTGCGGTCAATGATTGGTAGCATTTGCAATGATTCGAGATATACCTCTGAAACGTGGGGGTTATCCGTTGGCAATGCTTGTATAAATCGCCTATCTTTTCTTATTGTTCCATTCCTTTGCGCATCGAAGAACTCATTGTATAACCATCCTTTGTGTGGGTTACAAGTCATGAGTAGTTTTGGTTTGTCGTTGATTAACTTGTAACGCAATCGCGAGGAAAGTATATCAATACATTTTTGGCTTACCTCTCCAGCTTCATCAACAAACGCATCCGTTAATTCTATCGAACCAAATCTTTGAAATTCGGGATCACTTGGAAGGTCGGCTAAATCCATTAAGATTATTTGACTACCGTTGTAGAATTTGACAACGTGGTCTTGGCCGTTGTATGTCCAATGTTTATCTGGGTTCAATCCGTACATGGAGCATAACTCAAAGAAGGTAGCCATAGTTGAAAGGCGCAGTTTTTTAAGTTCAGAACGACCAATTAATCCGCGCGTTCCGGGATATTTCAATCGTCTTTTTATTTGCCAATCACAACCGAGAAAACTTTTTCCGCTTCCTGCAGCACCGCCATATAACACCTGCCACTTATCCGAATCAATGGATAAGTGAGCAAGTGCCTCTTTTTGTTTATCGTGAAATTGAATCATTAAAACAATGTTTCTACGATTGTATTTTTAAATCTAGTATCTGCTTCTTTTAAATTTAGAATAGCTTGTTTATAATATGAATCTTTTAATTCAATACCTATGGCTTTTCGACCTAAAGAAACAGGACTATATACTTCGCTACCAACTCCCATAAAAGGCGTTAATACTACTTCATTTGGATTTGAATACATTTCTACTAATCTATCTATTACATCGAGTTGCAATGGGTGAACATGCTTTTCATCATCTTCTTCTTTTGAATCTCGGAATGGTAAAACATTATCTATTCTTATATCATCCCATACTGATGATGCGTAACGTTGCCAAATGTAATGAGATAATTTGTTAGTCTTTGGATCTTCATGATTTGAATATTTAGTATTCAATAAATTCCAAAGCTCCAACTCATTTAAATCTGAATTATTCGCATTATTCCAAGCCTTTAAAATATTAGGTAAAATTGGAGTTTCACCAAAGTATTTTTCCAATCCATTTGGATGGGTAACTGGAACTTTGTTTTCTCCTTTTTTTGTAAATATTAATACATAATCTGGCATAGCTGTAAAACATTTAGTAGAATCTTCAACTATGAATTTATGCATTAAAGATTGAACCATAGTTCTCATTCTAACCTTTAAAGGTTCTTTCCATATAGTAATTCTATTTCTATATTCAAAATCATACTTCTTATGTATTCTAATTATTTCGTTTGGAAAGTCCCATAATCTAGACGTATTATCAAATACATCAGTACAATGAACAGCAGTTATACGCCCATCTTTTGTTATTCGAGAAATTTCAGATACTAAAAATTCGTATTGCTCTAAAAATTGTTCTTTACTTTCGCAGTTGCTAAAATCATTTGGACTACTTGAATAATTGTACAATCCTGCAAAGGGTGGAGAATAGATTGATAAATCTATACTTTTGTCATCAAGAGATGGCAATACTAACATACAATCACTATTATATATAGCGTAATTTTCTGTAACTGTTTGATCTTTTACTTTGTTTTCCATTTTTTTAAAATTTAGGTTTTATTATTTGTTTATTAAATTCCTTTACATTGTTTACAAAAGATTGATTTACTGACTTTGTTAAATTGTCATATAACTCAATAGCCTTTTTTGTTTTTTGTTCTAATGCTTCCGTAACTCTAGTTTGACCATCAGATAAAACCATATCAATAATTACATCATTTTTTTGACCAAACCTCCAGAATCTTCTAATAGCTTGGTAATATTGCTCATAAGACCAAGTTGGAAAAAATACTGAGTGATTACAGTGCTGCCAATTTAAACCCATTCCAGTCATTTTAGCTTTAGTTATTATTCTTTCAATGTTTCCATTAGCAAAATTTATAAGTATATCTTCTTTTTTATCTATTGACATTGAACCTATAATCTCTAAAGCGTCTTTATCTAGATCCTTTAAATATGCACTTTCCTGATTTGTATTGCACCAATATACAGAAGTTTTATCTGATGCTAATTCTACAGCCTTTTCACATCTTTTAAGCTCAGTTTGTTTTTGTTCATATCTAACCTCTGTCATTGACTTAGCTATAGGTGTAAACATTTGAATCTGACCATTTATATCTATTAAAGATTGGTTTTCTACAATATGTTTATTAACTACTAAATTAGGTAATTCATATAAGTCATTTGAAAATCCTATATCACTAGGCATTTTAACCATCATAGACCATTGATTAACCCAAGCAAAAAAATCTTTTTCAGCATGAGGTTTTAAATAAAATTTTTCACCTATGTTTCTATTATTAGAATCTACTGAGTTTTGATTATTTTTAAAAAACTTGGTTAACATATCCATATAACCCATATATCCTAAAGCTTCTGAGCTAGTTCCTAATTCTATAAAATCATTTGGAGATGGTGTAGCAGTAGATAAAAATCTATAAGGCATTTTTTTTATGAATGCATTTATCTGGTTTTTTATTTTTCCATCGAAATTTTTTAAAATACTGCTTTCATCTAAAATACATCCTATAAAATCATTTGAATCTAAATAGTGTAATCGTTCATAATTGCATATAATTATTTTGCCATTTAGCTCTCCTTTAATAGTTTGATAAACATCTTCAATACCTATTTTTCCAGCTTCATTAATAAATTGAAACCCAACTGCTAAAGGAGTTAAAATTAAAACTCTTTTATTAGTATGATTAACAATGTTTTTAGCTATAGATAATTGAATTAATGTTTTACCTAATCCAGTATCAGCAAAAATTGCCATTCTACCCTTTAATACTGATCGTTCTATAATAGCTTTTTGAAAATCAAAAGCCATAGATGGGAAGTAATTTGGTTCAAATCCAAAATTACCGAGTAAATGTTTTTTAGATTCTAAAAATTCCGTGTAGTTCATTTGTTCATTTGTTTTTGCCAATATAAAATAAATTTATTTATTTACAATTTTTGAATTATTCGTTGTTGTAAAATCGTGCTGTCCATGATGTCCGCGTATAACCTGCGCATCAACTCTTTTTGAACTGATTGATTGAACGATAGTTTTTCATCCTTGTTCATGCGCTCCAATCGTGTTTTGGTTAGATGCAAATCTTCAATCACTTGGAATCGTGCAGCGAACTTCCATTGTTTCCACTGTTCATCTGTCCAGCAGTCATCATTGATAGCTTCGAGTTCGTAAAATTTAGCAATGAAGTTAGGCGCAAGAATCATTACCGTTGTCCGTTGATTGTCCTTCCATCTCTGTATGTCAGTTGTGAACATCTCCTTCCAATTGATTGGCTCGTTGTATTCGGCAATGGGTGTTTCCATTTTCGTTTTCTTTTTCTCTAATGCAATGTTCATTTGGTTACGGACATTCGTGTAGTTTTTTAGAACATCGGATTGGAACTGGATAGTTATCATGCCATAGTTTTCAACGCGTGGAAATTCAACACCTGCCGCATTCATTTCAAATGCCAATGCATATTCACCAATTGTTGTATATGCGTAGTAATGGATGACGTTAGTAAATAGCATTTGCGTTTCTTCGCTGGATGGCAGTTGTTTTATTCCACTGATTACAACCGTTCGCGCAATTAATGATTTGAACATTTGTAATGTGATGTCGCACAACCTCACCTGTTCCTTTGCTTCGAGATATGCGCGTTCATTCGGAGTCAATCCAGCTTTGTAATTCAGACCTTTGTATTCGACCAATTGTTTCATTGTTTTGTTTTTTATTAGTTATAAATTCATGTAATTTCCAAGCCGATCGCATCGCTGCTTTCCAGTCCTTCATCTTTTTCTTTCCATAATACCAATTAGTATTCGTGTAATGGCTGATAAAGATGTCAGCGAAGTTAAGAGCATCTTCAGTTTGAGCATTTGGCACACGTTCGATGAAGTATTCAGCAACTTGCTCAAGTGTTGGTGGTGTGAATCTGTTGTTGTCGTTTTGTTTCTTTTGGAGTAAGTAGTCGAGTTTTATGTGCAATTCGCGCACCTCTCTCAAGATTTCCGTAAGTTCGTTCATGTTTCCATTTTTTTGTAGTTAGTATGTCATCAAATATATAAATTTTTTTACTATTCAATATGCGGATTACTTCATTTATTTTTTTCTGAAACTTTTTATCCGTAGCAACCAGCGCATCAAATGCCTTCATGTTGTGAATCATCGTTGCGTGATGGCGATTTAGATGGCTTCCCATTTTGGCAAAACTCCAATCCGTTCCCATGCGCAAGAATGTTGTATAAATAATTCGAGCATCATTGAACTCTCGATAACGAGCGCGACAAAACAATTCATGTGGTGCAATTTTACAGACGTTGCAAACTGCTTGTAAAATCTCATTCGTTAATTCATCACCATCTGGTCGCACCATCTTTTCCTTATCGTATTTGATGATCTCGGTTAGCGTTGAAGCGTTTGGATTTGTCACGATGTCATGCAGCAAATCGAATGCGATGGGAGATTGTATCATGTTCATTTTTAATTTGTCGTATGCGTTCAGTAAATACTTATTCATCACCTTCGTTTTTAATTGTTATTACGCTGCTGTTTATTGCCATCTGAACGATTATCTTAATGTCGATGTTCAGTTCATCGGAAATCTTTTGAATGTCGATTAATCGCATATACACTGGGTAATTGACATATCGCCAGGCGGTAGGGTAACTCACCCCGATAACCCGCCCAAATTTGAGCGTGTTACCGAAGTGGTTTTTAATTAGTTGTTGAAAATCTGTTTTCATTCTATTTGCAATTGTAATGTGCTTATCCATTCGTTTGGTATTCAGAAAGGAAGGTCATCGTTAGCATCTGATTTTCTATCATTTAACGCATTATCAACTGCGTCTTGGTTCGCTTGTTGGCCTGTGGTTAAATAATGCTCGAAGTACAATGCGCAGTTCACATATTTGTAAGGTTCTTCCCCTGCTCCAATGGCATCAACCGCAGCTTTGAGCGCAACCGCTCTCGCGATTTCCGCTTTGTCTTGAGGAGATTTTTGGAATGATCCACCACCTCCAAATGATTTGGCAGGTGCGCCAGCTTCACCAATGAATTTGATGGATGGTGTTTTGCCATTGCCACCGATTTCATACTGATACTCCTTTCCAATTTCAAAACGGCAACTGCCTTTTGCATAGTTGTTACCTGCATCACCATTCTCGAATGATACTTCGAAGACATTCATGTCCTTGAATTGTCCATTAGGTTGGACACCCCTTACTTTACTTGTTTTCATCTTTTTTTGGTTTTTAAGTGTATAACTGTTTTTTGCTATTTCAATATCTCTTTGCATATGAAATTCGTCCAACTTGTTTTCGGTTGAATCTTTGGCCACCAATATAGGTTGGCCATCTTCATCTTTAATCCAAGGCATTATTTCTGATAGGTTTTTTCTGTTAGTAGTTCCTCCATCCTTTGTAGTGGAGTTCTGTTAGTTCCTGCAGCTATATGCTGCGCTATTTGGTTGTAGTCAAGCTGCTCAGCTGGATAGCTTGCTGACTGTACACAGATGTACTTTTTGGGGTAGGTTAGATTGAGTTTCATAGTGATTCATTTTTTATTTCACTGATCAACTTATATGAATAAAGTTCCTCGAAAGTATTGATAAGCCGATTTTGAAACACTTCACCTGTGTAATTTTGCTGAAATTTGTCAAATGCAACTTGTAATATTGACAACTCCATGCTGGTCAGTTCCAACTTCCAAACTTTTTTTTCCTGTTCCATGTTCTTAAATTATTTGAAAGATGAATATTTCAGTTGAACAAGGGCTGTTTTCGCCATCATGAGCATAAGCCCATCCATCTGCATCGTAACCGTAGGTTAAACCCATTTCCGATGCCTTATCCAATACATAGCGATTGGCCATTGTTAATGAATCATAATTGCGCACCTCTGCGTTGATTCCTTCTTTGATGTGTACTTGATACATTGTTTCCATTTTGTTTTGTTTTTTTAGTTAGTTATTAATTACATGAATATCGGAGCCATTGAATAAGAACCCATTGCCATGACATACTCATTGCCATCGAATCCTACTTTTACTTTTTTGCGTACGATGTTTTTTTCACCTTGAACTTTTAAGGTTACAAAATCACCTTTACGATCTAACACTTGCGCAGTGACTACCAAATTGGCATCACCGATGAATGTTGCGCTGATTGTTGTGTTTGCTTTGATTGTTTTCATTGTCTTTTGTTTTTTGTTTATCTTTGATTTGTGTTTGCAAATATATGTAAAGTTATTTTGATAAAACAAGAAAAAAATGAAGAAATTTGTTAAAATTAATTTATTAAATGATAACTCATTGATTTCTAACGTAAAAAAATCGTACAAAAAAACATATAAAAAATCTTTTTCCGGTGAGGCAGGGGTGCAAAAGGCGGTTATTGATTACTTAAAATACACTTATCCCGGTGCATTATACTGCGCTTCCGCAGGTGGGGTAAGGACATCCATGAAACAGGCAATAAAAATGAAGGCCACAGGCTATGTGAAAGGAGTTCCCGACTTGCAAATCTTCGAACCAATGGGTAATTATCATGGGTTATTGATAGAGATTAAAGATATCAAAGGTGTGGTAAGCAAAGAGCAAAAGGAATGGATAAAGGAATTGAACGAAAGAGGATATTACGCTACATATAGTAAAGGATATGAAGCCACTATTCAAGTTATAAATGATTATTTCGCAGGTAAGATATAACCATTGGCGCAAGATAGCGTTATCATTAACCGCTAATAGCTTTGAAGCGGATGACCTTTTGCACGATACCATTGGCCGCATTCTCGAAAATAACCTGGATCACATCAAAGACATCGAAGCATACGTTGCTCATGCCATTAGAATCGCTTATTATTCTAATCGTTCATCTTATCACAATCTTTATCGTAAGCATTCAGATTTGTATGCAGACATTACGGATGAGCATCTGCAAAACATGGCTGTTGAATCAGTGTGGATGGCTGATAGGTTAACCAATGAACAACTTGATATTTACATTAGTAGGTTGCCATTCTTCGAACGTGAAGTGTTTTACTTATATGCGCTAAACGATTTCAGTTATGATGAATTATCGAGAGAAACAGGAATACCAAAGAGCTATCTTTACCAAACGGTGAAAGCGGCAAAGGACGAATTAAGAAAATCAATTATACGATTATGAACACAATTATTGAAATGGCCAACAAACGAATGGCTATCTGTATTGAATGCCCAGCGTACAACGCGACAACGCGCACATGTGGTACACCACTCAACAAACTGAATCCACTCGGAGAAACAATGACATTGGATGGTGTGAAGTTTAAACCATGCGGTTGTTTCTTGGATGTCAAAACTAAAATGACGCTATCTGATTGTCCTGCGGGTAAGTGGGAGAAAGTTGTCGATGGTTCACTCATTCAGGATGCTCAAACGCTTCTATTCAATGCTCGGAAGAATGGTGCATTAAACAATGATGAGCGCATTACACTTGCGCGTTTAAAATCTTTGATGACTGGCCGCAATGAAAAGGTTACAAGCTGCGTGACGTGTGTTAACCAAACCATTGCTGAACTGAACAAACAATTGAAAAGGGAAGAAGTGCTACAAGTAGAGGAAGAACAACCCATTCAACCAAAGAAACGTGGAAGAAAACCAAGAAAATCTGAGTTATGATGACAGTGCTTCTTTTCTTTTTTATATGCTATTCAATGATAGGCTTATTACTTATTGGGTGGATGGGCTTAATGATCCGAAATCAAACATTACCTTTTTCTCGTAACAATTTCATAGGTCTAATTGTTACAGGAATTTTTTGGTTACCGATTTTAATTTATTCTTTGATTGTTAATAACGATAAATAGAACTCAACACAATTCAATTTATATTTGTTGTGTTGAGAGTAGATAGATATTTCCCCCTTTCATTTTAACTCTCAACAGGTTTTAATGATTGGGGGATTTTCTTTTAATGGCGGTGCGAATACGCTTGGTTAAAAGGAATACGCGTTACAAGGGGATGATGGCACAGCGCAGCGGTAGCATTAAGGACAAAGCCGCAAGACCATCACGAGAGCCGAATATCTCGTTAAAGTAGTGTCCAGGTCAAAGATCAACGGTGATGCTTTGAAACTTGAAAGCGAAAGGACTCATTCGACGGATTGAATGAACTTTTAAGCAAAGAGAGTGAATGACAACTGATGTTAAAGTCAGTTAGGATATTCTCATTCTCTTTATGCTCAGGATCTATTCTCGGGATTAATTATTATTAATTATATTTGTTATTATTAAAAAATCATTTATTATGAAAGGTAAATTAGAAAAAAGTAAATACAATCAATGGTGGGTTAGATTCAATGGTGGGGGATCATTGCAAATGATTGATGAATCAATTGATACATCATCTTTTGAAACTGCACAAGAAATTGAATTTGAACTTCATTTAGCATCAAATTCTGAATATACTAAAGATAGCGCGAATAAATATAGAGCCTTTCCAGTATGAATTACAAAGTAACTTTTTTTAGTGGTACAAATGATCATGAAACACAATTCGAAGTTAATGATGTCAAAACCATAGCATACGATAAAGACATGGTTATCTTTTTTGGAATGGATGACAAACCAAAATTCATTTTAAAGCAACCAAAATTTTTTATTAGTAAACTATGTTAATCATACCAGCACAAATCGAATCAATCAAATCACGAAAGGACAAAACAACGGCCATTGTGATTGGAACTAACGAGATTAGTCCATCAATCGCAGGTCAATTGTTCAATCTTCAATCATCGTTCGTTTATTGCGCTCTAAAAGAAGAGGAGTTCGCTACAAATGAGAAGGAGATAATAAACGATTTAAAAGCGGATTTTGAGATTGAAAAGAAAAGCAATGGTCAGAGGTTGAGGAATGTGTTTTACAAACTATATGAGCAAGATAACGAAGGATTTTTAACCTTTGTAAAATACTACGACCATAAGATGGAGCAATTAATAAACCACTTCAAATCAAAGTTAGAATTGTAAATATCAATAAGTTTTAATAAAATGCCATTTGAAAAAGGAAAATCGGGTAATCCAAATGGAAAGCCAGTAGGCGCAAAAGGTCAAAAGACATTGCAATGGGAAGCGTTAGGCGATTCAATTACAGGACACCAAGCGGAACAATTCAACGCGTTCCTCGATAAGCTATGGAGTAGTCGTAACGATGAGGATAAAATGATTGCATCTGAACTTTATCTAAAGACATTGGAATACTTCAAACCGAAACAAGCAAGGACAGTTCACGCAGGCGATAATGACGCGCCTGTTAACATAATAATCTCTGATAAGTTATGAGAGCAATAATCGAATTTAATCTTGACGAACCAGCGGACATCGAAGAACACAAAAGGTTCACGAATCTCAACGCTGTTTATCTTGCGTTATGGGAGTTTGACCAAGAGATGCGTAGTACCATTAAGTATAATACGAAAGAGTATAATGGCGAACAATTGGATGCACTCGATAAGATGCGCGAAAAGTTCCATGAGATATTAAATGAGAATCAAATAAAAATTGACTGATGCCAATACCAAAAAAAGAAAAGGATGAATCAATACAGGACTTCATCGAAAGGTGCATGATTGATG
>Ga0315904_10008296_pt1 | contig 13769 bp, 13 predicted proteins | sample LakEriMetagenome_6_FD_203529 | JGI IMG/M metagenome (GOLD analysis project Ga0315904, IMG submission 203529) | Freshwater fungal communities from buoy surface, Lake Erie, Ohio, United States - Buoy 12 MA120 | ecosystem: Environmental > Aquatic > Freshwater > Lake | place: USA: Lake Erie, Ohio... | reverse complement strand
ACTTTACAAAGGACTTCAGGGCGAATTTATAAGTACAATACAAAATGTAGAGGTTAACCAGAAAATATGTTTGGATGTAGATGTTTCAGATCCGCAAGATTCCCTATACGTTAAAGTATCTTCCAGCGCCCTCAAAGATTCAACGCTGTCCATCAAACCCGAAATTACGGATACTGTTAAGGCAGGCTCAAAAAATGTAGTAACCCGTGTTTGCTGGCAAACCAATTGTGCATTGGCTGGAAAGTCGGCCACATTCACAGTAGAGGCTACTGATAATGGCTGTCCGATGCCACGTAAAGTAAAAGGAACATTCATTATCAATGTTACACCTATGCCAGTTGTAAGTCCTATTGATATATTGTGTTTCCATTTAAAGAACAATGAAATAGAATTCGATTACGGAGATACAAGCAGCACCAATCCATATTTTAAACAACATTATGTATACCGCGCCATCAACGATGGGCCCTTTCAACTTATAGATTCGGTAAGTGATATAAACCAACGAACATACCGTGATGCAAATGCACCCGACAACCGCAATATCAATTACAAATACTTCATGCGTGCGGCTAATTTATGCGATGTAACAGGCAATACGTCAGACACGTCTACAACATTTGATAATCTGGAGGAAATACCACGCGCACAGCCACTCATCACAGTTAGTGTAGAAGAAAACAAGAAGCTGAAAGTGATTTGGCCAGCCAATAAGGATCAGGATTTTGCCCGATACCGATTGTACAAAACCACCCGCACTAACACTTCTTCATGGATTGAATTGGCTGATTTATTCAAAGCAACAGATACAGTATTCGTTGATGAGGACGTAGATGTTCAGCAGGAAAGTTATTGCTACTACATCGTAACACGCGATACATGCCAAAATGAAAGCAATACCGGACCGTTTAGTTGCTCCATTGTACTCAAAGGAAATTCGAACCCATTCACCCATAAACTGGAATGGATGCCCTACTCTTACTGGTTAAACGGTACACGTCAGTACGATGTGTTACGCAGCGACCACCTGACAGATAACAACATAATAGCTTTGGGAAGTCCAGCGTTATTAAAATACACAGATGATAACCTGAACACCAAATCAGGCATTTTCAAGTACACTATAGTGGCTCATGAAGAGCACACTACAGGGTCAGGTCAGGCAGGTACGTTTTACGATGCCGAAAGCCGCTCGAACACCATCGAACTTATTCAGGCTCCGCTGCTTTATGTGCCTAATGCATTTACTCCAAATAACGATGGCTCGAATGATGAGGTCGGCATACGGGATGTGTTTGTTAAAGACTATGAATTAAGAATATACAACCGTTGGGGTCAACTGGTGTTTAGAACACTGGATAAAAACGTTCAATGGAAAGGTGTTGACGAAGAGGGAGTTAAACAGCCCGATGACGCCTATATATACATTATTCATTATACCGGTTGGGATGGCTCAGCGTATACCAAGCAAGGAAATTTAACCTTACTCCGTTAAGTTAATCTATTAATTTTCAGTAAGTTATTACGAATTATGTGAATAAATACTCATATATTCACATAACTTCCACAACACGTATAATTTATGTGGTTAATGTGTGAATATGGGTGAACAATAAGTTTTGACTCATCTATAGCTGTTTGATAGTGCATGTAGTATCTTCACAGAACAATTCATTTTAGTTTAAATACTAACAATCAAACAGTTAAATAGTATGGCAGAAGAAAAATTAACACTTGTAACCAAACGTAAACACACGAATACCGTATTCGATTATTGCCTGGATAACCGTATTTCGTTCACAGTCAACCCCAAAGGAATTTCAGCCGATGAATTTTGCATTGATTTGACAATCAATGGAATAAAACAAGCTGTTGCTTTGGGTATGTTTGCAAAAGAGCATAAATTTGAAGTCCTTGGTTTTACTGAAACGGCATCGCCAAAAACGAATACAAACGTTTCAAAAAAACAGGAATTGAAAGAGAACCCTGTGGTTGAAAATCATACTTCCAAAGTTGATCAACAACCGACAAGCTCGGTTCTCCAGTTTTAAATTCGGAAAACCTGCGCAGCTCGGTTTTGTAAGTTGCCATGTTTTTATATTGATTACACAAAAATGGTCCGCATGCGGGCCATTTTTGTTTTCATCTCAATCATTTATAAAAAGCGTATTTCTTTTATGCAATGCACGGGTATACTTATACCACCTTTTAACATAATAGCATCATCGGTTGCAGCCCACACCGTTGTTTGTACACATAACAATCCCTCGGTGGTTAGAAACACAATATCAATTTTGGCTTGAGCACTGTTGCCTAGCAGCATGGCCTTTTCCAAATCTACTCTTCGTTGGTTTCGCGAACCACCATCCTCCAACGCATCAAAACTTACAAATTCGTAAGCCGGAATTTTTTCTTTGTTAATTATAACGGGAATCTGTTCGGATGCAGGCCTATTTTCCATAACGAACACTTCATTAGTAAAAGCAATATACATTTTATACCTACATTGTTTTCATTTGTATGGATTTAATTCATGCAACATTACATATCTATTTTACTCGGTCAGATAAACGAACAGAAACAGAGACATAAGCTGCAGCTTATGCATGTACTCAAAAAGTATCTGCCCCCGGTGGCAGTTGAATACTGCAGCGAACTCATCATGTTGCATAACCTGCATTTGCACATTGAAATTGAACGCAAAGATAGGCTGGGCGACTACAGCCCACACTTGGGTAAGGGGAACCGCATTTCGATTAATCATAACCTAAGCCCGTATGATTTCCTCATTACTTTTATACATGAACTAGCACATCATACGGCATATGTAAAATATGGACAAAAGCACGCTCCGCATGGTGCGGAATGGAAATCTGAATTCAAGGCACATATGCGCACTATAGTTATGGCCGGCTTTTTTCCGACTGATGTAGCTGCTCCTTTAATCCAACACATGAAACGTCCGACTTACACTCACAGCGGTGATGTCGAGCTTACCCGTGCATTATTGAAATACGATAAACGAGATGTACGAATGCTGCAGGATATGCCTGAAGGTGTTGCATTCAAGCTGACTAAAAAATCACGTATTGTATTAATGAAGGGCGAAAAGATGAAGAAGCGGTATTGCTGCACAGATATACACACGGGCCGGCAATACCTAGTGCATGAGGGTGCAGTTGTTATTCCGATACATAACTTAAAATAAAACCTTTACCGTGAGTTGCGTATTTTTACGCATAATCGTTACCTGTGTTTCATCGCCTTTTTTGAACTTGCTTAAGGCTACCATGTATTCTTGCATACCCGTAGTTTTGTAATCACCGATACTCATGATTATATCATCGCGTACAATACCTGCAACAGCGGCCGGCTTGCCTTCAGTAACTCCATCTACCCTTACACCTTTGCCTTCGTACATATAATCGGGCATGATGCCTAAAGTAACCTTAAACGACACACGCGTTGTGCTGTCAGCAGCAGTTTTTTGGAAGGTCAGTTCGGGTTTTTCATGAAGGAGCTCAATTAACTTCGCGATATGTGTGATGGTTTTTGCAGCACCGTCATAATTTATTTTTTCTTCGTCATCGCTGGGTTTATGATAATCGGAGTGAGTGCCGGTGAAATAATGCAATACCGGAATATTCATATTGTAAAATGAAGTGTGATCGCTAGCACCCGTGCCGCTTGCAGTATATTTATATTTTAGGGAGTCAATTGAAATTTTAGAAAGTAGCTGATCCCACTCTTTGGCAGTGCCTGTTCCATTTATTCCTAATGAATATTTTGTTGAATCTAGTCGTCCTATCATATCCATATTTATCATAGCCAGCATGTGCTTAAAATCTGTAGTGGGGTTTCGTGTGTAGAAGTTTGAACCCAGCAGTCCATCTTCTTCGCCACTGAATGCAATGAACAGGTAGTTGAAGAGGTTATATTTTTTCTGCTGCAGCATTTTACCCAGCACAATAAGCCCCGATGTGCCACTGGCATTATCGTCTGCACCGTTATGAATTTCTTTAGGCCTACCGACAGGTGTCTTGAACGTAGAGTGACCGTATTCATCAAACCCCAAATGATCATAGTGCGCACCAATCACGATGGTTTTATCAGCCTGATTGTTTATGCTGGCAATAACGTTGTGTGCTTTCGATGATAGCTCGTGATAGGTGATATCAGATTGTAAAACAGCGTTTCTAAATTGCGAGCTGTCAGAAATATGTTTCATGAGCCATACAGGAACCGAACGGCATCGTTCAGGATTGGCAAATGAGCGGTAGTCCGGGGCATCTTCACCTGACTTAGCAATAAAGATAACTCCGGTGGCACCATGTGCTATAGCGGAGTCAACCCGTGCTGAAGCACTCCACCGCTCGGCATATTTGCTATGCGGATTATTTCCGTCAGGTAAATTATACCACATCACCCACACCTTGCCTTTTGCATTTTTCAATGCGTACCGTACATAGTCATTTTTATCTTTCTGCTCATCCTTTATACCATACCCTGCCCACTCAGTTTGCCATTTCATTGAAAACGAAGATTGCCCTGAATACTGCAACGGGTAAACCAATTCATGCCACTCATTCGGACTCGTTTGAGCAAATGATAGTGTATGCTGTTTAGATGTAAGTAAAAAATACTCACCGCTTGTTCTGTGCGAAAATTGAATGCGTTTAAACGGGAAAGGCTGTTTGAAGCCTTCCGTACCTGCCGGCTTTAATCCTGCCTTTTCAAATTCCTGTATAATGTAAGCTGCAGCTTTTTGCTCGTTTATTGAACCGGCTAGTCTGCCTTGCAACGAGTCATGAGACAATACACGTATATGCTTACTTAATTCGTGTTTTATTCCGGTGTAGTCAGCAGGTGACTGAGCCCATATCACTTCAGTGATAAAGAGGAATACTATACTAATGCGATTGAATAATTTCATACAGTAATTTTATTAGGATAACACTTACCAATAGTGTAAAAATAGTTTTAACCAAAGATTGCCGAGCATAGTGGGATGCACGAACACCCATCGGAGCAAACATAAAGGAGGCAATAATCATTGGAACAACCAATGGAAAAACAATGGCTCCCAGTTGAAGCGTGTGTATTTTATGAATATGTGTATGGCTAAGGTTATAAATCCCCACAGTTATAGCTAATAGAGGTATTACGCCATTTGAAATAGAACCTGCCTTTTTTAAAGGTTGTTTTAGTACTTCGCTGATCATCGGGGTCATAAGCACGCCTCCTCCCAAACCGGACAGCGCAGTTATAAGTCCTGTTGTAAAACCCGTTGCAGCATAACTGTATGCGGGCACGTTTAATTTATTCGATTCGTGATTTTTTGACACCAACATGCGCATTACAATTGCACCAAGTATACATGCGAACACAATGTTAAATGCGGATTTATTGTACCAGTCGCCCTGTGTTATTAACCAGGTCATGGCTAAAACGCTTATCATTCCCGGAATGGCAGTAAGCAGAATTTCTTTTGGATAAAAATTTTTAAGCCGGTACTGTTTGTAGCTGGCAATAACACCTGAAAATACTATTGTAAATAAAGAATTAGCAAGAATGGCCTTTACCAGTTCCTCATCTCTGTAACCCAGTTTACTCAAAAAGTAATCAAGTATGGGAACGTAAATAATGCCTCCGCCTACACCCAGGTAGCCAGATAAAAAGGAACCGGCACCACCCAGTATGAAAAGCATTGTGTAATCAGGCCAGTGCAACATGGGAGTGCTTAGTTTTTAAGATTTAAGATTTCAGCATACCGTTTTTTGTCTTTAACAATCTTTAACGCTTCTTGAATATCTTCGTCAATACTGAATGTAGATTCGTATCGTGCCTTCTGAAAATAATACCTGCGTGCAATTTCCTCCTGAAGCAGCTCGCACAACTCGCTTCGGTTTTTATCCAAATCGGCTTGTTTATCGTGCGCCAGTGTGGCCTTTAGTTTATCGTACTGCTCTTTAATGGCATCGTAGTATTTTTCTTGTTCTGCCTTTTTCTTTAATTCCTCAAGGGCCTGTTCACTTTGAGTGGTGTAGTCGTAATCCTTATCTTTTAAGTATGCCTTGAAGTCAGCAAAAATCTCATCTGTAATTTTAAAGTCACGTGCAGCAGGAATACTTTCATGACGGTTGCGGTAGTATGTGGCATAGTCAAATAGCAATTGTTTACTAAGCAAACTTTGTGTAATTTTTGAATATGGTTTTTGTTCAACACCTATATCAGGGTCTACACCGCCACCGTCAAATACTTTTCGTCCGTTTCGTGTTTTAAACTCTTTTTTCAGTGAATCGGGGACTGAGCCTACACTTCCGTCTTCATTTCGCTGCGAATAATCGAGGGCTTGTATACACCGCCCTGAAGGCGTATAGTACTTTGCGGTCGTTACTTTTAGCTGGGCATTGTAGGTAAGTGGTCGTGTGCTTTGCACCAATCCTTTTCCAAATGTTTTCTGTCCTATAACTACAGCCCTGTCTAGGTCTTGAAGTGTGCCCGAAACAATTTCGGACGCACTGGCTGATGTGCGGCTTGTAAGTACAACAACGGGTATAGTTAAGTCAGTTGCCTGATTCAGTGTTTTATAAGATTTCTCCCACTCTTTTACCTTGCCTTTTGTACTTACTACCTCTTGTCCTTGTGGCACAAATACATTTACAATATTTACCGCTTCATGTAGCAAACCTCCGGGGTTTCCTCTTACATCCAGAATAATATTTTCTGCTTGTAGTTTCTTCAGTTCTAGAACAGCATCACGTACTTCTTTACCTGCATCATTGGTAAATGATTGTAGCCGAATATATCCTGTGGTCTTATCTACCATACCGAAGTAAGGTACATTTTTCACCTTTATCTCTTCACGTGTGAGTACTTTTTCCATTTCCCCGGCACCTTCACGTTTTATCTTTAGTTTAACTTTTGTTCCCGCTTGACCTTTCAGCATTTTACTTATGTCTGACGAGTTTTTAGAGCGTGTCGACTTCCCTTCTATCTCTACGATAAGGTCACCGGCTCGCAGATCTTCTTTCTGAGCAGGAAATCCCTCATACGGATCGGTAATAACTATATACTCTCCTTTTTGTGATATCTGTGCACCTATGCCTCCGTACTGACCTGTCATTTGAAAACGAAAATCTTCAGCTTCCGATTCGGATATGTAATTCGTATACGGATCAAGTGTCTTAAGCATCTCATCTATTGCTTTTTTGGTCAGCTTACCGGCATCTATATCATCTACGTAGTAGGTATTTACTTCCCTGAATACAGCAGCAAAAATTTCCAGGTTCTTTGAAATTTCGAAGAAGTTGGATTGAGCTGCCGTAAATGATAGCAGTGTTGCGGTAACCCCTGCAGTAAGCAGCAATCTGTATTTTTTAACGAACGTGCGTAGTTGAACTTTCATAATTGTGCACAAGGTACGAATTTTAATAACGTAGTGATGTATGCTCTTATTTTACCGGATCGTAGCCGCTACCACCCCAGGGGTGACAGCGTGAAATGCGCTTCAGGCCAAGCCACATACCCTTAAGCGGGCCATATTTCGTAATAGCTTCAATGCTGTACTGTGAGCAAGTTGGTGTATAACGGCAAGCATTGGGGAGCAATGGCGAAATAAGATACTGGTATAATTTTATCAGCGTTATAAATGGTGCATTTATCCATGTCTTAAACGATGCCATAAAATTCATTCATTAGATTTTCAAATGCTCCATTAAGTTCGCTGAATTTCAATATGGATTTCCCGGTATAGGAAATGCTCAAAATGATTTTCCGGTTGTTTAATCTGTTGTAAAGTGCGGGTTTATTTAACCTGTACAATTCCCTGAGGTACCTTTTTATTTTATTTCGGTTAACCGAATTGGGGAAATTACGTTTTGAAACTAAAAATAGCACCTGAACCGATGCTTCTCCCGGATGATCCGTCTCAAGCCAAGTAAAACGAAAAGGAAACCGAGATAAACTACGGTTTCCTTTTTCAAATAATTTTTTAATTAATGTATCGCTACACAGCCTTTCTGATTTGCTGAGAGTATACATACGGTAAGTCAATTAGCTAAACGCCTTATTTTTTATGGCGTTTTTCGTCCGATACGGTTAGCCTTTTACGGCCTTTTGCCCTGCGTGAAGCCAATACTTTACGACCCGACTCGCTAGCCATACGCTCGCGGAATCCGTGCTTGTTTCTTCTTTTTCTTACCGAAGGCTGAAATGTTCTTTGTGGCATGACGATATTTTTTAAAGGATGGCAAAGTTAAGTGTGCTTTACCTGAAAACCAAACTGTTTTAAACAAAAAAAATGCCGGAGTACCCGGCATTTTCTTGAGTAATTGAATTCAAATTACTTAGCAGGAGCAGCAGGAGCAGCTTCTGTAGCAGGAGCAGCTTCAGCAGCAGGAGCAGCAGTTGTGTCTGCAGGAGCAGCTTCAGCTTCCATAGCTTCTAACTGAGCAGCCTCAAGGTTAGCAGCTTCGATTGAATCTTGAATGCGTTTTTCTTCTGCTTTTCTTTTTTCTTCAGCTGAAGGACCGCAAGCAACTACTGCTAACATAGCAGCAGCAGCAACGATTGATAATACTTTTTTCATTGTGTTGTTAATTAATTTTTGTGATAAACGGGTGCGAAGATAGTACGAATCAGGTATTTACCAAAAATAAAACCGGAGGATATCCACATTTTCACTTTTTACGCATATATATAGTAATAGGAACCCCCTCAAAATCAAATGATTCTCGTATCTTGTTTTCCAGATACCGCTTGTACGGCTCGTTAATATATTGTGGCAGATTGCAGAAAAAGGCAAACTTCGGATTACTACCGGGCAGTTGTGTGACGAATTTAATGCGTATGTATTTTCCTTTTATGGCCGGTGGCGGATACTGTTCAATATACGGGAGCATAGTCTCGTTTAGCTTATGTGTAGGAATTCGTCTTCTGCGGTTTTCATACACCTTTACCGCAACTTCTACTGCCCTGTGAATGCGTTGTTTTTCAATAGCCGATGTAAATAAGATGGGAACATTCACAAAAGGCTCCATCTTCTTCCTGATATCTTTCTCAAATTGAAGGGAGGTTTTGTGATCCTTCTCCACCAAATCCCATTTATTTACCAGTACCACAAGCCCCTTTCCATTTTTAACGGCCAGGTGAATCAAATTCATGTCCTGTGCATCCATACCCACGGTTGCGTCCAGCATCAACACAGCTACATCACAGTCTTCAAGTGCACGCAATGAACGCATAACCGAGTAAAACTCAATATCTTCTTTGACTTTTGCTTTTTTACGGATGCCGGCAGTGTCTACCAATACAAAGTGATGGCCAAACGCCCTGTATTCTGTGTGAATGGCATCGCGAGTAGTGCCTGCTATATCTGTAACAATATTGCGGTTGTAACCTAAAAGAGCATTTACAAACGATGATTTGCCTACATTGGGTCTACCTACGATAGCTATTTTGGGCAATGCCGGTGTTAATTCTTCTTCTGTTTGGTCTTCTTCTGAATAGTCATCCTTCTCGTTCGATACTTCAGGCAATACATCCGGCATTAATTCGCATATGCGATCAAGCATTTCCCCTGTGCCCCCTCCTGATACAGATGAAATAGTGAAGATTTCATCGAATCCGAGACTGTAAAATTCACCAGCCTCAAGCTGCCTGCTGCTGTTATCTACTTTATTTACCACAACCAATACCGGCTTTTTCGATCTGCGCAGCAATTCGGCAGCCGATTCGTCTAATGGAGTAATACCTGAACTAACATCTACCATAAATAGCAGTATATCTGCCTCTTCTATGGCAATTTTGACCTGATTGGCTATCTCGTTTTCAAAAATGTCGATACTATTAGGCACAAAACCTCCGGTATCAACAATGGTAAATGTTTTCCCGTTCCATTCACTTTGACCGTAATGGCGGTCGCGTGTAACTCCGCTAAAATCATCAACTATTGCTTGACGCTGACCGATTAACCGATTAAAAAGGGTTGATTTACCTACGTTTGGTCTGCCCACTATGGCTACCAGTTTTCCCATGCGATGCCTTTACTTTAATGGGCAAAGATAAGCCGTTAATCCGTTTTATAGCCAAACTGCCTAAGCAGGCTGTCGTTATCGCGCCAATTCTCCTTTACCCGTACGTATGTTTGCAGGAATACATGTTTTTTAAAAAATAACTCCAGATCTCTTCGTGCGGCAATGCCTACATTTTTAATAGCTATTCCATTTTTACCAATCAAAATTTGTCGCTGGCTTTCACGCATCACATATATTTCGGCTGATATGCGCAACAGGTTTTCTTCATTTTTAAATTCTGTAATTTCTACCTGCACAGCATAGGGTATTTCTTCTTTATAGCGCATCATTATCTTTTCCCGAATTATTTCGGAGGCAATAAATCGCTCACTTTTATCGGTTAACTGATCATCGGGATAAAACGATGGAGATTCGGGTATGTAGTGTACAATATTTTGTATGATGGCTTCGGTATTGAATTTGTTTAGGGCAGATACCGGAATAACAACAGCCTCAGGGAAGTTTGCTTTCCACGTGTTAATTTCCTGCATAACAGCTTCGTTGTTTTCGTATAGGTCAATTTTATTTAGCAGGATAATTAAAGGTGTGCGAATCAGTTTTAATTTTTCGATCAACTCGGTGTCGGCTTTGCTATACTCGTCAGGTGCGGTAATAAACAGTACAACATCAGCATCTTGAAGACTTTCATTTACCACCTGCATCATATTCCCATGCAGCTTGTATTTGGGTTCAATGATACCGGGGGTGTCTGAAAATACTATTTGATATTCGGGCGTACTCAGTATGCCCATAATGCGGTGACGCGTTGTTTGAACCTTCGGTGTAATAATTGAAATCTTTTCGCCTACCAGCGCATTCATTAATGTAGACTTACCTACATTGGGTTTACCGATAATACTTACAAATCCTGCTTTATGATGGGGACTATGCGACATGGTGTGTTTGATAAAAGGGCTAAAAAAAATCCCGGCAGCACCGGGATTTTATAGAATTAATTCAGGTTTATTTCTTTTTGCGTGCATCTCCCACACGGTCCATCACACAACGGAAACCGATAGTTGCGGTAGACAATTCTTCATCCAGAAATCTGCGTGTGCCGGGATGTAAAAAGTAAGCACGATCTCGCCATGAGCCACCTTTGTATACACGAGCGCGGTTATCAATCAATGAAGTTACCGAATATTCATATTTCTGTTCCAAATCTTCGTACGAAAGTTCGTCTTTATATCCAATATTGTTAGCTCGCTGATAATTTCTGCGTTTTACGTTTTCTGCTTCTGTTACTTCACGGTAAGGAACACGTCCAAGGCTATCTTTTTCACCTATAAGTCCATCGGCATCGGTCACCTTTGTTTTATATACGTTACCACGAAAAGAAGAAATATCATTGTTATCTTCCCAAGAAAGGGGACGGTAAACGTCCATAACCCATTCACTCACATTTCCTGCCATGTGAAATAAGCCAAAATCGTTTGGTATATAATCTTGTCCACCACCCACAGGTTGCGTAAAGAATCCTGCATCGTTCAAGCGACCAGCGATACCGGCCACATCACCACTTCTGCGTTGGTAGTTAGCATACATTTTTCCGCGAAATTTTTCGTAATCACTTCTACGAAGAGTAAGACCATCCCATGGATAAACTCTACGCACATCAATATTTTCATTCATGTCAGGCGACATGTAGCCATAAGCGGCATACTCCCACTCAGCTTCCGTTGGTAAACGATAATCAGGCAGAAGTATACCATCTTCCATTCTTACGTCACGTTTTTTACCATCCGGGTGGTAGTCTTTCAGTTGTTTTTTAATGTTAGGCGTATATAAACCTAACAAATACGCCTCGGTATTAAAGTTATTGTCATCAACTGATTTTTTAACATCCAGATTAACAAGACCTTCACGTACTAGTATCATTTCATTTACACGGTCAGTACGCCACTTGGTATACTCAACTGCTTGTAACCAGCTAACACCCACTACCGGATAATCGCGGTAAGCAGGGTGACGTAAATAGTACAGCACATGAGGTTCGTTGTACGACAGCTTATTACGCCAAACCAGCGTATCAGGAAGTGCACCTATATAAATCTGAGGATTGGTAACATGAACACGAAGCAGCCAGTATAAGTACTCCAAGTAGTGGAAGTTACTTACTTCAGTTTCGTCCATGTAAAAGCTAGGTACCGAAATGGTACGCTTCACATTGTTGTGATCATATGTTAAATCTTGCTCGTGTTGACCCATAATAAAGGAGCCACCTTCGATAAACACAAGTCCCGGTCCGGTTTCCTGCTCTGTAAATTTAGCACGTTCAAAACCACCCCATTTAGAGTTATTGTACTTCCAACCGGTTGTTTCACTTTTATTTTTGCTGCAAGCCGTTAAAAGCAGCACTGCCACCAGCGGTAAAGGAATAAATTTGAATGATCGCATAATCATCTTAAATGAATAATTTTTTCAAATATAACGTAAAATAATTGAGATAATTTCAAATTTTCTTACATGTCGGGACATTTCAGCATTTTTGATTGCCGTTTCGACTCTGTTTTTCTGGGAAGTTTTATTTCCAGCACCAAGGTTAGTTCGTGTGTTCCTACGGTTGCCGTTCTGGCATTTGAAACGACAGCATCATAGCTGTAACCCACTCTAAATCTGTTAAATCGGAGACTGATTAGTCCAATTACCGCATCTGCGTTATTTGATGTTTGCCTAAACCATATCCCACCGGATAACACCTCCCTTTTGTAGAAAAATCCAAGATTTAGCTGGTTGAAATTCCGCTGCTGCATATATAAAATATTAGGAGATATATATGTACGATCGGATTCATTTCGCTGATGCGACAGATAAATAATGGAACCCAGATGTGCAGTATACCTGCGTGGAAGCCTGAAATCGGCATCACTGCTATTGGGAAAGAAAAAAGATTGATTGGGCTCAATCATATTGTGTATTGCTGCACCACCAAAAATCCGGTCACTGAACACCAAAATACCGCCTGAAAAATTTGGAAAACTGATTTGATCCTGAACACGTGTTTCTCGCGTTGGTAGAACAAATCCCAAACGGTCATCTATTTGGTCACCAAAGCGGAACTGCGAATAGTCGTAATTCTTCTGAATTATACCGGCTTGTAGAGCTGCACGGAAAGATATTTTGCGCGTTAGTGCGGTTCTGTAGGCATAAATACCGCTTACGGAAGTAGTGGTCAAAAATCCATCACCGGCTACATCTGTCATGGCAATTAAGCCTAAGCCTCCATTCAATGAATTGAGGTCCGCATCCAGCGATACGGATGCTGTTTTATAATTACGCTGTAGCGCAGTATATTGGTTACGTGCGGCCATGGCTAATCTCAAGCGGCCGCTGGCACCCGTAAAAGCTGGATTTGTATAAATGGTATTGGCATAAAACTGAGAAAATTGCGGGTCTTGGGCATGTACTGTCATTCCCAACAACAAACTGAATGCTATACCGGTTAATTTTTTCAAATCGGATATGTATTTATATCAAAGGTAATTGATATACTTAAAAATCAGGACACCTAATTTGTTTTACAGACTTTTTCCTGTCACGTTTTCGCAACTCAAACGACAAGGAGAATTCATACGATTGTCTGGCTCCCGGACGTGCATCGGATACGGTTGCATCGTAGGATACTCCAATACGTAATTTTGGTAGCCGCATACCAACCAATACTATAAATGCATCTGAATTAACACTGTTTTG
>Ga0315904_10008291_pt1 | contig 13773 bp, 30 predicted proteins | sample LakEriMetagenome_6_FD_203529 | JGI IMG/M metagenome (GOLD analysis project Ga0315904, IMG submission 203529) | Freshwater fungal communities from buoy surface, Lake Erie, Ohio, United States - Buoy 12 MA120 | ecosystem: Environmental > Aquatic > Freshwater > Lake | place: USA: Lake Erie, Ohio... | reverse complement strand
CCACCCACCCCAAATGCCCATTTCCGGCATTTCCAGCCCATTACAGGCACTTTCTCTCAAAAGTGATATCTATACATAGGCCACAAAAAAAGGAGGCCTTAAAAGACCTCCTCTCACTTCGTTCGATTTTGTGTATATCTTGTGGATATGTTCGGTGCTAAATGATAGGTATTAATAATCCTCATTACTATCCTCAGCAAACATATCTATTTGCTGCACAGGTTTAACCGCTGCCGCTTTACCTTTCTGCTGCTTTACCTCTGGCGCTGTAAAAATCGCCATCTCAGACGGCGCCGCGAATCTTCCGGTATGGTGGGCAACCCCTTGTATAACTTCAATAATTATATCGCAGTTGTGGGCGTATTGCTGCGATCCTCTAAACTTACCATCTTTAGTAGCCTGTTGTACGGTGATCAGCGCCATTCTCGGGTTATTGGCTTTAAGCTCCTCAATCTCCTCAGGCTCAATACGGATATAGTTAACAGAATCAATAATCACAAATCTATAGTCATGCCCTGGAAGCGCATTTTTGATAGTTTCGTAATCTCTGAAATTCGCAAAATCTAAATTATCATTATCGCCGCCCATATCCTCTAGCTTTTTCTGTAGCGTAGCGCTAAATCCCTCCTCAGCTGCTATATAAAGTACCTTACCAAAATTAGAAAGGTATTGCGCTAGATCAAAACAGAAATAAGATTTACCCTGCTTAGGCCTACCGTATACCATCATATGGAATTTCTTTGAGGGCTTACCTACCAGATCTTCCCATTTACCGTCAAAATCGTACTGATCGTAGCGGTAATCTCTAAGATCCCGGCTAGACATAATCCCGGTACCAGTACTATCTTCTATCTCTTCATCTCTTTGCAGGCGTAGTAGTTCCTGGGCTTTTGCCTGTAGCTGGGCTGTAATCCTCGCTTTTTGCTCATCGCTTAGGTCTTTACCTTTGCCCATGTTATATCCTAGAATTCCCAAAGCTAGGGTACCTATAGCACCCATGCCCAAACCAGCGCCGATGGCAGCGCCGCCAATAGTATTACGAATAGCAGCCGGAACGTTTAGCTGCGCTCTAAGTGTCGCGATCTCTGAGGCTAGCTGGCGCATCCTAGCGCGCTTGGTAGCGTCCTCATCGATTTGTATTTCATCCAGTTCAAAATCCATTAGATTTCGCTAAAGAAATTTGTAAGGAATTTACCTATTACTCCACTGATCAAAGCGATAGAAGCTATGGCCGGTTTATCGATCATAGTTTCGCTGGTAAGGATCGTAGAACAAAGTAAAAGGCCATCACCTAGACGGCGTAGCTTTTTTGGGGTAGGCCTGCTATATTGGCTGATACCGAATCTTAATTTTTTTTCCATTTTTTAAAATAGTTAATAATACCAAACAATACCAGGATCACCGTAGCGCAGCTGGCAGCTATAGAAAACATCGGCTGGTAGGTTGCAGCCCAACTAGTCGCTGTTAGTACGGTAGCGCCAGCTATAAAAGATTGATCCTGGTTATTCATAATTCTTTATTAAAAGCAGCCTTTCAGTCGGTATAATCTTCTATACCTTTAAATTCTACGTCTGGCTGCTCGTTTAAAAACTCTAAAGCCTTTACGATGTTAGTTACCTCTACAAGGCCATAGCACCCCTTGGTTATGGCAATGTGTAAAGCTTCTGATACGATTTGTTTCGCGGTTTTGTTATCCATAGTTGTTATTAATTGTAAAAATTAGGTGGTAGTGGTGTTACATCAGGTGTAACCGGTGGGTTAATCTGGCTATCTATTTGGCCTTGTATAGAGGCTTCAAAGTTAGCTACTCCATTAACGCCTAGATCCTGCTGAATCCATCCTACTACTATTTCGTTAGTAAGTTGATCGTAAGGAATAAAATTAGAAACGTTAGCAGTAGAAAACTGCGCGGTATTAGATAAGCTGGCGGTATAAGTTCCGTCAATACCTTTTACATCGTAAGAGGCGATTACTACATAGTTTTGCTCACCTGCGATGGTTTCAGTCCAAAGGGTTGTTACGAGCCAAGTAAATTGTGTCATGTTGTTGCGAATTTAAGTAAATTAAGCCAATAAAATTTTAGCAGCTACCCCGTTAATTACTACATTCCAAACTTGTGATGATACGTTTACTTCTGCAGCAATAGCACCTGCGGGATAAGCAGCAGAACCCACTACAAATTGGTTAGAAGCGGTGGCAGTAGCAGAACGGCCTAAAATAACAGAAGCATTAAAATTCCCTGTAGACGCTCCATCGCCAATTGCAGTATTACTTGACCCTGTGGTATTTCCACTTGCAGCTGCATCGCCAATTACAGTATTACTTGACCCTGTGGTATTACTTGATAAAGCGTTAAATCCCACTGCGACATTTTCTCCACCGACTGTATTTACATTCAATGCTTGATAACCAACAGCAACGTTACCCGAACCTGTCGAATTAACTCTCAATGCTTTATGACCTACTGCGGTATTGTTAGAAGCCGTATTTGAAAGCAATGCTTCGTGACCAACTGCCGTGTTATTGCTTCCTGTTGAATTTGTTGATAAAGCACTTCTACCAACTGCGGTATTTTCAGTACCTGTAGTATTCGCTAACAATGTAAAATAACCTACAGCGGTATTACTACTGCCTGTTGTATTATTTCGCAACGCATTATACCCTATTGCAGTGATAGTCCCTCCACTCGTATTACTAAACCCTGCTTGATGACCTACAGCAACGTTATTAGAAGCCGTATTACTATTCAACGCCTGATACCCAAAAGCAGTATTATTACTCGCTGTAGTAGCACTCAACAACGCATCCACCCCTACAGCCACGTTTTGTGTTCCGCTTGTGTTGGCTCGTAATGCACGATAACCCAAGCCCGTGTTGTTTGAGTTGGTGTTATTCTCCATTGCCAAGTAGCCCAATGCCGTGTTACCCGTACCCGTAGAATTCAAACGCATCGCTTGAGAACCAAGTGCAGTATTGCCCGTACCACTTGTATTGAATCTTAATGCGTGTCTACCTAAAGCCGTATTATTGTTTCCTGTAACTGCAGAAAATAAAGCTTCGTGTCCAACTGCCGTATTTTCAGAACCTGTAGTAAGACCCGTAAGTGCGTTATAACCGATGGCAGTATTATCAATTCCTGTTGTGGTAGAACGTAAAGCAAGAGTTCCATATGCAGTTGAGCCAACTTCGTTAGCCAAACCCCTGCTTGTAACTGAATTTGTAGATAACAGCAATGGGCTTGTAGTGTTGTTCTGATCAGCTACATTGCGTAATGTAGTATCTAAAGCCACGCCGTTCTCTATCTGTAGTACTCCTTCAGCAACTGATCCGCCGCCGCCGTTTGATCTTATATCTATTCTTGCCATAGTTTTATATTTTTGGGTTTGTTAATTGAGATTTCGTTAATCGTTAAAGTTATCATCTATAAGACCTTAATACTTTTTGTACGTCTATTGTACTAACTACAGCGTTCTCGCCGTAGTAGCTTTTATTATTGCTAGGCTGGCCAACACTTGACCAGATCTGAGCTACTGCTAAAGCTGCTGCCCTTAGATTTGCGTCTGTATCAGCTACTTTGCCAGTTAGGTAGTTATTCAGCGCTGGCTTAGTGGCTATCAAAGCGTTTCCTAATCGATCCTGGTTTACTTTACCATATAGCGCGCTATCAGAGATACCGGTAAACTTTTGTAAGTAGATCAGCGTAGAAGGTATGATCTGATAACGCCCGGTAGCCCATAGCTGACCATTGGCACCGTATCTATTTTGCGCCTGCATGGCTTTTACCTGCCCTATGGTATAGGTAGATAAAGGCCTGTTTATTAGTGGGTATTTACTCCCTGATCCAGCTACATTGCTTTTAAGGCCTGTAACCGTATAAAAATTGTAATCGTTATAGGTTTTACTTTCTCCCTTAGTTACCAAAGCATAAAGCCTGGGATATTTAGCAGCAAAAGTAAACCCCTTGTTTAAAAGGCGATAGGCTAGGTACCCAGCACCCAGCACTCCCAATCCATACCCTATATGTTTTACCTTAAACTCCATGCCTGTATTAAGTTTGCTAGTTTTGCCTGTCCTTTTGCGCTCAGGTGTACGCCATCCGGTACCTCGCTAGGATCTATGGCGCGCAAAATAGGCACCACAATGCCCGGCAGTAAGTACATGGATTCTTTGAGATCGTCATAGCGCCTAGCAGCTGTACTGCTAACTACTTTACTGCTTAAATATCCCGGTATAATAACCGTTCTAGCGCCGCGCTCTTTGGCTAGCTTTTGGATCTGGCGTATGTTATCCAGCGTAAAGGCTTTAGCAACACCACCATAGCTATCGTTCGCACCCAAAAATATAAAGACAATATCACCAGGATCGGTAATAAGCTTAAAACGAGAAAGGGCAGCGGCAGACGTTTGCCCCACCTTAGATATGTTGTTAAGCATCCAACCATATTTTTTTGCTAGTATATCCTGCCAGCCACCAGGAAGTAGTGATAAACTATCGCCTACGATAGTAACGCGTTCGCCTTTAGCGGGTATTTTACGCAAATAGAAGGCAGCATAAGCCGCCCCTACTCCTAAAGCTATGTAGGCAGGTTTTATCAAACTACAGTTATGCTAAATGATGAAATCGGCCCAATATAAAATTTAGGAGCCTTAGTAAATAAATAGTTAAAATCCAAAGGCCTAGTAATTTCAAACATCATGAAACCAGGTTTAAATCCAGTTCCTAAAGTATTTGTAGGCGTTGAATTGATCATATAAAGAGGCTTAAAGGTATTACCGGTTTTAAAGTTAATGGTATCTCCGGTTTTAATAAATTTACCAAAAGCATCTTTAGTATAGATATTTACTGTGGCATCAGCAGTAAATTTAACCATCCCTGGCTTATTCTTTAAGTAAGTTAAGATCTGTAGGCCTTTTGCGTATCTCGCAGCATCGGTACCTTTAGCAGAAATTTTACCCCTTACAGTAGCTAGTACGCTATCAATATTGCCACTACCAACAGCATCAGTAACGCCATATTTAGCCAGAGCAGCTTTTGTTTTATCGCCTATTACACCATCAACACCAACGCCGATAAGTTTCTGTAGCTCCTTTACTTTATTTAGATAGGCTTCGTTATCAGCTACAGAATCACCTGTAGGTGTACCTTCATCAGGATCTTTTTTGAAGATAAAATATAAAGCAGCGCCAGCAGCAATAACGCCGCCAACGATTAATCCGGTTTTTAATCTCTTATCCATTTTGGTAGCCTTCTAGTATTAATGTTCTAAATACGTAGCACTCATCGCTACCAGCACCAGAACCAAAATAGATCTGGTATTGTGTACGATCTGTATCGCCTACGTTCTGAGATACAGTAAAGGTTTCGCCATCGGCCAAAGGATAGCCGTTTACGTTTACAGGGTTAGATCCTGTAGGGCGCTTAAAAGCTATCGCGATACAATCGCTAGTTATCATGGTAGCTTCACCCACATATTGAGTTTCGGTTATAGTATTCATTATTTCGTTTCTTTATATAAAATGTAAGCAACTAGTAAGATAATAGCCCATTTCATCCACTTTACCTCAGCTTTGATTTTATCAATATCGCTGGTTTCAGTTTCTCCGATAGCCTTCGCTTTTTCCTCAAACTGTTTAAAATCGGGTAGGCCTCCTAACATCATAGCTGTTCTATTATTACAATTTCTTTGGGTTTACTTGCCTTTAAAGCCTCAGCAGCTTTATCCGCTCTATATTTTTTGTATCTCTCAACAGCAATAACGCCGATAATAGCGCCGCCTGCTGTAAGTAATAGCCACTCTAAATAATCCTTTTTCATCAGAAGCGATATTTGATACCTTTTTTAGATAGAATGTTGTTAATTTCTTTGATCTCTGAGCTATCTAGCTTATCGGTTAAAAGCATGGCTAAATCCCCAGATCCGCAATCGCTAGAACCAAATAAAGTACTTAAAGGAAATTCTACCGCGTTACATGGGTATTTCCAAATACCAAAAGCATCATAAACTTTTAATACATCGGCATCATTTTTCATTTTATCAAAAACAGCATATATAGCCTTTTCATCAGTAAAAACGCCATAAGCAGCCTGTTTAATGTTATTAGCAAAAACCGAATACTGGCTAGACAAATAGCTAGGCTGTACACCACTTTCTGATAAAGTTTTCAGATCGTTTTTAGTTTTGGCTAAATCGTTAGCGGCTTTATTATTTTTATAGATCCTGTAAGCTATGTAGCTCACTACACCGATACCGGCGATCCATGCAATAGTTTTACCATATGTTTTTACTGCTTTTGGCGTTTCCATTTTAAAGGCTATTTAATTGTTGTATTGCTTGTTTATAGATAAATGGTTTATCCTCTGCTAGCTTTGCAAGCTTCGTTAAATTGTCTGCTAGTTGTGCATCTAATTTAGCTAGCTTATTGATCGCGGTTAGTATCTTCTCTTTGTCTGTCATGATATTTAAAATTGTGTTATTCACCTACGCCCATTCTCTGCATCAGCATCCCTAAGCCCTGGCTAAACATTTGATTAGAATCTTTGGCAGCCTTTAGCGCTAGTTCGTGATCGCTGCGTAAGCGCTCGATCTCCCTGTTGTGCTGATCGCGTAGGTATTGGATTTCTAGCTCTAGGCCTTTGATCTTTTCGCGTAAGGTTGCGTTTTCTTCGTGTTTGCTTAAATACTGCTCTACACCAATAATACCACCGGCGCTAGGATAGCTGGGATTTACCCCGAAACCTGTGATCGGTTCGCTATCCTGCTTTGGTGGATCGAATTCTTTACCCGTAATACTTACCTCGAATGTTTGCGGCTCCTGGCGCGGTACGCCGTTTGTCTTTAGATCGTTGTTAGAATACAGCTTAATGCGGTGAAACCCGGTATTTTTACTCAGGAATTTTCGCATTTTTTCTATGCCATCCTCTAGACTGCGATCATTGAAACTAACAACAACATCGCGGTTAAATTGGTTTGCCACCTGAAAATATCTCAGGTCATTATCCTGCATATATTCTAGTATGTAGTGCGGATCAGTCATTTTATTATTTTTCTGTGGGTGAATAGGTTACTCTTAGCCATACGCTATGGGCTGTTGTAATTGCAGTACCCAGGCTCTCGAACTGGATAAAGCAATTTTGCCATACTACAGGCTCATCAAAATAAAGGTAGTTAGGCTTTCCAGCGTTTAACCTTCTGATAAGCGTATAAAGTGGCAAAGCAGCCAAAATTTCGCGGTTTAAGTTGCAAATATACAAATATCCTTGTGAAGCCTGGCCAGGCGTTAAAGGATCTGTAGTAGGTACGGTAGGCGCTGTAGCGTTAGTACTAGAATCTACCAGCTCGATGCCGGTGATAAAGTTGTTAGCGCTGTCTAGCACCTCATCAGGTTGCAAATAATACTGCTGTCCCAATGTAGCGTTAGAAGTAAAGGGCAGATATACGCTTTTAGTATATGCGCCCTCATACGATCCTACCTGCTTCATTTTCTTTGAAGCAAATAGATATTCGAGTAAAGGGCTAATAATGCGCATATTATTAATCTACTAGATCGTAATACAAGTTAGCAGCTACTGATTCATTCAAGTTCAAACCGGTAGTGTTTGTGATCTGAACGTAGCAGTCAGTCAAGTTAATGATCCTGGGCTTAAGCAATACGATCAATCCAGCGTTGTTGGCGCGGATCAAAGTATACATAGGCACCTGGTACATAAATTCTTGCTTTTTGTTATCGCGCAAGGTAACGGTGATACCGGTAGTAGTTCCAACTACGGTGTTACCTGTAGGGGTGGTAGCTTCCTGGGTAGCAGAGAAAAATTCAATACCGTAAACTACGATATTATTTCTAGACAAGTTAGGGATGTCGGTAGCGAAATAGCGTTTACCGGCTGCGATGGATCCAGTCAAACGAAATTCGATTTGCTGGCTGCGTTTGATGATTAAGTTATTCATAAGTCAAAATATATATGTGTGATACAAATATATATAGAAAAAGGCGAAAGTTTTACCTCTCGCCTTTCTATGGAAGAAACTAAGCCGCGACAGCTTAGAGTTTTTAAAATTAGTTCTTAGCGTTTACCACCAAGAAACCACGCAATTCCAATACAGCGTAGTTAGTTACTGAGCTATCATCCATGATCACAGAAGCGCCCAAATCTACAGAAATATCGATAGTTTGACGGCCAGTGATTTTAACAGGCTCAGATTCTACAAATCCGTACAAGCTGTTAGGGAAAGCGTTGCTCAACTTTTGACCAGAACCGGTAAAGAAAGCGTTAGCAGCAGTTTGAGTATCACCTACGCGGTAGAAAGCGCGCGCTGGGTACGCAGGGATAAAATCCTTACGATCGATGGTGAAGCTCAAAGTACCGTTAAATACAGCGCCTACGTTTACTGAGTTGGTACCAGTAAATACGTTGGTATCGTTGTAAGTGTAAGGTACAGCGTTCAACAACTGGGTGTTAGTTGGAGAATCAGAAGCTACAGTACGCAAAAATACTGTGTAGCTAGTTACCACGAATTCATCATTCAAGTTCAACAAGTTATCAGTAACCAAAGGGCTAGCAACCTGTGAAGTTTGAATTGGGAAGTTAATAACTGACTGTGTACCCAAAGCTACACCTTTTTGGAGGTAAGATTGAGAAAGGTTTTCGTAAGGGATCCCCAAGCGAGAAGCTACGAAATTTTTAGAGTTTACGATAGAGTTCATAATTTTTATATTTGATTATTTGTTTTTACAAAGATAAGATTAATAAGCAGCTTCTGATCCATCGTCATAATAAGCAGCACCGATAGAAGGAGCTACATAGCTAGAATCTGAAGGTACAGCAGAGATCATAGGATTGTCAACGCCTGTATCTAATCCGCTCATCATGGTACCAGCTGAGTAATCCATAGAGTCAACAGCACCCAATCCCAAACCAGGTACTACGTTAGTTTTGATCAAAGCACCAGCAGCTTGAGCGATCATACCCTTACCAGCTTCTTTAGCGAAAAGGTTAGATTGGCCTTGCAACAACAAACCCACTACGATAGGGGCAGCGTCAGCAATGAGTTTACCAGTTTTACCTGATCCTACCAAGTAAGTACCAGGGATAACAGTTCCGCTAGCGTCTTTAGTTTCAGCGCTCTTAGTTAACACTTTTTGTGTTACGTAAGCACCAGCGACAGCACCAGCACCGAGGCCGGCGATTTCAGTCAAAGTTGATTTGTTAAATTTAATCATGGTTTTATGTGTTTATGTGTTTTTGTTATTTTTTAAGTGCGTAACCTACAGCAGCGCCACCGGCAAGTAAAAGCCACCATGGCGTTTTTTTACAATTACAAGGCGGACAAGCTGCGCCTAGTTGTTTTTTGAAATCTTCATAGCTCAGGTAGTTAGTGGTAACGTCTTGGCGATAAAATTCGTAAGCTGCCTGTATATATTTTTCCATCTTATTTTTTCTTAAAAAAGAAGTAGTACAAAAGTAAGGCAGCACCACCGTACAATAGCAAAGTAGAGTTATTAGAAGTTTCTTCAGGCTTTTCTAGTTCCTCTACAAAAATCTCATCTTTGGTTTCTTTGGGTGTTGGCGCTGGGTTGTAGTTTGGATCTACATCGCTATAAGGATTATTAGGGTTAAATACCCCTGATCCATCGTAAGTTACTACGCTATCTGTTGTAGCTCCTAGTAAAGTGTTATTTTCCATTATTTCTTTTTATTAGAGTAAAAGTAGTAAGCAGCAGCAGCGCCACCGATAAGTAAAATAGGCAATAAACCAGATTGAGCAAATTTAGATCCAGTACCCTCGCCTCCTTGGCCTCCTCCTTGGTTGTTAATATCTGTTACATTCTCACCTGGCGCAGGGTTAGCAGTTTGAGTAATATAAGCCAATCCCAAAGTAGTAACTATACCGCTGATCATGGTAGCCCACCATGGCGCGGTGGTTACAGCTACGGCAGTAGTGCTAGCAGGCTCACCAGTAATGGCTCCAGTAGATTCGTTATACTTTTTACCAAAGACAGCACTAACAGCAGCGGCGATCCATTGCGCTACGTTAGGGGTATATCCACCGGCGCGCATTTTCATAAGTTTATTAAAGTAAGCGCCTGTTGGAGTTTTGCTAGCGCCTTCTGAAATACTTTCGTAAAGTTCGTTAGGATTACCGCCTTTATTCAACCATTGCAATTCAATAGAGCGCATCTTATCCCAGGCATCCTCACCCTGGCGCTGAGATCTGCTAGCGATCATTAACTTATTTAAGCTAGTAGCAAAACCACCGGCGTTTTTTTGGATTAAGTTTCTAACAAAAGCCCTACCACCAATGGCAAGGGGTAAAACTTTCTGAGCGCCGATAGTAATTTTTTGACTGTTAGAAAGGTTTATACCATTTCTGCTAGCCCATTCAAAAGCGCCCTCAGTAGCACCTATACCACTATAGCCACAGCTGCGGCCTATTGTTCTGGGCTTATTCATTCCTGCAATGTAACTTATATTCATGTTCTTATATTTTTTAAATGTAGGCTTTTTCTCAGCGTTAAACTTGCCATATACAGCATCAATAATACAGCCGCTATTTGTCATTACGTATATGTGCGTAGGCGTTGGATCTTTTGGATCATAGCTAGCATATACTAGTTTATGAGGTATACCCAGGTTTGATAAAATAGCGCTAGTAAAGACGCTATAGCTTTTACAATCGCCCTGTAGAGTGCGCATCAATCCGCTAGGTAATCTTACCGCCTGATTGGCGCCGTCTGCTTTGTAATTGATGTTATTTTTTAAGTAATCAAAGATCTTTTTGCAGGTTTCGGCCTCATTTTTACCCTTGTAGCGATCAGCAATACTGGCAGCCTGTTTAGTGGCTGCTGGTATTACCGCCTCAATAGCGCGCTGTAATTCGCTATTATTGGCGTTTTGTTTTACTAGTATGGTTTGGCCGGCGCGCATTATACCAATGTAGGTTTGTAATCTTTAGTATTTAATGTAAAGCTGGTAGGAATCGGAAACCCTTTTACATTCATTACGGTATTAAATTTCAATACCGGCCAGTTACCCTTGAAGATACCAAGTGCTAAAGGAATCAAAGTTGTAGTGGCTCTAGATCCCCATGAGATACGGACGTTGTTAGATCCTGGCTTAAGTACTAAGGCTGTACCCTTGTAATCTCCTATTAGAGTTCCATTGGTTGTAGTAACCGTTCCTGTAAAGCCGTCTACTTTGATAGTAGCAGCAGTAGGGTTGATAATATCCACAAACAAAGTACCACCAATAGCGCCGCGCTCTTTGATAATAGAAAAATTGATACCTGTAGGCGCATAGCTCAACTGCTTTAAAGCAGTATAGATCTGGTAGGCCTTAAAGCCCAAATAGCCTACACCGGCTACTAGTAATAATTTTACCTCCTTATTCATCTCTACAAAATTGGGAAAAAGCAAGTGTATAAAGGGATGTTTACTAAGAAAAACCCCACCTTTGTTAAAATTTATTTAAAATCTATGTAATAAAGTTTGTATAATTGTATCACTATGGCAGAATTATTATTGAAATACAAGACGCGACACGTTACGGTATCTTTCCCACCGTATATCCTAGATCTGATGAATGAGCATTGTTATTTAACCGGTTTAAGTAAACAGGATTTAATCCGTTTAGGGGTTAGAAAAGTGCTTACTGAAAAATTTGATCAAGATCTAGAACAAGTCGCCATTGAGAGAATGAAAAAACAAAATCTATAAAAATATGAAGAAACTAATTATTTGGCTTATGGGTTTGATACCCTCACGCCGCCGCGACAAAAACCCTGTTATTCAGGATCTATTAGACAATGACCACCACTACTGCAAAGTGTGTGGCGATTTGTTCTACTCTATTAACCCTAAGAAAGTGTATTGTAGTAATGTATGTAAGAATCATTTTAACAATAACAAGCGTAGAAAATGAGCGATTTAAAAAGAGGTAGCCTGTGGTATGAGGATATGCCACTAGATACGCAAATACTTTATCTAGACAATATCACCGATGATCAGCTAGATATAGTTTTTGATATGTACTTTGAGCATTTCGTAGATTTTTTAAGTGAGTCGTTTGTTTGGAATGAAACGCCAGAAGGTTACGAATACTGGCTAGAGGTATCACGCTATAATTTCATGCACTCATGAAACGTATAAAATACTCTATCGCTATATGGCTTTTTTTCTATTTAGGTATTTCGTTCATTTTGGCTGAATTAAATCCTATGGAATGGAAACAAGAGATAAGATTTTGGTTTGTAGTATTTGCAGCCTTTAGTAATGTAATGGTAGTAACTTATCCTGGATTCAATGAAACTACTTAAAAATTGGCAATGGCGCGAGGATGCTATTATATATACTCGCGCCTGGGACGTAGTTCACCAGCCCTATCCGTTTTACTATTATCTAGTGGATGGGCTAAAGATCGAGCTTAGAAAGCAGGTCAGTAAGTACTGCGCTATTGTTCAGGATGAAAATGAGTTTATACCTAATCCGGTTGTATCGCCTGTGGATCCTATACCAACTACTGAGGATATATACGTAGATCACAGATCCTGGCTTACATTGGGTGAAGTGCCTCACGATCCGATAGATCAAATATCTGAGTTTACATGGGGTAATGCCACTACCAAAATGGAATTTACCGGCGATGGTAAGCTCTATAGCATTAGGCAGTATTTAGATGGTAAAATAATTTATGTAGGGCAGTTTAACTACAATAAGAAAAAAGATAGGTATTTTGTGAGCGGTTACCAGAACAGCCTCGGCGTTAACTGCAAAAAGATAGATACCGGATGGGATTGGATCTCAGGCAAACCACTAATAGAAAAAAAATATGGAAAACGTAAATGAAAAAATACTAGAAGATTATAGGATAGTAGTTATGCGCCTGGATCTAATGAAGGCCGAAGTTGATGAAGTCAATAGGGCTAACTGGAAACTTAGAATGGCATTTAATGAGCTGCTAGAAGTATACCAGGATACGCTAGATAGAATTGATAGTATTAAGGATAGAGGAGAAGTAGAATACTACTGGTGTGAAAAAGCAGGGATTTTAGATTAAAATAATATATCTTTGTAAGGGATAAAGTGAGGTTGTTCTCATCATTGATTTTTCATGTTTAAAGGCCGGGTTTCTCAATTCCCGGCCTTTTTTCTATTTAATGTCTTTGGATTCTAGTAGAGTATAGGTAAAGCTGTTACCATACTTTTTTTCGGCTACGTGCGCCAGGTGCATAAGGTTTGCAAAGTCGGCGCTATCAGCGATCACCTGGCAGCCAGCGCTCCACTTATCTACTCTATTGCTTACTCCTGTAGCGCTAGCCCTGTGAATGTTTATACCGTAGATACCCTTTGTTATATCTTCAATGTGTCTGGTATACGTTAGGTCTTTGTTTTTATCGCGGTAGGTATCTACAGGCTTAAACTGCTTTAGGGCTTTATATATTCCCTGGTGTAGATCTATGCGCCATGTCGATCTGTATTGATTTGGTACCAAGCTCGCAGTACCTCCGGCGTTTATGGGTGCTTGCTGCCAATGCGCGCCTGGATCTGTAGTGCAGGCGTAGTTATGTATTTTCCAGCTACCAGCATCGCGGTAAGCAATAAAAAAAGTGTCATCAAAGGCATTTGTAACCGTATCACCGGTATCTGAGTTTCTTACTCCGATTAGGTTTAAGTTAAAATCGCCCTCCTCAAACCATTTATAGCCCTTGGCTATCATGGCTGATTTAATCTGATCTAGTGTAAATGATTTTATAGGTTTCATAGTTTATCGTTCTATATTT
>Ga0315904_10008290_pt1 | contig 13776 bp, 18 predicted proteins | sample LakEriMetagenome_6_FD_203529 | JGI IMG/M metagenome (GOLD analysis project Ga0315904, IMG submission 203529) | Freshwater fungal communities from buoy surface, Lake Erie, Ohio, United States - Buoy 12 MA120 | ecosystem: Environmental > Aquatic > Freshwater > Lake | place: USA: Lake Erie, Ohio... | reverse complement strand
TACTGCCGATTTAGTGAATAGTATTTGAAATATCTTCATAGTAATCATACCAGTTACACTCCTCTAAATCCCACTCAACAGAAGTAATCCTAAGTTTTTTAACTTGTTTTAATGAAGCTAGAAATGAATTTGAATTTGCAAAGTTTTGGCTATCAAAAAATCTGACGTGAGCAACATCTTCTTTAATGTTTTCATCATTCACCTTTACAAAATTAATTGCATAGGTAACTAGATAAAAATTCATTTTGATTTAATCTCTTTGATTCTCTTAACTCCATGCTTATCAGTTTCTATAATGGCTTCAACTTCTTTACATGACCATTTAGTAACATCATTAGTTCCATCACGTTCAACTTTGCGTTTTTGTTCTAAGCAATCAGCTATATTTAATTTTGGAGAATAACCTTCTAGCTTGTCATTCATATACATCAGTAAAGCAAATACTACTTCAAACATTACTTACCTCTTAATGAATCTAATTCTTTTTCTAGCTTATCTATTTTCTTTTCTAACTGACTAATGATTACTTTAGTGTGTACGTTTTCTTCTAATTGTTTTGAGTGCTTGTCTATTGATTTAGCTTGATACTCAATCAACATATACATCTCTTGGTTCTTAGGTGTTTGTTCTGCTTTTTTAAGTAAGTCTTGCGACATTAACTTCTCATTAGTTTCAAGTCTATTAAGTCTTTCAACGATTCCAAAATAAGTCCAAACAGCTACAACGATAGCAGATACAATAGCTACTATGTTTTTAATAGGTAAAGATACTTGCGTTTGATCGCTTAACTTTAGACTATCCATTTTCTTGATTCTTGTTTACTGGTCTTGTAGCTAAACTTCTTGCAATAGACTCTCCAGATCTTCCAATGGTATAGCCACCCAAACCTACTGTAAGTAATGTCCAAACATCAGAAGGAAGTTCTACTTGTGTTTTAACTTTGATTACAAGAAATAAAATTGGACTAAGAATATAATTCCAAGCTACAATTAAAATAAGTAAGTACATAAGAGTTGGTCTCCAACCAGAAACGTACCAATTACTTTTTGCTTCTGCTTCAATAATTTTTGCAGATGCTTTCATTTCTTCTGTGCCTGATTGCATCAACTGCATATTCATTTCAGCTTTTAATTTCTCAGCTAAATCTTTATCAGGAATAGCTTTATCAACTGTTTTAAATATTGTTGTAAGTAGTGGTGCGAAAGCACTTAAAGCTGGTAGCATATTAATCTACTGCACAAATGTTAATTTCACCTGCACCCCCACCATGTGCTATAAAAGCAATTTTTTGACCAGATATAAATGCAAAAACTTCAACATGATCTGATGGCATTAAAAAATCTTCTTCAGTAGCAGTTGGGTTAGCACCGAATTTAATATGACAATGAGTAGTTGTTGAGATTCTTACTAATCCTGAACCAGTAGTAATAACTCCTGATTGTACTGATGAAGCACCAACAGTATGTGTTTCAGGTGTAAAATCTGGGTCTATCTTAGTTACTATATAATTTGACATATCTTATCTTAAACTCCTTAAATTTGCCTATTTAAACCGACAAATTACCCCTTTTTTTTGATATTATAGGTTTAGTTGTCGTGTATCGTAATTTTAAAGCCACTATGCCTTAAAATAGGTTTAAATGATATTATCTACTTTTGGTTGTATCTATAAGTAGTTCTATGTAGTGTTTAGCTTTTTCTAAGTCGCTTACACCACCCTTCTCTTTAAATCTTAAAACGTACTTTATGATATTTCCTTCTACAAATCCAATATTATTTTTAATGATAAATTCTACTGGTTGGATTTTGTAATTCTTGTAGTGGCTTCCACCAACTTGTTTTTTAAATGACTTCATAGATTGTTCTTCCATTTCCTTTATATGCTCTTAAATACATTTTACGATTGTTACCTTTATTGTATGAGATGTGAACCCAACCTGAGTTAGCTTCTTCTGGTTTCCAAAATTCTAAAATTACTTGATCGTAAGATAAATGATTAACTATCCAGTCAGCAAGTTGTTTATTAGGCACTCCTAAGACTTCACAATCAACTGCCATACCAAGTGCGTGTTGTGATGTAACAGAAGAACCTATGGCTTTGCATAATTCAGGAGAACGATAACCAGATGTTATTTTGATGTCGCCAAATTCATTTATAATTGGAGTTATAACTTCGTGTATTAATGTTTGTAGATTAATTAAGATTTGATCTGTTGGAGTATTATCTATTCCAAGTCTTGTAGCAGTCTCGCTAAAAAGCAGTTCCTTCAAACTTACTTCTCTCATATATAGATATTGTTATCCCAATCTCCGTTACGTTTCAAATACATTGGTGTTAAAGAAGGCATACCATTTGTTATTAATCCACAAGATAGAATTGGTTTTTTTAAATTAAGTCTCATATAATTCATAGCAAGTGCATCTTTATTAATTAAGCAACCAACAGTCATTCCAAAGTTTAAATGAAAATCGTTTCCATGAAATCTTACTTCTGAGATTGTATGATAATGTCCCTGAACAACTGATAGAGCATATTGAGCAACAGCTTTAGAAACATCAGGAGAGAATTGATGTCCAAATAATATTCTTCCTTTGCCTGTATCTATAAAATGCTTTTCTTTCCAGTTCCAACCATTACCAACTTCTAATATTTGATTATAAGATTTAATAAAAGATTTAGTCATTCCTTTTGCCATAGCACGTCTTAAAACCATAGAACCATGATTTGATTCTAGCAAAGTCATTTGTGGGAATAGTTTATGAAGTCTATGTATTTCTTTTTTACCAAGTTCTAATTCATCTTTTGGAGAAGGAAGATCAGGGTCAATAGTGTGTGATACATTTATAGAATGAAAATCCATTTCATCACCAATACAGATTACTGTATCTGGTTTATATTTAGCTTTAAGTTTTGTAAGAAATCCATGCCAGTCTTTATGAGCAAAGGGAAAATGAAGATCGCTGACAATTAAAATTCTAGAATTTTTCATATACCTATTCTGTTAGTTGTATTTGCCTTTTTTGGCAATAGCTACTTAGCTAAGAAAATAGTAATCAAAGCCAATGATAAAGCACCAAGTCCACATAATATAGACCAGAATAGAGTTTCTAATTTCTTTTCTAGCTTATATACTGAAGTGCCTAATATTTTAAGTTCTCGCTTAATTCCTGTGATATGTCCCTTTAAAGATATTAATTCTTCGTTGTGAGTTCTTGCCATTGTCGTTTAAACATTTACAAGACTTTAGCAAGACGCACCCACCAATCCAAAGTTTGAAAATGCACATTAAATTTTATGCACTAATATCAAACTATTGTGTTTTAATAAAGTTATTTTTTGTAGAACTGTTCTACGTTCTTAGCATAGTCTTTCCAAAATGTTTTAGCATCTTCAAAAGCATCTGCGTAGAATTTAGTCCAATAGTTCTTAAAGTCTGAATAGTTTAACATTGTTATCTCCGTTAGTTATTGCCAACATATAATGTTGCAAACCACGAAGTTCAAGACTACTTGATGTTTAAATGTATCTTAATTGATTCAATAATGTACTTAGCTATCTCCCACTTCCATTCTGCGTATAAGCCAAGCATTAATCCTAATATAAAGTAAATCATTTAACCTTATTAAAGTATTCTATACATTCTGCAATAGTTTGTTGTCTAATATATTCATCTCTTATTTCTTGTGATGTAGGTTGTGGCAAAGGAGAATCCCATCTATCAATAATAAATTCACCAGCAGATGTTAAATCATAACTTGCGTCAGGTGCTAAAGATTTCATTACTGTATTAATACCCCAAGAAAAACCATTTTCATTTGTGTATTTTTTTATTGTTGCTTCAATGGATAATTTTCTAACTGTCATTTAAATTGTTTTCCTGTTACCCAAGTTACTAATGAATTACGTTCTCCTTTAGTTACTGGCATAACTTCGTGCAATACATAAGAAGGAAACATTATTAATGTTCCTTGTGTTTTGTCCATAATAGTTCCTTTGTCACTATCATATAAATAAAGTTCTCCACCTTCATATTCTTCAGGATTTGTAAGTTGAATAGATATTGATAATTTTCTAACTGCTATATTTATTGATCTATCAACGTGCTTTCCATATTTGCCAGATGGTGATTCATAATTTGTAAATTGGAATCCTTCGTTTAATCCAAATAAATCAAACTTAAAAAATCTTTCATTAAGGTTTAAAGTGATGTCAGTTACTCTACGAAATACCCAATCCATACCATCAATAGGATATAACCAAGATATTTTAGAATCTCTTACATCAGATTCTCCTTTAGTTTTTCCTTTAATTAAACCTTTATCTTTTGCTATATTAATAATAGTTTGACATTCTTCTTTTGAAAATGCGTTATTCCAAAATGCGTAGAGATTAATTTGATCTAATTCAAAATTCCAAGAAGAATTTTCAAATTTAGGTTCTTTGATTTTTTCTGACATATACCTTCCTTTTTTAAAGATACTATACTTCTACTATATCCCAAGTCAATGTTGATTCATTCCAAGTATATTTATTTTCATTTATTGGCATAGCAACTGGTGCTTCCCATAAGCAAGTAGTTTCATTTAAAATCCAACTAGGTAAATTTGGCTTAGGTGGTATAAAAGCATCTCTATTTTCATCATAAGTATAACCTATTGATGCATGATTTTTTCTTAGAGGTGTTCCGCCATTATTATGTACACCAGCTTGAGTATTATAAGAAGTTTGTTTCCATATTGGATAACCTGTTAATTTTGTTAAAAAATCAATTCCAACAGCTTCTTGTTCAATTCCATTTGAATCATGTAAAACTTCATTTACTACTGAAAGTACTTCAATTACTTTATTATTTAATCCTATTTTTGCAAAACTAGCCATTATGCTGTGTAACTCCCTGAACCATTAAATTGCATTATTGTATTACTACCAGATGTTGTAACTGTTGGAGAACCTGTTGTAGTAGATGAATAATTAGCAGTTGGTACACTTAATATAACAACTCCTTTTCCACCAGCACCACCCCCTGATGATCTACCTCCACCACCACCACTTCCTGTGTTGGTTGTTCCAGCTGTAACAGTTGAAGGGTCACCTGTTGAGCTTCCTCCACCTCCTGAACCCCCAGTAGAATTACCAGCACCACCTCCTCCACCTGCTCTTGTTACTGAAGAACCTGTTATTGAAGAAGCTGTACCATCACCACCATTTCCTTTTAAACTTCCTGTTGGAGTTATTCCTGCTGAACTAGCCCCACCACCACCACCACCTTTAAATATACCATCTGGTGCTGGAGAACCTTGCATTCCATTACCACCATTATTTCCTTGACTAGGTGATGTACTTGGAGTGTTTCCAGAACCACCATTACCACCAGCTCCTGAATTACCTCCAGCACCACCTCCACCAGAACCACCTGAAGAACCAACAGAACCAGAATCTTGAGGAACTCCACTTGGTGTTGATGTACTATAATAACCTCCACCTCCTCCTCCAGCAGATGTAATTGTTGTTAAACCTGAACCTGAAATTGAAGAATTTGATCCACTAGCACCATTAGCATTTGTACCTGATGGTGTTGCTCCACCACCATCTCCTACTGTTACTGTAATTACTGTTCCTGCTGATACTGTTTGAGTTGATGTTCTATAACCTCCAGCACCACCTCCACCAGAAACTGGACTACCTCCTCCAGCTCCACCTCCAGCTACTACTAAAAAATCTACTGAATAAGTTAATGGTGATAAAGCATCTGTTCCTTCATTAATTCCTGAGGTTGCTAACCAACCTTGTGTTGAATCTATATAAACTAATAATACACCTTCTCTTTCACCAGATAATTGTAAGGAAGCTGTTGCACCTTCTATTTTATTTCCATTTGGAGAAATAACTAAAGCATTAGTATCAAAAGTTCCTGCGTAATCTACTAAAGCTATTTGTTGTCCAGCAGTTGGTGTTGCAGGTAATGTTACTGTGAATCCTGACGAAGTTGTGTTACAAAAATATCCTTCTCCAGCAACAGCAGTAAAACCAGAAGTCTTAACTGAAGATTGCCAAGCAATACCAGATGAAGGAGTTGCGAATGATAATACACCAGAACCATTTGTAGTTAATACTTGTCCATTAGTTCCATCAGTTGCAGGTAATGTAAAAGTTAAATCAGCACTAACACTAGCTGGTGCTTTTAATGCTACATAGTTAGTTCCGTTAGCTGTTGTTTCACGAAAGCGAATCTCTTTTTGATTGTCTATAATTAAATTTACTGTTGATGTAGAAGCTGAATCTGAAAGTGTTAAAACTGTTCCTGTTGCAGTAGTTGATAATCCAGTAATTGATACTGTTGAATCTAACCAATTTACTGTGTTAGCAGAATGGTCAATAGTTGCTAAAGATATATCATCAGCACCATCATAATATTTTAATGTAGGAGTAGTTGGAGAAGTTGTGTCTAACCAAAGCTGACCAGCTACTGCACCTGTTGGTCTTGATGTTCCTGAATTAGTTGTTTGAATTGCCGATAATGCGTTGTTTAAATCTGTTCTAAATGCAGGGAAACCCTGATTTGCTATATTATAATCGTGTTGTGCCATATTCTATCTAATATCCTTTAGCTAAATAATCAAAAGTTTTAGTAACTCCTGAATTGCCACTATTTTTAAATGCAACATCAAAACCATTAACAGTTTTATTTGAAATTGTAAAGAAATCTCCTGTGTTTAATCCTTGTGCTGTTATTCCTACTGCATAAGAATTTGAATAAAAAGGTAAAGTAAATACAACATTATAAGTTCCTGTTCCTGAAACAATATCATTACCACTAAATATTCTATCTGGCATATCTATACTTACCGACAAAGCACTAATAACTGGAGTGGAAGCCAAATCAAATGATCTTAATGTTACTCTAAACTTGTAATATCTTGCTGTGTAATCGCCAACTACAAAGTTTCTAAATGTAGTATAAGTTATATTGTCATTAGATAAAGCAATCTCAATATGAGCATTACAATTAGCAGGAGTATCGCCATCAAAGTTAGATTGTGCGTCATCAAAATCTCCAGTTCTTAAATCAAATAAGTCATCTAAGTTATCAGATGTTTGTGTAATAGAAGCAGTTACTCTTGAAGTATAAACTGCACCTATATCTATTGGAGTTGAGAATAAATAAGTTCCTTCAGAATATAAGTCATAAGAAGTTACACCAGAATCAAAGAATGAAGTTCCTGAATCAAAGTTTCCTGTTGCACTATCAAATAGTTCTGACGAGTCTAATCTTAATGTGCCATCAGAAACAACTGTTTGAAATTTAGTTCCTGAGAATGTAGGTGATTCAGTTTGTGTTGCAACAGCATTATAGTTTCCTATTGCTAATACATTTGTTTCAATGATTGTTTCATTAGAAGAAAAGTTACCATTTTTATCTACTGCTTTTATAAGATATGAACCTACTCTTGCTGGAACTGTAACTGAAGTTGCTGGTCTTGCAACTTTTTCAACTAAAGAAACTGAGTTAGCCCAAGAAGCACCACTTGTTTGTGTTGAATATCTTATTTGATAATAAGCTAAATCTAAGTCTGTAATTTGTTGCCAAGATAAATGTGCATCTCCACCAATAATGTTACATGAAAAATCTGTTACATCAGAAGGTGGTGCTATTCCACCAATGATAGTTCTTGTTGCAGATGTGTAAGTAGAGCTAACTCCCAATGTATTAAATGCTCTAACTCTTACGTTATAAACAAATCCATCTTTTACGTTTAATATTCTATGAAACAATCCTGTAACCTGACCAGATATAAGATAATCTGTATCTGTACTTAGTTTGTATTCTACTTGGTAGTAATCCACAAAGTTATCTAGTGATGCACCAATCGTTACATCTAAAGCAGTAATAACAACTCCGTCTGAGTATTCTATTAATTGGTCATCTAAAGTAACTGATACTGGTGCTGTAACAGAAAAAGGATTAGGAAGTATTGTATCAGCTATTGTAGGTGCTTCGCCTTTTTCTTCCCAAGTATAAAAATTATCTTGATGTTCTTCTAATCCAAGAGTTACTGTTGAATCCGAATTAATAGCTAAAGACATTACTCTAAATGGCTTGGCACTAAATCCTGCTGTATCGTATGTAGCTGTTACTATATCGCCAATAGATAAATTAAGTGCTTCTGAAGTTACTGTTACTTCTGCTTTTAAATTGTTTCTTGATCTCTTTAATATGTTCTCGCAAATTTCTTCAGCTTGATATGGACTAGTTACTTGTAACATATCAAAACTTCTTTCAAGTAAAGTATTGTTATCATCACTTAACATTGTTGCGTGTTGATCTTCTACTGGTAATGCAGAATCATCAAATGGTGGAAAAGAAACTGTATCTGATTGATAATCTTTTTCTGGGTTTGTAAATGTTCCTATAACTCGGTTATACTTTTCTGATTTGCTTTCACCTTGTAATTTAACTTCGCTTACAACATTATCTTTAGTTAATAGTAATTGTGAACTTCCTGAACCTTCAATAATGATTTTGTATTTACCTTGTGTGTAATTAAAGATTGCTCTCATAGGTACTAAGAGTTCTCTTACATTCTCTAATACTTTCTTTTCACTATCTATAACTGCATTTGTTTCAAATAAGTTTATATCGCTTGTTGCACCAGAATAAGGTGTAACTTGTGTATCGCAAGTATTTGCAGAAGTTTTAAATGTATCATAATTAGTTTCAAAGGCATCATTGGGTAATCCTTTTCCATATCTGCTATTTCTTAAATAATCTAAAAGAACTAATGATGAGTTTGCAGAATAAGCCCAAGTAGAAGCTGTGTCTTGTCTATGTGAACCAGAACCACCTTTAGTAGAATCTAATCTAGGGTCATAAATCTTTTTACCTCTTACAGTTACTCTAACTTCTGGCAATCCATTAAAAGCATCTTGATTCCATTTAAACCTTAAAGCAACATAAGCAAGACCAGATAGTTTATGATCTGATGTCCAGTTAGTTGTTTCATCAAGTAAAGAAGAAGCTGATTGATTGTCTAATCCAAAAAATCCTTGAATAGATATTAAAGATTCTCCACCTTTATAATAATTAGCATCTCCACTAGAAACTCCTCTTATTGTTCCATCTGTTAATGCACCATCAAATGTAACAAGTTTATCATCAACGTAAACTTCATCTATTGCAGTTATTCCTGCACCACCACCTTCGCATAATACTCCAGCTACATAAAGATATTGATTATCAGCACCAGAACTTTCAACAAATACTCTAGTTAATCCTACTTGTCTTTTACCATAGACAACAGGAATAGGATTGTTGTTAGAATCTTTATTTACTAATGTTCCTTTTGCTTCGTCTTGCGAAGATTGTCTAGGTGCTTTTGGTTTAGGCGATATAATATAACTTATCGCAGTTGTTATTACGAATTGAATGATTGCTGATACTATTGCACCTTTAGCCATTAGATATGAAACTCCCTTTTAAACTTTTCTGCTTTTCTATAAATATGAAAGTTATTATCTTGTCTTACCCATTTAACAGATTCATCTACTTCAATTTTATCTCTAAAATAATTCTTAACCCATTTCATAATTTGTAAACAATTACTTTTAGCCAATACATTCATAACCCAAATATTATCTCCACAATTCCATTCATTGTCTTTTAGCTTTCCAGTTAAAACAAATCTTTGTTCAACATTATCACTTAGATATGCCCAGTTAGTAAATCCAACATCTTGATTTCCTATTCTGTGTATTTGATATTGGTCTAAGTTAATTGATGGAGTAACCATCTTAGCTAAAAATTCATAAGATAATTTATCATACTTAGGAAACTGTCTAAATAAATGGATTGTTCTATATAAGTCATTCATTAAGCTGAACCCCACTTAATTCTTTGTGCTGTCTTACTTGCAAACTCCATACCTTTGTCATTAGGAAAATATATCTTTTGTGAGTTTTCAGCAGTTCTTCTTCCTGAAGTCTTTTCAAAATCTGCCCAATGCGAAGCTATGATTACATTAACAGATGATGTTGTTTCGTTTTCTTCTAAAGTAAAGCTAGATATTCTTCCATCAAATAAAAGAAATGGGTCAGCTATTAGTGCCTGACTATCATTTAAAAAACCTCTATAAACTTTTGCAGGTTTGTTCATGTAGTTGTTGTTTAGTAATAAAGAAATTATTGTTGTATCTGCACCTGAGAATTTAAGTGACAATGTATTTACTGCAACGTCTGCGTTTTCTTGAACTTCAGAACTACCTAAGAATAATGATGAAGCTGTATATGTGTTTCCGTCAAAGGTTAAATCTTTATAATGATCTGTGTAATAAGTTCCTGTGCTTATGCCTAAATAAATAAGTTCAACTGGATTGAGTTTATTAGTGGCTATTTCTGCAATTACTCCAGCAGTTAATGATCTTGTCATTACAGTACCTCTATTAAATCAATTTCGTATTGGAAATAGTTTTCTGTACCGATAGTAAATTCTTGAATATCTCCTGTAAGTCCAACTGTAAAATCTACATTATCATAAATGATTACTGCATTGTCAGCTACGTTTGCTCTTAATGGTGGTTCAAAAGTTAATGTTCCTGCACCAGAACCATTAGATGATACATCAGCTACACACATATAAACTTTATTCTGTCCAGTAAATCTAAAGAAGTCTCCAGCTTTAAGTACACCAGTTAAATTATTTCCCATGCCATCTATTGAGCATGAAGTAACACCAGCACTAATAGCACCAGCAACAGATATAACTGTACTAGCAGAACCTTGTGCATCATCAATAGTTGGTGGGGTATATTGGAATGATTCCATTTGTGATCTTTGTTTCATTATAAAAGCAAGTATAGGTGCAAACTGACTTCTACTCATAACTGGGAATCTAAGTCTTAATCTAAATTTCTGTCCATCTATTTGTCTTGCTTGTCGTCTGCCAGATGCAGTTGTGGTTACAATAGTATTTTGATTAGAACTAATTGCTACATCTCTAGGTGCTGGACTTGCTGGGAATGTGCCACTCATACAATATTAGACTTTCCTTTTTGATTAGCACCTTGATTAACTAAGTTAATTATAGTTGCTCTATTATCAATTAATAATTCTTTAATACCTCTAACATCATTTGCTTGAATATTAAATGTAATATTAGTTCCCATACTTGTCATATCGTGATTAGGCACAATAGTTCCACTTGTATTAGGTACAAATAATTCTCTACCACGTTCTCCAACTGTAATCGGCATACCACCTCTTACTGAACCACCTTCTGCCATTCCTACATAAGTATCTGGTATTCCACCAATGTCAGGATTAAATCCACCACCACCACTAAATAAACTAGTTCCAAAACTTAATAACGAACTAAAAAAACCACCACCACTATCACCACCGATAGCTTGTCGTTGTGCTAATAAAGCATTTTGTTTTGAAATTTCTAGTGTTTGTAATTTTAGACCAGCTAATTTTAATCCTTCTCTAATTAATATTTCAATTTGAGTTGCTAGTATATTTACTAAAGCATTTTGTACTGCAGATTTTAAAGCTTCACCTAAAGACTTTCCTAAAACAATAGATTGTGCAATACCTTTTGAAAAATCTTTTATACCTTGATTAAGTGTTTGTACTACTACATCAGATGTTTTTTTAAGTTGATCTAAAGCTTCTGTATTAATTCTTCCAAACTTTTCAATAATCTCATCTAATAAGCTTACTTGTTTTTCTAAACCAGTATTAGTATTGTTAATAAGTTCATTCTTTTGTTGATTTTTTTCATTAATAGATTGTGTCTTTACGTCTATTTGATCTAAGAAATCTTTTATAACTCCATAAGCACCAGATTGTTTATTTAATTCACTTGTGTTCTTTTCTAAGAAGAACTTTTGATCGCCAAATTGTTCTACAAATTTTCTTTGTTGATCTAGTAATGAACCAAGTGCTAATGCTATTAATTTTCCACCAGTACCTAATAATAAAAATCCTATAACTCCCAATTCTCTAACACCACTTGGAAGTGCATCTAAAGCTTTTAATAATCCTTCAATTCCACTTGCTACAAACTTAAATATAGGTGCAACAGCATCAATGATTAAACCAGTTCCTAATAATAAACCTTTTATTGCTCTTGTTAATTCTTCTCCAAATGATGTAGCAAACTTTTGTAATGTTGCACTATTCTTATCTAGGTTGTCATTTATAACTGATAATCCTGCACTTATAAAATTAAAGAAACCACCTTTATTAATATCGTTTTGAAATTTAACAAATGAATTAGTGATCTTAGTTAATGTTCCTTGAAATGTATTTGATAAAACATTAGAAGCTTGTGCAAATCTACCACCACTACCAAACACTCTATTAAATGCTTCTTCAGTAGCAAATGCACTTACATCAGCACCTTTTGAAAACCCTAATAAACTTGCAACACCTTTATCTTGAAATAGTCTTGCTGAGTTAATTCCTTTAGTAAAAGCTTTTGATATTTGTTCAGCAGAAGTTTGAAAATCTAATCCAGTTATTGCAGATACGTTACCAACTATTTGTAAGTTTCTTGCTAGTTCTTCTGAATCTTTTGATACTACTGCTAAATTACCAGCAGATGAAATAATGTCTTGAAATGCAAATGGTGATTTACTTGCAAATGAATTTAATGTTTTAAATGCCTGAGAACCTTTTTCTACTGAACCAAATAAGAATGATAATTTGTTTTCTGTTAATTCAGCTTCACTTCCTACTTTAGCCAAACCTCTTAAAGCTACTCCACCACCTAGACCAATTAAAGCATTTCTTAAATTAAATATTGAGTTTTTAACTTCTGTAAAAGCTTTTGTAGCATTGTCTATAACATTAAGTTTTATGTTTAGTTGCTGATCTGCCATAGTGTAGTTTTTCTTTTTCTGCCTTCACTTTAAAGTAAGCTATCCAATAATAAAATTCATCTTGTGTCATAAGACAAATTTCTTCCATACTTTTGTTTAATTCCTGACCAAGAGCAAGTATAGAATATAACTCCGTATCAGATCTTACTTTTTTTCAGCTTCCTCGTAAGAAACACCATTCAACATTTCTGTTGATACTCTAGCTATAACATTTGCATCAGCATTATTCAATAATGTTAGCTTGTCATCTAGCTTAAATATTTTATTTCCTTCTGAGTCTTTTGCTTTTAAAACGATTGCATCTACTAATACTCCTAGATCATCATTCTTAGCACCTTTAAATAGGTTTCTTTTTTCACCAAGTGTAAATGGTGAGCAATATATTATTAAAGGTTTGCCTTCCTCGCCCCACTCAGCAACCTCAATCTTTTTTATGCCTAAAGATTCAAATTGTGCCTTCACTCTATCTATTACGTTCATATCTTCCTTTTCTAATTAATAATTAATTACGCAGTTCCAAGTGTTATTGCACCTGTTCCTGTAAATGTTATTTCAGCTTCTACCATTCCATCAAAAGATGCTGATATGTTACTACCAGTTATGATTGCATCACCATAGTAATACTTGTCGCCTGAACTTGCACCTTCTGGGTACACTTTTAAAGCTATTGATGTTCCTAGAACTAAAAGTAATTGACCTGCATCAGCTTCATCAAAAAATAATGATGCTGAACCTGACCAACCTTTTAAAGCAGATTTATATGTTCTGCTAGTATCACCCATTTGAGTATCTTCAATAGTGTCAGCAGTTTGCTCTAAAGAGTAACTTCTAAGTTCGCCTACTGTTGTTGTTGCTACTTTTATAGTTCCTTCTGAACCAGTATGAGTTGCCATGTTT
>Ga0315904_10008282_pt1 | contig 13784 bp, 21 predicted proteins | sample LakEriMetagenome_6_FD_203529 | JGI IMG/M metagenome (GOLD analysis project Ga0315904, IMG submission 203529) | Freshwater fungal communities from buoy surface, Lake Erie, Ohio, United States - Buoy 12 MA120 | ecosystem: Environmental > Aquatic > Freshwater > Lake | place: USA: Lake Erie, Ohio... | reverse complement strand
AAGACTATTAGATTTGGACAGCAGGGTGTAACTGGCGATAAGCAGCCAACAAAACGTCAAGCATCATTCAAGGCTCGTCACGCAAAGAACATTGCTAAAGGCAAGATGTCTGCTGCGTACTGGGCAGATAAGGTGAAGTGGTGAAGAAGAAAGCATTCTGGGACCAAGAGAACCCAAAGAAACGTAGCAAGAAACTAACACCAGCACAAAAGAGTGCCGCTAAGAAGCGAGCCAAAGCAGCAGGTAGACCATATCCGAATCTCGTAGATAACGCCGCTGTTTCAAAGAAAAAGAAGTAAGGAGATATAGGTGGCCATCAATCCAAATTCAACACTCAATCAAGAATTGAATCGCCTCGCCAATGGTGGCACCGATTATCGCTCACCAACCCAAATGGTAGATATGGCACTTGCTGCTAGACAATGGGCTGCTGCTCGTTCCGTAACTACTACTCATACAGACACAGTAGGAGTGCTAAATGATATTGCGGGCATTTCGGGTTCTGCGAATACCCATCTTGATTTTAGTGGTGTATGTAATCGCATCGCTGGCACTTCTGGGCTGGCTGCAGCGGCTGCTCTCAGAACGGTCGCTTCCTGATGAGTGCGAAGTATAATTTAACTTGCGACCAAGCAACTACATTTAATTTTCAGTTTCAGATTCTAAACGATACAACTCCTTGGAATCTATCTGGCTATACCGGAACTATGACTGTTAGACCATTTGTTGGTTCTACTACAACTACTTTAGTTGCATCTACAGATAATGGTCGTATGGTTCTAAGTCCAGGTGATGGACGTATTAACGTAACTGTAGGTGCAAATATCACAGCAGATATTGCATCTGGAAGATATGTTTATGATTTGGTGCTTGATTCAGGCGGCACCGTAACAAGACTACTTGAAGGTAAGTTCGTTGTAACAGGAGCCGTGACTACGTGACAACAATTATCGTAATTGAATCTATTACACCTCAAGTAGGTATAGAGTTTTCTAATGACCAAGGACCGCAAGGAATCCAAGGCGTTACTGGTCCAACAGGCCCAACGGGTCCTGCTGGTGCAACCGGTACTGCGGGTTCTACAGGTGCTACCGGAGCGACTGGCGCAACGGGTGCCACCGGTCCGACAGGAGCGCAAGGTGTTACAGGAGATACTGGTCCGACTGGGGCTACAGGTCCGCAGGGAGACACCGGAGCAACCGGACCCACAGGTGCTACAGGCCCAGCGGGTGCTGCGGGAGCAACGGGTGCAACAGGACCTCAAGGTCCTGCAGGAGACACGGGAGCGACTGGACCGACTGGTCCGGTAGGAGCGACCGGTCCAACAGGACCACAGGGTGATGCTGGTGTTACCGGTGCTACCGGTCCACAAGGTTTACCAGGCGATACAGGCGCAACAGGGCCAACGGGTCCACAAGGTGCGACTGGACCGCAAGGAGATGTGGGTGCTACAGGCCCTGTAGGGGCCACAGGACCGACAGGACCACAAGGTCCTACTGGTGATATAGGAGCGACAGGTCCGGCAGGCGCTACGGGCGCTACAGGACCACAAGGAGTAACTGGAGATGTTGGACCTACTGGTGCTACTGGTCCCGCTGGCGCTACTGGCCCTGCTGGTGACGTTGGTGCAACTGGAGCGACTGGTCCTACAGGGCCAGCAGGAATTGATGGAGTTACCGGACCGACTGGCCCAACAGGAGCGACAGGCCCTGTTGGAGCGACAGGCCCTGTGGGAGCAACAGGAGCCACTGGTCCTGCGGGAATCGATGGAGTAACTGGACCTACAGGTCCTACCGGACCTCAAGGTGCAACCGGTCCTGAAGGTCCGACTGGACCAATCGGTGCAACTGGTGTCACTGGTGCAACAGGTCCAACTGGTGCAACGGGACCTGGAGCAGATGCCATTCCGGTATCTATGTTCCTTGGCGGAATGTGAAGTTTAACGACTACTTCCCCAATCCAATACTAATAAATCTAAATAGAAGAACAGACAGACTAGAACAATTTGATAAGCAGGCTAAGGCTCTTGGTATTCAATACGAGAGACTGCAGGCTATTGAGTCGGTAGACCCAAGACTGGGTTGCAAACTTAGCCATCTAGCAGCATTGACAAAATATGCGTCCGAAGTCATATTTATATTTGAAGATGATGCAGTTTTTGTAGATGATTTTGAGAAGCAATTTGAACAGGCTATGGCTTGGGTTCCTGAAGATTGGCATATGTTGTACTTCGGAGCGCATATGCTTCAGAAGCAACGGGTAAATGACTACTGGTATAGAAGCCTAGAATGTTCTTCAACCCACGCCTATGCGGTCAAGAGGCAGTTTGTCCATAAACTCATCAAGGCGGGTATGAACCCAACTAACCATATAGATGTGGACTATGCCAGCCTACATAAAGACGTAATTGCCTATGTAGCCAGACCTACCCTGATATACCAAGGTCCAGGATATAGCGACTTGCTAGGCTCAGAGGTTGACTATAAAGACTTGTATTTCTGATACGATTGTGGTATGAGATTCCACGTCGTAAGTCTACCACATACCCAAACAACTAAAGATTATGCAAACTGCGCATATACCGAAAAGGTTCGCAGGTTCTGCAATATGATGAAGTCCCTCGGACATACTGTCTATCTATACGCTGGCGAAGAAAATGAAGCCGATGTAGATGAACTGATACCTTGCATCAACGAGACTCAACGCAGAATCGTTGTAGGTAAGAAGCCATATGTAGAAGCACCATTTGATTACAAACTTCCACACTGGCAGAAGTTCAATGGCAATGCAATAAAGGAAATACGTAAGAGACTTCAAGACCAAGACTTTATCTGCTTGATTGCTGGTGCTACACATAAGCCAATCGCAGATGCGTTTCCAACTCATATGTCTGTTGAATTTGGAGTTGGATACTCTGGAGTATTTTCACAATACAGAGTGTTCGAGTCTTACGCTTGGATGCACGCAGTCTATGCACAATTCAAGAACGCAGCGACAGTAGATGGTCAGTTCTTTGATGCAGTTATTCCAGGATATTTAGACCCTGATATGTTCCCGCTTGGTAAAGGGGACGGAGATTATTACCTTTACATTGGAAGAATGGTTCCAAGAAAAGGTGTTGAAGTAGCAGCACATATCTGCAAGACAATAGGTGCAAGGCTAATTATGGCAGGACCTGGTGATTACATACCAACTTATGGTGAGTATATCGGACCTGTTGGACCTGAGAAGCGAGCAGAACTTATGGGTGGCGCTATCGCTACCTTTGTTCCAACGCTTTATATAGAACCATTCGGTAACGTAAACATTGAATCACAAGCCTGTGGAACTCCAGTAATTACAACAGACTGGGGTGCATTTACAGAGACTGTAGTTCAAGGAGTTACTGGCTATAGATGTAGAAGCGTAGAAGAATTTATTCTGGCTTCACAGAATGTAAAGAGTTTAGATAGGGCTGCTATCCGCAAGAGAGCAGTTGAAACTTATGGCGTAGATGTTATCGCCAAACAATATGAATATTACTTCCAGCGTCTGCTAACACTATGGGGCGATGGTTGGTATGAAAAAGGAAAAGCAGCCGAGGCAATTGAGAAAGCCAAGGAGAAGATAACGGAGGGCTAATGCCAACGTTCGACCAGTTAGTAGATGAGGTCAAGAGTAATCTGCAAGGCTATACCTTGCGCCAAGACCGTATCACTTATGTAACCAATGCCAATGGTTTGACGACCACATCGTCTGCTATTACTGTCGGCTCTCAGTCAAACCTTGCTAAAGGTATTATTGAGATTGATGATGAGTTAATCTGGATTGATAATTTTACTCAGTCAAGCAACACTCTTAATGTGGCTCCAGGATTTGGAAGAGGATATCTTGGAACTACTGCTTCACCTCATAGCCAATATGCTCAGGTGACTTTATCTCCAACATTTCCTAGAGTAACTATAAAGAAGGCTTTGAACGATACTATCCGTTCTTTGTACCCAAAGTTATTTGCAGTAGGTTCAACAACCTTTACCTTCAATGCAGCACAGGTTACCTATCCACTACCTGATGATGCAAGAGAAGTTCTTTATATGTCTTGGCAAACCACAGGTTCTTCTAAGGAATGGTTACCTATCCGTAAGTGGCGCTTTGACCCATTAGCAAATACACCAACATTTAATACTCAAAAGACTATTAACCTTTATGAGAACATCCAACCAGGTAGAACCATCAAGGTTTGGTACACAATGGTTCCAGATACTATGGATGCTAATACTGATGACTTTGTAGATGTAACAGGTCTACCTGATTCTTGCCAAGATGTGATTGTTTACGGTGCTTGCTACCGTTTGCTTTCATTCTTGGATGCAGGTCGAATCAACCTATCATCTGCAGAAGCAGACTTAAATGATACAAAGATTCCATCATCTGCTGGTTCTTCTGTAAGCAAGTATGTCTTTGCTTTGTTCCAGCAACGCCTTCAGGAAGAGGCACTCAAACTTTCTGACCAGTTCCCAATTCGTATCCATCTAACTCGCTAAGGAAGGGCTATGGCTGTACGTAAATTCTCGTCCATAAGCGTTGAAACAACGCTCGCATCAGGTATCGGAGCAACCGGTACAACAATGACTGTTGCAACTGGAACCGGCTCTTCTCTGCTAGGTGGCGTAGTTCTAGGCCCTGCAGTAGGTGGAGTTTATCCAGACCAATTCACAGTTGCACTAGACCCAGATACAACTAATGAAGAGATTGTTTTCATTCAGTATAACTCTGGAGATTCATTCACTATCGTTCGTGGCAGAGCAGGAACCACCGCTATCTCGCATAGTTCAGGAGCAACTGTTCGTCACGTACTTACATCAGATGACTTAAATGCCTTTGAAGCAGGGCTGACAGGCGGGTCAAGTGACCCAGTCTCAGGCTTAATGCTTATGGGTGGCTAAAAAATAAACACACTAGATAAAAGGAAAATAAATGCCAACAACATATAAAGTGCTGGGACAAAGCAACCCAGCCGCTACAACAGCAACAACGTTGTATACGGTTCCGGCAGCGACCTCAACGATTGTCTCCACTATCACTGTGTGCAATCAGGCCGCCACTGCAGGTTCATACCGTATTGCAATCAGAGTAGCAGGTGCATCACTTGCTGCTAGTCAATACATCGCATATGACGTATCACTTCCTGCCAATGCCACAGACACACTAACTCTTGGTGTGACCTTGGCTGCGACAGATGTAATTACTGTCTATGGCTCTTCTGCAAACTTCTCATTCGCAGCGTTCGGAAGCGAGTTATCGTAAATGTCATCAGGAAGAATTCCCGCTGTTGAAGGTGGTATTCAGCCGACCATCTTCGACGCTAAGGCGGACATACTAACCGCAACCGCGGCTGATACTCCAGCAAGACTGGCAGTGGGCACAAATGGGCAAGTTTTAGCCGCTAACTCATCAACGGCAACAGGTTTGGAATGGCAAACTATTTCAAGCGGTGGATTAACTTTAATTTCTACAACTAATTTATCAGGTGCATCAAGTATAGCAATATCTTCAATTCCAACTACATACAAAAGTTTAAGACTTATTATAAAAAACGCTTATGGTGCTTCAAATGGAACAGTTCAGTTAAGATTTAATTCCGATTCAAATCAAAATTATGCTCGTCAATGGTTTGAAGCAGCCGGCGGTAGTGTGAGCGGTAATAATAGCAGTAATCAAACGCAAATTTCAATAGGATATGCAGGTCAAAGTAATACCTACAACGAACAATTTATTTCAATCGTTGAAATTCCGAGATATACCGATACTTCTAAGTCATTTATAAATTTTACTTCTAGAGGTTACTCTTTTAGTGTTTGGGAATTAACAAAAGGAATGGCAGTTTATAACAACAGCGCTGCAATAACCGCCATAAATATAATTAATGATGGTGGAAACTGGAGCGGCGGAACAGCTTATTTATACGGAGAATCCTAAAATGACAAGACCAATAATCAGAATCCATAATGTTCAAACCGATGAAATAATTGACCGCGAAATGAATGATGCGGAATATGAGCAATTTTTAGCGGACAAAGCAAAAGCCGAAGCAGCACAAGCCGAAGCACAGGCAAAAGGAGAAGCAAAAGCCGCACTTCTTGAGCGCTTAGGCATTACCGAAGAAGAAGCGAGGTTACTCCTTGGATAAAAATTGTATGAAACCAGGATGTACTGGCGATTATCGTGTTCTGGGTTTTTGTTCAGCAAAACACTTTAATGAAAACATTGACCTTTGGTTAATTAAATCTAATGGAGGTAAATAAATAATGGCAACCGGAAGAATAGGGGTTACACCGACACTTGGTGTTCGGTGGTCTAAGGCTCCAGCGGCTGGCACAACCAGTCTATCTGGACTAGACGATAACTCCGTATCACTTGTCTACTCTGTGGGCTATGAGCAGGTATACCGTAACGGTGTCCTTCTATCCCGCGGTAATGACTACACAGCCACCAATGGAACTACAGTCACTCTAACTGATGCGACTGTAACCGGTGACATTATTGAAATCTTTGCTAACGAACTTGTTCCTCTAGCCGATGCAATCAGCAAGGGCCAGTTCACTGCTAAGGGTTCTTTGCTATCAGCAACTGCTGCATCTACTCCTGGAGTATTAGCGGTAGGCAGCAACAATCAGGTACTAACTGCTGACTCATCTACGGCTACAGGACTTAAGTGGGCAACGCCTTCAAGCGGTGGTATGACACAATTAGCGACAGGAACGTTATCTGGAACAGAAACATCTATTACTGGAATTAGTGGTGATTATATAGATTTATACCTTGTTGTCAATAATCCTTACGTTAATTCTGCCAATCCATTTGCTTTTAGAGTAAACAATAATGCTGGAAATTATTATCAAACTTATATGAGAACAGGAACTTCCGCTAACGACTCTCAAGGATTAACTACTTATGCTTCAGCAACAGGTGGTGCGGTGAATCTTCCTACTTCTAGTAGTAACGTTCATTTTTGGCTATATATAAGAAATTATACAAATACAATGTCAAAAGTTTGGAACTTTTTTTATGCTAGCGGTACTGCTCAGTATGGTTATTTTGGTGCTGGTTATAATCAAAGTTTTACTAGCGCAGTTACAAGCATTCAATTAAGAACAGATGCTGGCACTTCTACTTTTAGCGGTGGCACTTATACACTTTACGGAGTTAAATAATGACAAAACCTTTAATTAGAATCCATAATTTAGAAACTGATGAAATTATTGACCGTGAAATGAATGATGCTGAGTATGCTCAATATCAAATTGACCAAGCAACAGAACAGGCTCGTAAAGCAGAAGCAGCAGCCAAGGCTGCCCAACGCCAAGCACTCCTAGATAAACTAGGTATTACTGAAGATGAAGCAAGACTATTACTGGGAGGTAACTAACAATGCCAAGAACACAAGCAGTTAGTACTGCGCAGGTCGGTGCTGCACCGTTCTTTGCTGGCAAGAACAAAATCATCAATGGTGATTTCAGAATAAATCAAAGAAACTTTAGCAGCGTAACTGTTGCTCAATATGGTTTCGACCGCTGGCTTTACGATTTTTCTGGCGGAACTGTTACCTATTCAGCGCAGACTTTTACTGCTGGAACTGCTCCAGTTGCAGGTTACGAAGGAACAAATTTTGCTCGTATCGTAACTGCTTCACAAAGCACAGCAGGACATTTCGCATATCTTGGACAATGTATAGAAGATGTTAGAACTATAACCAATCAAACTGTAACAGTTTCATTTTGGGCTAAAGCCGGTTCAGGCACTCCGAATGTTGGTGTTACTTTGGCGCAGAATTTTGGAACTGGCGGAAGCGCAGAAGTTCCAACATCACCAGCAGTTCAAGCAATCACAACTTCTTGGGCACGATATAGTTTCACACTAACTTTGCCTTCTATTGCTGGTAAAACGATTGGTGCAAATAATAAATTGTTCTTGTATCTATTTACTTCCTGTGGAACTACAACTAGCGGTGCAGGTTATGCTGCTGTCGGTGTTCAGAACGCAACGATAGATTTTTGGGGCGTTCAAGTAGAAGCCGGTTCAGTAGCCACCGCGTTCCAGACCGCAACCGGCACAATTCAAGGCGAGTTAGCCGCTTGCCAGAGGTATTTCCAACGCTATGATTCTTCAAGCAACGCCAATACCTATTATGGCTTGGCAACGGCAAATACAAGCACTCAGCCAATTATGTCATTTCCACTAAGGGTTGTAATGCGAACTGCTCCATCATTTAGTGCATCTGGGGCGAACACTCACGCTTTCAATTTTGCAAGCGGAGCGGCTTATGTTGCTTCATCACTTAGCCTAGATACTGCTAGTCCTCACACAGTCGGTCTTTATGCAACTACCGGTTCTGGAATGACCCTCAACGCTTGCGGTAGATGGTTGTCCTATGCCACTACTTCTTCATACCTAGAGTTCAGTTCGGAGTTATAAATATGCCTACATATGAAATAAGCACAACCCCATCTGGCGTAGAATGTATCAAACGCACAGACGATAATGGAAATATCTGGTGGATTCCTAAAGATGAATCTAACTCTGACTACCAGCGCTATCTACGCTGGCTAAACGGCGAAGAAGAAACTGGCACAATCTCGTAGGATATTTACCTACCAAAACTGTGACCTGAGCATTGTCCCTAAACTGCTCAACTTTTATTTAGATAAGGAGAACAAGTGGCACCATATGGCGACGAGTTGACCTGTAATAGATGTTACGAGTCAAAGCCAAAAACCTCCTTTTTCAAAGAGTCTAAGTTCAAAAGAGGTTATAGATATTCCTGTAAGGAATGTGAAAAACCTCGTTATATAAGGTATAGACAAAACCCTGAAAACAAACAAAGGGCTACGGAAAATCGTAGACGTTGGAACCGTGCTAAAAAATATAATTTTCCTCCAGGACTTTATGAAGAAAGATTAAAAGACCAAGGAAATGTTTGCGCTATTTGTGGGACCAATAACCCTGGTGGCAGAGGGCAGTTTCACGCAGACCACGACCATAGGACTTCTCAACCTAGAGGGGTGCTTTGTCATAACTGTAATGTTGCTTTAGGGAACTTCAAGGATAATCCTGAATTTCTTAAATCTGCTATTAAATACCTAGAAAGGTGGAACTATGCCCTGGGGCAGTGACGTAACCGATGCTATACCCTATACACTTTCTAATCCAGCAGGCTCTATCAACTATGCAGCCACTGGCGAGGCGTATGACATTGCTATCGCTGGATTGCCATTCTTTGTTCAGGCATCTGACGATACTCCGTATCGCCGCGTTACTGCTCAGTATCGTAAGCAACAGTATGACCAAACTAGAGAAGCAGGCGAACAGTCTCTAACTGGCTGGTGGTTTAGAAGCCAATCATCATTTCATCTAGGTCAAGGTATCAAGTACTTTGAACCTGCTCAGGATGAAGGACTTCGTTTCCAGTACACCGAATCAAAGGGTTGTGATATCTGGACAAGAGGTCAAGTAACTCTTCTTTATGATGTAGATGAAGGTCATTACACAACTGCTAATCTCAATGACAATCTAAGACCACAACAGTTTCTCAGGTCTATCCAATGGAAGCAGTTGACCAATACTGGCGCTACTACCTATAACGAGTTCTATGGCTGTCTAATGCTTGATGGATTTGATATTGACAAGATATATCCAACCATCACAGCGACTGTAACTAACAAGGCTTTGACCTCTAACGTAGCCACTTTGACCACAAGTCCTGCTCACGGACTTGCTGTAGGTATGGAGATAATAGTTGCTGGAGTAGATGCTACCTTCAACGGAACATATACTATTGCTTCAGTTCCTACTACAACCACTTTGACCTATGCCAAGACTGCATCTGATGTTCCATCTGCTGTAGCAACAGGAACTATTACCAGCAATGTTCAGCATTTTGTTGACTATAACTCTGGAACTGATGACAAAGTTTATGCAATGTGTGACGATGGAGTCTACGCCTACTGGGTAACTAACGTAACCAGCGGTGGTACTACCAAGTTGACTATGTACAAAAAGCCATTGACTGGCTATTCAACTGACTCACCAACCAGCACAGTAAAGATGTTTGATGTTACAGGTCTTACTGTAACCAATGCGGTAATGGAGTTCACCAAAGAACGTATCGTTGCCTGTATCAATAACAAGGTTTATGAGATTTCTACAGCAGCAACATCTTTACCTACTGCTGTCTATACCCATCCAGTAGATGACTTTGTTTATACCAGCGTCACATCAAGCGGTGCTGCTATCTACTGCACAGGCTTTTCTGGAACTCAATCTAATATCCAGAAGTTCACACTCTCATCTAGCGGAACTATGCCTACTCTAACCAGCGCTATTACTGCTGCTGAGATGCCATCAGGCGAGCGCATTTACAAGATTGCTTACTATCTTGGCTACATTATGATTGGAACTACTAAAGGTATTAGAGCCGCTGCTGTAGCAGATGATGGTTCTTTAGCCTATGGTCCGTTGATTTGGGAAAATACTCAACCAGTCTATGACTTTGCTTTTAGAGATAGATTTGCTTGGGCTGCAACTAGCGTTGAAGATGAACCAGGAGTCATCCGCATTGACCTTGGCACTCAGATATCTCCGCTGGTATTTCCTTTTGCATATGACCTATATAAGGCTACTGGCAATACCAATCACGAGACTACTGCTTGTGCTTTTGTTGACGGAACTGACCGTTTAATGTTTACAACTAACGCCACAACGACAACTAATGGTGCTGTTTATATAGAATCCCTTACTCGTTATATCGCTAGTGGATACCTGCAGACTGGTTATATCCGCTATAACACACTAGAACTAAAGCGATTTAAGTTTGTATTGCCACAGTTTGATACAACTAATGGTTCACTTGAAGTTAAATCTGTAGACCAAGAAGGCACTGAGTATGGTTTAGGTATCTTCTCACAAGGTGATTCTGTAGGTGAGATTACCGCTGGATATCCAACAGCACCACAGCAGTATCTAGGATTTAAGTTTATCTTTACTTTAGGTGATGACGATACGGCAACACCAATCTTTACTGGTTATCAAGTTAAGGCTCTGCCTGCTGTCCCTCGTCAGCGTTTAATTCAATATCCAGTACTTTGCTATGACCACGAGACAGATAAGTTCGGTGTAGCGGTTGGCTATGAAGGGTCTGCTTGGCAGAGAATGCAACAGTTAGAATCTGTTGAGAATGCTGGAGATACTATCCGTATCGAAGATTACCGAACAGGAGAGTCCTATGTTGGACTCATTGAAGAACTAGATTTCATCAACCGGACACCGCAGGATAAGCGATTCTCTGGATTTGGTGGAGTATTACTTGTAACTATTCGTTCTGTATAAGGAGCCAGAGATGACCCCTGCTGACTGGGCTGGATTAGCCGTGTCCGTAACTACCCTTGCTGGAGCACTAGCAATGGGAGTAAAGCATTTGACCAAGCATTATCTATCCGAACTAAAACCTAACGGCGGTAGTTCATTGAAGGATAAGGTCAACGCCCTAGAGCATAAAGTTGATTTACTGACTGACCTTGTAAAGGAAGCAATCAAACGATGACTCATTGCATCCACGTTTATCAGAACGTTGGAGCAGAGGTATGTCCTCATTGTGGGAGAGATACCCACGAAGCAGACTTTGAAACTACTGCAAAGATAATCAGGAATCACTACAAGAATGGGGACGACTTGCCTTATGTGTGTGGAGAATGTAACGGAACAATCAGAATATGGTGGTCAATATGAAGAAGGTCGTAAAAGTAGCAAGTCCTGCTGCCATCGCAGTGTTGCGACAGGCAACTGCCATTGCACCCAAGCGTATGAAGGCGAGCGATGGACTCCTACCTTCTGCTGCGCACCTAAAGCAATCACCGAACTCGGACCACAACACAGGTCTTGCTGCTGACCTAACTCACGACCCGCATCACGGTATTGACTGCGGTGATATCTATGAGAAGTTGAAGGATGACAAACGGGTATCCTACCTAATCTTTAGTGGGAGAATCTGGTCCAAAGATAAAGGTGACCGTAAGTACACTGGTTCTAATTTACATATGAAACATCTACATATTTCCATAAAGGCGGAACACTCCAAGGATACAAGTCCTTGGTTTGCTTGGATGGAAAAGCCTAAGTTGAAGAACAGGGTTACAGCGGCTCTTTCAAGGAAGGCTAAAAAGAAAGAAACACCAAGTCCTAAAGGAGACTAAGTGGATAAGTTAATCAAGAAACTAAAAAGCAAAGAGTTCAAGGCTGCATTTAAGTCTTATCTCCGCGCTGTGCTTGCATCAGCAGTGACAATGGGTATCGCATTTGCTACCGATTTGGCACCTGAGTATGCAGTACTAATCGGCGGTCTAACCGCACCTGCCGTGAAGTGGGCAGACAAGGCTGAAGCAGAGTTCGGTCTGAAGTATTAGTTAAATAGCAGCGAGGCAAGGACCCCTGGGAGAAATCCTGGGGGTCTTTTTTTATTGCTCAAATTCAGGTTTATCTATTGGGCAAGGTGCTTTAAGTAAGTTGCCACAGTTAGCACATTCAACATCTAGTGCATACCAACAGATTTCATAATCTTCAAACTGAGCGTAGGTTAGAAAGACAGTACATCCACAAACACAGGAGTGTGTCGGACCGACGGAACGCAAATCAGTAGCCTGTATTGGCGGTAGACTTGGTCTGTTTTTCAACAGCCGGAGTAGACGGAAAACCACAGACCGCTCGGCTTGGCGCGTCAGCGCCTCGCGGTTAGGAGGCCGCCGGTCACGCCGTAGGCGGCCTCTTATATATTCGCTCACGCTCATATTGTAGAAATTATTGGCGTGTCACCGGAGCAGACACGCCGCAGTAGTGTAAAATTTTTTCTCCGAAGGAAAGGACTGCCGATTACTACGTTAGTTGGAATTCAATTACCAGACCGCTGTATCTTAGCAGCCGATTCTCAGATAACTGAAGATAATCTCAGGACTATAAGTACGACAACTCCGAAGATAGTTAACGTCGGAAAGTATTTATTAGGAATCGTAGGTGATTCAAGACCTGGAGATATCCTCGCCTATAACTGGACTCCGCCCGCATACAAAGGTGCAGACCCCGTGCAGTGGATGGGAAAGAAAATACTTCCATCAATACTTACCGCTTTCAAAGAGAATGGATATGACCCTTATGAAGCAACAAAAGAAAAAGAGTCAGGGTTCGACTACCTTGTCGCGTTTTCTGGCAACCTATTCCACATTGCGATTGACCTTTCGTTCATCCAAAGTAAGTTGGGAATCTACGGTATTGGTTCGGGTGGTCAGTTCGCTCTTGGTTATCTTGCTGGCCTACCTACTGCTAGTCTAAAGAAGACACCAGAGCAACACGCCCGAAAAGCCGTTGAACTTGCATCGGTGCTTGACGTTAATACTCACCCACCTATACAGTTGGTAGCACAACGAAAGGACCCAAGGTGAGAAAAGATATCGGTAATAGTTTCAGTATCCGAATCAATAGACACTACTTGCACAACTGGTCCATCGGAATTGATTATTATGAAGAAGAAGTTTTTCTTCCTAATCTTTATCTTGTAAAAGCATTTCAAATAAACTTATTGTTCTTCAACATCCACTTTACAAAGTGGGACTTAGTGATGTGGTTTCCGGGAGTATGATGGACATAAAAGATTTATTAGTTAAAGCGCTTCACGCAAAGGAAGCAGCACGGCCACGTTCCACACAGATACAGGTTGGTCCATCCGAATTAGGTGGATGCCGACGTAAAGTCTGGTACAA
>Ga0315904_10008281_pt1 | contig 13786 bp, 11 predicted proteins | sample LakEriMetagenome_6_FD_203529 | JGI IMG/M metagenome (GOLD analysis project Ga0315904, IMG submission 203529) | Freshwater fungal communities from buoy surface, Lake Erie, Ohio, United States - Buoy 12 MA120 | ecosystem: Environmental > Aquatic > Freshwater > Lake | place: USA: Lake Erie, Ohio... | reverse complement strand
TTGATAACTCTAAAAACCTCAGGGGCAAAGTGATTAAAAATTGAACGCACTACATCAATCATCAGTTCCCTTTTTTCTTTCCCATTTTCCTCTACATTTGCGTCAACTTTCTAGGGGCGTTCTCCGCAAGTGCGGAGTTCTGAGAAGAACCCTTCGAACCTGAACATGGTAATGCATGCGTAAGGGAAGAAAGACCGAACTTCGGTTTGGCCTCTTCATCGAACTTTTCTCCACCTTCAGAAAGAATATTTCTTCACCATTAACTAATCACTAATGAAAAAAGTTCTATTCTTTCTGTTTATCGCCAACTCAGCTTTGGCGCAAACAGACACCGCCTCCGGGCAAAATTTATTACTCATTGAAAAAGAAGATGTGGTCATCACCGCTCCGGGCGGCATGATGCGCGCGGGTTCTTCAAGCCCCACCACCTTTCAAAACCTAGACCGCGCTACCTTGCAGCGCAACAACCTCGGGCAAGACTTACCTATTCTTCTCGACCAAACGCCTTCGGTGGTTTCCACTTCAGATGCTGGTGCAGGCATTGGCTACACAGGCATCCGCATACGCGGCACAGACGCTACGCGCATCAACGTAACGATGAATGGTGTGCCGATTAACGATGCAGAAAGTCAAGCCGTGTTTTGGGTCAACACTCCCGACTTGGTGTCGAGCACGCAAAGCATACAAATACAGCGAGGTGTGGGCACCTCTACGAACGGTTCGTCTTCTTTTGGCGGACAGATAAGCCTACAAACGCAGACCAGTAGTAGTCGTCCTTTTGGCGAAGCAGCCATTTCGGTGGGTTCATTCAACACGTTTAGAGGAAACGTGCGCGCAGGTTCGGGTTTAATCAAAAACAAGTTTTTTGTAGAGGCAAGCGGCAGTTGGATTAATAGCGATGGCTATATTGAGCGCGCAGCATCAAACTTGCGTAGTTGGTTTGCTCAAGCCGGCTATCAGCATAAGAACACGCAACTCCGATTGGTGTATTTTGGTGGCCGAGAAAAAACCTATCAAGCTTGGTATGGTGTACCCGAAGAATTTTTAAAAACTAATCGCAGGTTTAACATTGCCGGCACCGACTTTTTTAGCAAAGACCCTGCTTACGAAAACGAAACCGACAACTATGGGCAAGATTATTTTCAACTGCATTTTTCGCATGCTTTGCCTAATAAAAACTTACAACTTCAAGCAGCGGCATTCACTACTTTAGGTCGCGGTTACTACGAGCAGTACAAGGTGGATGCAAACTTGTCTAACTACTTTGATGAACTCAGCGGCATCCGCTCCGACTTGGTGCGCCAGCGTTGGTTGAGTAATGCCTTCTATGGCGCAACGGCTTCGGTGGGATATGCTAAAAATAAGTTAAGCATTACGGGTGGTGGATTATTTAGCCAGTATCGCGGCAAACACTTCGGCAAAGTAGTGTGGACGGCTACGCCAAATTTGGTGGACAGAAACAGAAAGTACTACGAAGGTAATGCCCTCAAAACAGACCTTAATTTTTACGCTAAGTTGAATTATAATCTCTCGAAAAGATTTACGCTGTATGCCGACTTGCAATATCGCTTTGTGGACTACAACTCAGCCGGAGACGACAACAGCGGAGTGGTGTATGATGTAAGCAGAAACTGGCATTTTTTTAACCCTAAAGCCGGTATAACTTGGCAACCTTCGGCTGACCATCAAGTGTATGGCTCTGTGGCTATCGGCCATCGCGAACCTAATCGAGATGATATCATTGATGCGCCCATCACCCCCAAACCCGAGCGGATGTATAACATCGAAGCGGGCTATCGTTTGTTAAGTGCAAATTTTCCTATTACAGTAAATTACTATATGATGTATTACGATAATCAACTCGTATTGACCGGGCGGCTGAATGATGTAGGTAATCCTGTCAAAGCCAATGTGCCGGTGAGTTACCGCACGGGTATTGAATTAAGTGGGGCTTATCATTTGGTGTTGAAACAAAATAACGCGTCTAAACTTGTACCCAATAATATACTTTCCATAGAAGGAAATTTGACTTACTCGCTCAACCGAATTTTGGAGTTTGACGAGTTCATTTACACCTATGATGAAAACTATACACCAATTGACACGCTTACACAAATTATCACTCACAGCAACTCTACAATTGCCTTTTCACCTTCGGTCATCGCTTCGTTGGGCTTAACTATTCGTCCGCTAAAAGGTTTCGAACTTTCCTTAATCAACAAAGCCGTGAGCAAACAATACTTAGACAACACCTCTAACGAAGACCGAAAGCTGAAACCATTTTACTACACTAACCTCCGCGCCAGCTATCAATTGCCGTTGCAGCGCACCGACAAGGAGATAAAATTCACCTTGCTTTGCAATAACATCTTCAACAGTTTGTTCGAAAACAATGGTTATACTTTCAGCGAACGATACACTTACACCGATGAGTTCAATCAGTTACAAGTCACCCCAACAAGCACCTACAACTACTATTACCCTCAAGCCGGATTCAACTTCTTAGTGGGAATGAATGTGCGGTTTTAGTAGAGTGCTAGCCGAAAGCAGACACAACTCATACTGACCTGGCATACATTTTTGTAATACTTACTTGCCATGCGATTACATAAAAAAGCCGATAGCTAGATCAACTATCGGCTTTGCTTATAATGTAAATAGGGTAACTATTTCCCTATTTTCGCAATCGCTTCTTTGAGCGCTTGAGCAGAAGAATCTTTGATGTTTTCTTCTTGCGCGCGAATGATGGCGTAGTCGCAAGCCTTAGAAGCTTCTTTATAGTTCTCTAATTTATAAAGCAAGTAAGCGTAAGTCAAATTGTAAGTGTACTTATTGTCTTTATTGATGGCTTCAAATGCCCATTTGCTGGCTTTAGTGAGTTGCGCTTTGTCCTCAATGTTGAGGTAATAATTCCAAGCGGCTTCATTCAATTCTTGTGGGGTGTAACTACCATTTTTCTTTAGATAGCTAGTCGCAGTTTTATCATAGTTTACCCAATCGCCTACTTTTGAATAGTAGTTTAACGACATCTGTTGGATGCGTTCAGCGGAACCACTAGTTTTATTATTTTTCACCAACTCAATCGCGCGATTAAACAAAGCCGCATCGCCTTTATTAAAAGCTGCGTCATTCGCTGCTTTTTCGGCAATAGTGTTTAGCTTTTTATTGACTGCATCTTCGGACAAAGCGCTATTGAAAGCAGCTTTGTTTTTGATAATATAATTGAGTGAAGGCGCGTTAATGTCGTTGGTGACATTAAAAATAGTGCGGGTGTGCTTGGCTTGCGCTAAATCTTTCTCGGTAAGTTTGCTCAAGTAAGCCTCTAATGCAGGGCCGGTGGGTTCATTAGCATTATTCAATGCTGAAACATAGTCCGACAAAAAGTTGACATCGCGATTGCCTTCGTCATACTGTTTGTGCATTCCGGCCAAAATACCCGGAGCCGGGTCGAGTGCTTTTTTACCATTTTGAATAAGTCCTGCTGGATCAAGCCCTCCCACCACTTTGTGTACCACATCACCATTCCCGTTTAGCCAAAGTAAAGTCGGATAAGCACGTATAGCATACTTAGCTGCGAGATTTGGTCCTTCACCACGCTCCATGTCAAATTTGGTATTGATAAAACTCTTGTTGTAGTATTCCCCAACAGCAGGGTCGGGGAAAACCATTGACGACAAGCGTTTGCAAGGGCCACACCAAGTCGTAAAACAATCCATAAAGATTAGTTTATTCTGTGTTTTAGCCATTTTCAACACCTCCTCAAAACTTTTGTCGTGTTCGAACTCTATACCTTGAGCAGACACGTTTAGAGAGAAAAGAGTAACAAGAAAAAATGATAGATATTTCATGATGATTAATTTTATCAAAAATAGGAATTCTAAAATCGAGCCAATTGTTTTTATGGGTTATTGTTTAAATATGTTTTAACGACAGTTTTACTTCTTTGCCCCAGAAGATAGCAGTTGTTTTTGCAAACGACTCCGTATAATCCGACACATAAAACACATCTTCTACTTGTTTGCTTTCACTGGTCAAATTTTCTTTTTCTAATATGAGCTTGAGTTTTTTAGCCACTACTTCTGCCGAGTCGAATAATTTTACTCGATGCTGATAAAATTCATCAATCTCCTCCTTTATGAGCGGATAGTGCGTACACGCCAAAACTAACGCATCAATATCTTTCAATTGTTCATTAGCTAAATAGCTCTCCAAAATAGCATGACTGATTTTGTCGTTATAAAAACCTTCTTCAATCATAGAAGCCAACAATGGCGTAGCCAATGCCGCAAAAGGCAAGGATGGTTTTCTGCGAGTCAATTTTTCTTGATAAATGCCTGAGGCTACTGTAGTTTTTGTGGCAATGATGCCGAGCTTATGAATATCATTGTCGGCAATAACCGCTTCAATCATGGGGTCAATGACGTTGATAATGGGCACCGTGCCTTTGTATTGGTCGCGCAATAACTCATAAGCGGCAGCAGAGGCGGTGTTACAAGCAATGACAACGGCTTTACAGTTCTTTTCTTTGAGTAGAAAATCGGTAATGCCTAAGGCGTATGAACGAATTAAATCAAATGATTTATCGCCATAAGGCAGATGAGCCGTGTCGCCAAAATAGACCAACTGTTCGTTGGGCAATAGGGTAGAAATAGCATTGGCGACCGTTAAGCCGCCAATACCTGAATCAAATATACCAATAGGTTGATTGTTCATCGTTGAATAATCGTTTTCGACTATTTGCCACCTGCCGGAGCAGGTGCGGCTGTTACGCCTAATTTTTTCATCACTAGGTCAGTAACATCGTTGCTTCCTTCCGGAAAGTAAACCAAAGAACTTACATCTAAAATGTAGGCGAAACCATTAGCTGTAGCTACTTCTTTCACCGCTTTAGTGTATTTTTCTTGGATAGGTTTCAATTTATCACCTTGCAATTTTTGCAAATCGCTTTCCATTTTGGTTTCAAAGTCACCAATACGCTTTTGCAAATCCATCACTTCTTGATATTTCACATCAATGATAGGGTCAGAAGCTGATTTGTCGTTAGCGAGGGCTTGTAGCTCTTTTGATTTTTTCTCATACTCAGCCATCATGCCTTGATAAACTTTGGCATACTCATCTTGCTTTTTTTCCAAGTCAGTGTTCATCTGCTTAGTTTCCGGCATAGCTTGAATGATAGAGGCAGTGTTGATGTGACCGATTTTTTGTTGCGCGCTTACTGTGCCTGAAAAGGTAAAGATGGCTGCGATAACTCCTAAGATTGTCTTCTTCATTTTTGTTTTTATTTATGCTTGATTTAATAGTGACTAATTAATTCCCATTTTGTTTTTAACCAAACCCGTTATGTCTCCGGTGTTTTCCGGATGGTAAACTACTGAGCCGGTAGCAATATCGAATATATATGTGTAATTGTTTTCTTTAGCTACAATGTCCACTATTTTGATGTATTTATCATTAATTGGCTTTATCAACTTAAACTGAAGTCGTTGAATTTCTTCTTCAATGCCAGCTTCATAAGCTTGAATGGCTTGACCCAAACTGTCCAGCTCCATCATTTGCTCTTCGCGCACGGCTTCCATCATGGCTGCACCGAATTCGTTCAGTTCTTTCGATTGCTTTTCGTACTCGGTATACATTCCTCTGAGTTTACCTTCTTGCTCTTTCTGTTTGCGTTGTAGCGAAGCTTTCATCTGCTTATACTCAGGCATCACATCTAAAATCTCTGTAGAATTGATATGACCATACTTTTGCTGTGCAGACAAAGTCAACGAACATAAAACAAAGAACAATAAGGCTAATCCGCTGATTTTTTTCACAATTGGGGCAAATATATCTTTTTAGATGAATTGGTTAATTACCGGCCGGTTTTAGTGAAACGCCAAGTGCCGCCAATATATCATCGCTTTTATTAATTTTCTCACTTGCGTAAAGCATAGATGGACCACTCGAACGATCAAAAATGAAGTCAAACCCTTTTGCTGCAGCGTATTTTTGTACTTCGTTGTAAATCTTGTCTTGAATAGGTTTAATCAATTCTTGACGTTTTTTGAACAACTCACCACTAGGGCCGAACTTTGCTTTTTGAAACTCTTTTACCTCTTTCTCTTTGGCTTCAATCTCTTTAATCTTTTGTTGTTTCATCGGCTCAGTCATCAACACCTGCTCAGCTTGAAACTGCTTGTAGGTGTCGTCAACACTTTTCATTTTGGCTTCCACCTCTTTTTGCCACGCAGCCGAAACTTTATCCAATTCTTTCTGTGCTTCGGTGTAGCTGGTCAATTTACTTAAAATATAATCCATGTCTACATACGCAAATTTTTGGGCGAAGGTAGATGCGCTCATGGTAAGCATCAAGCAAGCAACGATTATCTTTTTCATAACTTTAATTTTTATGTTTTGCAATTTAGACCAAGAATGCTGCCAAAGTAAAACTGCGTTTTGAAATTTTCACAAATTAAATTTTAAACCCATTATTAAAATTCGGTGATTATTCCGGTTCTCTACCTAAGATAATACGGAAGGCACCATATTTAGCAAATATGTTTTTGCCGGTTGTCGGTAAGCCATAGCGCTCTTTATCAAAGCCTAAACCATAGTCAAAACCAAGCAAACCGAACATCGGCAAGAATACACGGATACCTAAACCTGCAGAGCGCGCCAAATCGTAAGGTTTATAATCTTTAGCACTTCTCCAATAGTTACCTGCATCAGCAAAAAGCAAGGCATAAATCGTTGCACTCTGACTACCCGAAAACAAGTAGCGCAACTCCACCGAATATTTGTTGTAGATAGGTACACCACCTTGGGTCAACACCGGATAACCACGGAAAGAGATGATATCTCTACCCAACTGTTGCCCTTGGTTCATGTTGCTCAATCCATCGCCACCAAATTCAATTCGCTCAAACGGAGAGTAGCCCAACTCCTTGTTATACAAGCCTAAGAAAGCCATGTTGGCCGATGCTTTGATGACTAACTTATTGTCTTTAGTCAATGGTGTATACCATTCAAAACCGAGTTTCCATTTGTGGAACTCTACGAATTTATAGCGATCAGAGTCCGGTAAATCAGGATTAGAGTAGTCTATATCTCTTCTGCCCGGGAAAATATTGGTGTAAGGCAATGTGGCTTTTACTTGGGCCATTACATACATTCCACGATTGAAAAAGGTCGGAGCCGACAAATCACGCGAGTCACGGGCAATCGTCAATTGGGCACTTAAGTTGTTAGAGCGACCATTGTTGAAAATGAATATACCCCCATAGTTGTCGAGAATATAGTGCTGATATTCAATACCCGCGGAAACCGTAAAAAAGTCATCCGGCCATTTCAAACGAGTAGTTAAGCCCAAGTAAACGCTGGTAGAAAAATACTTGCCGGTGATTTTGTTGGGCTCTGTAAAAGACCCAAACAAGTTGGCGCGTAAACGATTGAACGCAAAGTCTAATGAAAGTGGTTTTTTACCGCCTAACCAAGGTTCAGTAAAGCTAACGTTATATGACTGTAATGAACGTCCGTTCGAGTTAACACGAATACCCAAACGCTGCCCATCACCCGATGGAAGAGGTGTCCATGCTTTTTTGTCAATAATATTTTTGATAGAGAAGTTGGTGAAGTTTACACCCAGCGTTCCAAACAAACCGCCCGTTCCGCCATTCACGTTGTTTCTACCGCCCCAACCTGCCGAAAGTTCTAATTGGTCAGATGGTTTTTCGGTCACACGATATTCTATGTCAACAGTTCCAGTTTCAGGGTTTGGAATAGGCACAACATCCAATTGTTGAGGGTCGAAATAGCCCAAGTTGACGATTTCGCGCTGTGAGCGGATAAGATCTGTTCGGCTAAATTTATTGCCGGGCAAGGTACGCAACTCTCTACGAATTACTTTTTCATTGGTTTTGGTGTTGCCCAAAATGCGTACATCGCGGATAGTGGCTTGCGCGCCTTCGCTAATGCGTAACTCGATATCAATAGAATCGCCAACAATGCTCACTTCAAGCGGAGTAACCGTGAAAAACAAATAGCCATCATCCATGTACAATGAACTCAAATCGCCTCCGTTTGGATTCATGAAAATGCGTTCATCCAACACTTTTTGGTTGTAGACTTCGCCTTTTTTGATATTAACGATTTTGTTCAACAATGAATCTGGGTACTTTGTATTGCCGTTGTAAAAAATATTGCGGAAATAGTATTTTCTACCTTCATCTACCGTAATGTCAATTTGCAAGTTTTTGCCGTTCACCAAATACACCGAATCGCGTATGATTTTTGCATCTCTAAAACCTTTGGTGTTGTAAAAATCAATCAACTTCTTCTTATCGTCTTCGTATTTATCTTTCTTAAATTTGGACGACTTGAAAACATTCAGATTTATATGGCGGGAAGCATATTGTGCGGCTCGGATTACTGATAGATTGCCGGGTATTTGATACCACTTCACTTTTATAGAATCGCGAGCGAAGTTTTTCTTGAAGCGAAACAGACCGTCTAAATCAAACTTGATTTTCTCGTGCGTATCCTTAAGCTGTTTTTTAAGCTTTGACTCTGGCAATTCCCTGTTTCCGTATACATTGATTTGGTCAATTTTTACCCGCGCTCCTTTTTTAATACCAATTTTTACAATGATGCTGTTCGTCAGCAAGGTGTCGGGCACTTCTTCCACATTTACTTCTGTGGCCAAAAAGCCTTTCTCTGTAAAATAGTTTTTACAAGTATTGATCGTGATACTGCGCAAGTTTTCCGTAAAAATTTGTCCGGCTCGCAAATCCAATTTTTTGCGTAATTCTTCCGATTCGCCATTTTTCAATCCTTTCAACGAGTAGCGCGACACACGTGGGCGTTCTTCTACGTAAATCACCAAGTACATCTTTCCGGCTTCAATCTTCTCTGCATGAATAGTGATGTCGGTGAAAAGACGTTGTCGCCAAAGTGTTTTGATGGCTTTCGGAATAGCTTCACCCGGTACTTTGATTTTATCGCCCACCGCCAAGCCTGAAAGTGTAGCTAATATTTTCGCATCTAAAAATTTCGCCCCTTCCACTCGGATGGCTGCTATTTCATATTCTCCTCCGCTGCCGTAGTCAAACGGCACGGGAAGCTCTTGCGCTTGTAACAGTAGCGGCAATGAAAGAGCGAAGCAAAATATATAACTTAAAAAGAGTTTGATTTTCATTGAGGGCTGAGTTGTTCGCTGGTTTTACCAAATCTGCGTTCGCGGTTTTGATAGTCTAAAAGGGCTTTGTAAAGTTCTTCTTTATTAAATTCCGGCCACATCACTTCGGTAAAATAAAACTCGGAATAAGCCAATTGCCAAAGCAAGAAATTGCTGATGCGGTGCTCACCGCTGGTTCTGATGAGCAGTTCCGGGTCGGGCATGGCGGCAGTTTGCAAATTGGCGGCAATTAATTCTTCGGTGATTTGGTCGGTAGAAATGTTACCCAACTTCACTTCGTTGGCTATTTTTTTAAAGGCATTGATCAATTCACTTTTGCCGCTGTAGCTGAGTGCTAAAGTCAATTGCATGCGTTTGCAGTGAGCAGTTTTTGCGATAGTTTCGTGGAGTTCGGCTGCCACACTTTTCGGCAAAGCGTCAATATCGCCAATGGCGGACAAACGAATATCATTTTTAAGTAGCGTTTTCAATTCTCCGCCCATCGTTTTAAGCAAAAGTGTCATCAAAGCGCTCACTTCCAATTGCGGACGGCTCCAATTTTCGGTGCTGAAGGCATAAACCGTCAAATATTCCACGCCTAATTCTGCACAAGCTTCCGCCACATCTCTCACAGATTGCACCCCATTGCGATGACCAAAAATCCGGTTTTCGCCCTTTTGTTTTGCCCAACGACCATTTCCGTCCATAATGACGGCCACGTGGCGGGGCAATTTCTTAAGATCCAATTGTTGTTTTATACTCACTTAGAGAAGGTATAAACGAAGTTTGATTAATTTATTTTTTAAAAGCGGCCAAAGATAAGAAAAGACATGAGATAGAGGCAGACTATCAAAGTATAAGCAAATGTGCTTTAACGATAACTACCATTAGGTGTTGGGCAACGCATTTTCATAATAGTGTAGGAAATGGTGATGCCGCCAAATACATAGTCATCCATTTTGGGTGATTGGCCGCGTTGGTAGCCGGGCTTACCTATTTTTTCGCCTACTTCACCCGAGCGGTCAGACAGCGCAGCCGCCAAACCCGTAGAACCACCCGGCAAGGAGGCGTAACTCGGATACTTTCCGCTCACATCATCCAGATAGTCCGTAAAGGTTTTGCGCACGCCTACTTCGATGGCCACGTTCCAGTTTCTTGCAAAAGAAAACTTGAACCCGCCCACAATTGGAATGGCAAAATTGAACAAACGATATTTTTTAACCCCCGAATAACTCGCATCATTTTGCCCTTCGGTGCCGAGTGGTTGCAGGTAATACCATTTGCCTTGATAATTGGCTTGTGGGTTGAAGAAAAACAGGGTCAAGCCCGTGGCTAAATAAGGCGTGAAGTGGTGTTTCTTCTTCGTGCTTTCTTTGTCGTATTTAAAGAAGTTGAACTCAATCAGGCTCGTAACATCAAAAATCTGTGAGCGAAAAGACAAATTGCGTTGTTTATTCCAAGCCATGTTGGTTTTAGCATCATCAAAAGTGATTGTTCCCCAGTTGACGGAGGTACGCCACGCTCCGCGGTAACGAATGTTGTAGCGATAAAAAACACCTGCCGCAGGACGCGCAAATTTGACAGAAGTTTGGGTATTCAAATCACCATAGTAGTGAGCCGCACCGCCAAAAAGCCCAAATTCGTGTACTTGAGCTTTCGCTTTTGGCACGAAAACCACAAGCAAGCAGCCTAATAACAAGAATAAGAAAATACGATTTATGTTCATTTTGCGGACAGCGAAGAAAACCACAACGCCCGAAAAACCAAAATGTTGTTCGATTAAGCTGATTTTGTGGGATATTTTAACCGAAGGTTTGTGATTGTTGATGACGCTCTGCGAGCTATAACACCAAGAATAGCTGACTTAAACCAAACGCGTGTAAGCACGCATCCAACGGTCGGGCAGCTCGCCTTCGCAAGCCATTTCATAATCTTTAAATGTGCAAGGCACTAACTGCTGGCGGCCATATTTTTCGGTGTCCGTAGCCGGAATTTCCATCCACCATCGCTCTGTGCGTTTGCTCTTGAAGAAAATCAAATCGTGGTCGGTGGACTCCACACGTACATTAAACTTGAAGTGATCGGTCAAGGTAACCGGATAGTCGCCCACTCGGCTGTAATATCCCTCAATAAAATACCAAATCATTTGTGCAGCCAGTTGCACGGTTTGGCGATTGTTATCGAGGTCGGTGTTGATTTCATAAATACCTATCGAAGTCAACTTATCACTCAGGCCGGCATAGCGGGTGATTTGGCAAAGTTCTTCACCGGTGAAACCGTTTGGCGAGGCTTTGCTATGAGCCGGAGCATCTGCTTGACGAATGCTTGAAATGTCTATCGTCAACATATCTGCATCGCGCAACACGGGTTCTGTTTCTTCTAAAAACGCTCGCACCAAACCCAATCGTTGGCAGTCGAAGTTTAGACTATTAAGTGTTTCTACGGCTTTGCTATCGTTCAAATAAGTTTGGTAACCCAAGTGCGAATAATTGAACAGATAATTGGGCGAATGAGTCAGAATATTCATCACAAAGTTGCTTGAATCCGGTGTTGTAGCCGGTTCTTCGTTCATGTCTATCCGCTCGTCTACATTTACAACGTTGATCAGCGTTTGCAAACTTTTATAGCCTAAATATTGACCAAAAGATATATCATGGCTGCCGCCAATGATGATAGGAATTACCTTGCGGGTAATTAAATCGAGCATTACGGTGGCCAAGGCAAAATAGGTGTCGCGCACTGTCTCTCCGGCTTTGATGTTGCCGAGGTCAATCATCCGAAATTCTTTTTCGGTGGGTGGCATGTAAAGTTGATACAGTTCTCTGCGGATGGCATCAGGCGTTTTTGCGCTGCCTGCGTTGCCCACGGAGGCACGGTCTTCTTCTACGCCTATCAACGCCAAATTATAATCATATAAATCAAGCCCCACTCCGGCTTGATGAATGTAGATGTAGTTACCAATTTGTGCAGGGTGCAATTCAGTGCCGCCTAAAAGGTTTTCTTTATCAATGGGCGTTAGAAACTCATTTATCATGCGATGAAAATAGAAGTAACTGCTAATCGCTTCATTTATTCAGTTATTTATAAATAAACCAACCGGTTGTGAATTGTAGCGTTTGTTGTAGTTTTTGACGAGAAAGGTCAATACCAACAAAAATTTATCTGCAATAGCATGTAACTAAATCATCAGAAGTGCCGTAGAAGAAGTCAAATTAGTTAACCCAAAAAAACTCAACCATATGGAACTTATCATGTCTATCTTATTAGCTTTAGGTTTAATCACCTCTAGCAATCAAAAAGTGAATTTTACGAAAATCCAATCGGCTAAAGCCTATCAAAAAGTCTACACCAAAACGGGCGCACATCTACAACAAGAACCGGCTAAGTGGGCTACTGTATTGTTTGGCAGTTAATGCTGATATAAAAATTAGTATAAATAGGTAGGATAGCGATAAGCTGTGCTGCCTATTTTTTTTGCCAATTCTTGTTGGCGGATATGCCGCAGTTTAAGTAGTTGGTGTATTCTACCACATTGGGTGTGTAGCCTTTCGGAGCGGTCAACAATTTTTCGTCCGGGCTTAGCAACACATAGAGTGGTTGTGTGTTATTGTTGAATTGACTGGCTTCAAAATCGCTAAATTTATTTCCAATGGTTTTAATCTTTTTACCCGAAAAAGTAGAAACATATTGTTCGTTTTCCGGCAGCTCTTTTTTGTCGTCTACATACAATGAAATCAACACATATTCATCGTTTATGATTTGATAAACACTTGGGTCGGTCCACACTTTTTCTTCCATTCTTCGGCAGTTTACACACGCCCACCCTGTGAAATCTATCAAAATAGGTTTGTTCACTTTTTTGGCGTAAGCCACTCCGCCTTCGTAGTCGTTGTGAAAACAGTTCAATTGATTAGGACATTCACTTTCTTGCTTCGCTAGAGAGTAAAACTTAGGCGGAGGAAATCCACTAAAGAGTTTCAAATCGTTGCCGGGAATCCCCCAAGCCGAGTAGAGCGTAAACAGCAAAGCCAACAGAGCCGCACCAATCCGCACGGGCGAGAGCTTTTTAATCGGACTATCGTGTGGAAATTTTAGTTTGCCGATTAGGTAGGCAAACAAACCCAAGCCAAACAACACCCAAAGACCCAAGAACACTTCGCGTTTCACGATACCCCAATGCGCCACTAAGTCAGCATTAGAAAGAAATTTTACGGCAAAAATCAATTCCACAAAACCCAGCAACACTTTCACCGAGTTTAACCACCCGCCCGATTTTGGCAATGATTTCATCATGCTCGGAAACAAGGCAAACAACCCAAACGGCAAGGCCAACGCAAAACCAAAAGAAGTCATCCCTGCCACTAAATTCATTTTACCATTGGCCGAACTCAATGCGCCCACGAGCAGAGAACCAATGATAGGTCCGGTGCAAGAAAAGGAAACAATAGCGAGCGTAAGCGCCATGAAAAAGATGCCGACCAAACCGCCAACGTTCGATGCAGAATCGGCTTTGTTGGCAATAAAAGCCGGCAAGGTGATTTCGTAAAAGCCGAAGAAGGAAAAAGCAAAAATCAGAAAGATGACAAAGAAGAAAATGTTGAGTGCCGCTCCGGTCGAAATTTCATTGAGCGTGTC
>Ga0315904_10008280_pt1 | contig 13787 bp, 8 predicted proteins | sample LakEriMetagenome_6_FD_203529 | JGI IMG/M metagenome (GOLD analysis project Ga0315904, IMG submission 203529) | Freshwater fungal communities from buoy surface, Lake Erie, Ohio, United States - Buoy 12 MA120 | ecosystem: Environmental > Aquatic > Freshwater > Lake | place: USA: Lake Erie, Ohio... | reverse complement strand
GACACCTCCGCCGCCGGGCCTGACGGCCTGACGGCGTGACGCGGAAGCCAACGGCGGCGGGTCGGGCGTCAGGGCGCCCGGCCCGCCGTTTCCGTTTTCGCACCCTCGAGCCCGGTGGGCGGAAGCCGGAGGAGCCTTGGAGCCATGGCTCCCGTGGATCGTCCACACCGCATCGTGTGCAGCCATGGATCCACAGCGACGGAGGCTTGCGACCGCCGGGCGTGGCGCGCCCGTGGATGCAACGCCGCACGGCTCCGCGGTGTCCGAGCGGGATGACCGCCCGTATTCCCCGCGCTCGCGCTTGGGGCTTCCTGCAGGGCTCCCGTGGATCGTCCACACCACATGGCGTGCAGCCATGGATCCACAGCGACGGAGGCTTTCGTCCACCGGGCGAAACTCGGCGACGCGGCGACCCGCATCAGTCCCGCGGAGGATGCACGGCGAGCGGCGCGCCCACGGCGCCCACGAGGCACAGCTCGCGGTAGCTCGACAAGAGCCGCGACCGGGCCAGCACGCCGTGGCCCGGCGGCAGCGCCCGGAGCAGTTCTTCCACCGCGTTCACCGGCACGACGAAGCGGGCGTCGGGGTGCCGGACGGCGAACGCCCGCGCCGCCTCCGGCATGAAGAGCATCTCGACCGCGCCGCCGCGGGCGGCGCTCGAGTAGAAGACGAGGCTCGGCACGGTGCAGCGGAAGCTCGCCCACGTTCCCGGCACTGCGGCCCGGGGGTCGGCGGTGACCTCCGCCACCAGCGGCCGCACGCCGGTGTCGCGACCGAGCGAACCGGCCGCGGCGGCGGCGAGCAGTGTCACGGTGCAGCACCCCGTGGCGGCGAGCCAGCCGAGCGCCGCGCCCGGCCGCCCGCGCGACTGCCCGTGCCACGCGAGCACGGCCCCGACGACGGGCACGAGGCCGATGAGCCCGAGCCACGCCTGCCCGCGCGACACGGCCACCGCGGCGACGGCCAGGCCCGCGCCGATCCCGAGGCCGGCGAGCCCGAGGATGCCCCAGGCCAGCCGCATCCAGCGGGCGAGCGCCGCGGGCGCCCGCACCCGCCACTCCTCGAGGAACACCGCCGTCGCGATCGCGAGCGCCGGATAGACCGGCCAGACGTAGCCCGGCAGTTTCGTGCCCGCGACGGAAAACGCCCCCACCCAGACGACGACCCACGCCGCGACGAACCTGAGCGCGGGCGCTTCCGCCTCGCGCCACAACGCGCGGATCGCATGCGCGGCGGTCACGGCCGCCACGATCGACCACGGAAAGAAGCCCGCGGCCAGGACGACGAGGTAATACCACCACGGTCCGCCGTGCCCTTCGAGCGGCCGCAGGGCGCGCTCGAGGTTGTGCACGCCGAGGAACTGCCGGAGCCATTCGCCGTCGGTCCGCCAGGTGACGGCGGCGTACCAGGGGCCGGCCACGGCGAGGGCGACGCTCGTGATCACGACCGGTCGCAGGCGGCCGCAGGCGGTCGCGGCGGCGCGGATCACGGCGCCGACGCCGCGCGCCGAGGTCGACGCCTGCCACCAGGCGGCCAGCCCGAACGCCGCCAGCGGCAACACGAGCCCCACCGGCCCCTTGGCGAGGATCGCCAGGCCACAGGCCGCACCGACCGCCGCGGCCCGGCCCACGGAGAGCCCGCCGGCCACGCCCGGTGCCGGCACGAGGCCCCGGGCGGCGAGCCAGAAGGCGAGTGTCGTCGAGAAGCCGAGCACCGCGTCGGGCGTGGCGGCGCGGCCGGCGACCGCCGCCCACACGCAGGTGCCGAACGCCAGGCCGGCCCACAGGCCGACGAGCGGCAGATGGGGAAACAGCGTCCGCGCGGTGGCCGCGGTGAGCAGCGCCGCGGCGACGGTGAGGACGGCGGAGCCGATTCTCGCGCCCGTCTCGTTGACGCCGCAGCAGGCGTAGCCCGCGACCTGCACCCAGTTGACCAGCGGCGGCTTCTCGGGCCGCAGCCGGCCGTTGAAGGTGGGCACGACCCAGTCGCGGCTGGAGAACATGGCGGCGCTCGCCCCGGCGTTCTTGGGCTCGTCGTCGTCCCAGAGCGGCGGCCCGCCGAGGTTCACGAGCATGACCGTGGCCGTGGCGAGAACCACGGCCGCGGCCTGGAGGGCGAACGTGGCACGAACTGGCAGGCGCATGGGCACACGGATCCCGGGGGGCGAGGGAGGGTAGGGAGCCGCCGCGGGACGGTCAATCCGACGCCCGCCTGCCGGGTCCCGGCCCGGTGGTGGGCTTTTTTCGGGGGCTGTAACGCCCGTTCCACCCACGGCGTTAAGAAGGATGCCGGTCGCGGGCACGGCGGCCGCCGCCCGGGGCAGGCACAGGCGCTTCCGTACAGGGGCTCCGCGAGGACAGACCATGGAATCGACCACCGCGGAGGGCTGGGTGCTCGAGGTCGTGGACCGCTACGAGGCGTCGCTCATCCGCTACGCCCGCCGGCTCCTCGACGACTGCGACCTCGCCGCCGACGTGGTGCAGCATGCGTTTCTCAAGCTCTGCGCGGAGCCGCGGGACAAGCTCGAGGGCCGCGTGGCGCCTTGGCTGTTCCGCGTCTGCCGCAATCGTGCGGTGGACCAGCTGCGGAACCGGGGCCGCGAGCAGCATCTGCTCGAAGACGTCGCGACGGCGGGAGACGCCCGGCCCGGATCCGGGGCTGGCCTCGCCGGCCGCGAGGCCGATCCGGCGGTCGCCGCGGAGCGGGCCGACCTCGCCCGGCACGTCACGGAGCTGCTCGCCTGCCTTCCTGCGCCGCAGCGGGAGACGATCGACCTCTGGTGCGAGGGGCTCACCCACAAGGAGATCGCCGAGATCACCGGCCGCACCGAGGGACATGTCCGCGTCCTCGCGCACCGCGGCCTGACGGCGCTGCGGACGCACCCGCAGGTGCAACACCTGCTCACCGCACACCGCGGCCGCGACGCGGCATCGATCCCGACCCTTCCCGCAGGCCGAGGCACGCCATGACCATCGACGCCACGAACCGTTTCGACTCGCTCGATCGCGAGGAGCGCGACGCGCTGCTGTCGGCCTACGCCCTTGGTGAGCTCGAGGCCGCCGAGCGGGAGGCGGTCGAGCGGTGGCTCGCCGACGCCACCGCCGAGGAGGCCCGGCGTGTCGTCGCCGACTCCCGCGCGGTCGCCGAGGCGCTCCGCGCCGGCCGCGTCCACGACCGGCCGCCGCGCTCGGCCGACCTGCGCCGCGCCGTCGTGGCGGCGCTGGCCGATGCGGGCCGGACCGGGTCGCCGCCGCGGCCGTCGCAGACCGGCCTGGCCGGCTGGCTCGCGGTCGTCGGGGCCCTCGCGGCCACGGCGCTCGTCGCGGTCACGGTCCTGCGGCCCGCGACCGACGGCCGCGATGTGGCCCGCCGTCGCGCGCTCGAGAGGGACGGCCTCGCCCGGGCTGAACCGGGAGATGCACGCGCCGCGCGCCAACCATTTCCGCCGCTTGCCGCAGCTCCTGCGAGCGAGCCGGCCGAACACGGCGACGCGAGTGTGCCCCACGCGCGCGTCGTGGCAGACGCGGAAGACAAGTCAAAGGGGACCCCGTCGGCCGCGCTAGCCGAGTCCAGCCTGGGAGAGAAGGCAGTTGAGAGTGCGCCAGCCACGGCGGGATCAAAGAGGGACGCCTTGCTGGCTGGAGCGACACCGGGAGACGCGCTCGCGACGGCAGGGACGCCGGCCACCGGCGCTGAGAACACCCAGGCAGCGACCGCGATCGCCGCAGACGGCGATGTTGCCGCCGAGGGTGCGGCTGTGGCTGCCGCTGCACAGCCCGCCACCCCAGACGATCCTCAAGATTCGGCAACCCTGGCTCTCCCCGTATTCGGCAGCCAGGCGGGGGTCGGTGGTCGAAGGAGATTTGGCGCAAGGCCGGCTGCAACTGGGCCGGCTGTGCCTGCGGACCGACTCGCTACCGAACTCTTTGGTGCCGTACCGGCCCCCCGCGAGCGCTACGCGCAGTTCGAGGAACACCGTTTCGCGGCGGTAGCCGAGCAGCCACTCTCCACCTTTTCGATCGACGTCGACACGGCCTCCTACGCCGTCGCTCGCCGGTTCCTCGCCGCCGGCCGGCTGCCGCCGGCCGACGCCGTGCGGATCGAGGAGTTCGTCAACTATTTTTCCTACGCGTATCCGCAGCCGGCGGGCGACGATCCCTTCGCCGTGGCGGTCGAGGCGGCCGACTGCCCGTGGCGGCCGGGCCACCGGCTCGTCCGCATCGGCATCGCCGGACGCGACATCGATCGCACGCAGCGGCCCGCGGGCAACCTCGTGTTCCTCGTCGACGTGTCGGGGTCGATGGACGAGCCCGACAAGCTGCCGCTCGTGAAGCAGGCCCTGGCGCTGCTCGTCGCGGAGCTCACCGAGAACGACCGCGTGTCGATCGTCACCTACGCGGGCGACGCGGGGCTGAAGCTGCCGCCGACCAGCGGCGACCAGAAGCGACGCATCCTCGACGTGATCGAGGGCCTGTCGGCCGGCGGCTCGACGCACGGCAGCGCCGGGATCGTCTTGGCCTACGAGCAGGCGCAGCAGCGGTTCATCCCGGGGGGTGCCAACCGCGTGATCCTCTGCACCGACGGCGATTTGAACGTGGGCGTGACGAGCGACGCCGCCCTCGTGGAGCTCGTGCAGGAGCGGGCCCGGGAGGGCACGTTCCTCACCGTGCTGGGCTTCGGCCAGGGCAACCTCCAGGACGAAAAACTCGAGGCGATCGCCGACCAGGGCAACGGCGTCTACGCCTACGTCGACGGCGTCCGCGAGGCGCGGAAGGTCTTGGTCGAGCAGCTGACGGGCTCGACGATCACGATCGCCAAGGACGTGAAGCTCCAGGTCGAGTTCAATCCCGCGCAGGTGGCGTCGTACCGGCTCATCGGCTACGAAAACCGCCGGCTGGCCGACGCCGACTTCCGCAACGACGCGAAAGACGCCGGCGACATCGGCGCGGGCCACACGGTGACCGCGCTCTACGAGATCGTGCCGGCGGGCCCCGCGGCGGCGGCCGGCGAAACCCCCGGCGCCGGGGCCGAGCCGCTCAAGTATCAGCCCCAGCCCGACAAGCCCCGCGCCGCGGAGCCGCTCCCCCCGGCCGGCCCGGCCGGCCGCGAGCTGCTCACGGTGAAGCTGCGGTTCAAGCAGCCGGAAGGGGCGCAGAGCGTGCTGCGGGAGTATCCGCTCGCCGATCACGGCGGCAGCTTCGCGAAAGCCACTGCCGACACCCGTTTCGCCGCCGCGGTCGCCGCCTTCGGGATGATCCTCCGCCAGAGCGAATTCAAGGGCGCGGCCACGCTCCCGATGGTCGCCACGATCGCCGGCGCCGCCCTCGGCCCCGACGCGGGCGGCCACCGCGCCGAGTTCCTCGACTTGGTCCGCAAGGCGGAGACGATCGAGGGCGCCGCCGGCGAGCACCGCCCGAATCAAGAGCGGTGACGCCTGCGCTCCGGCGACACCTCCCCGAACCCTCGACGGGTTGCCAGTACTGTCGAGCCGGCGTAGCCGGCCCGCACCCCAAACACCCGAGGGGTTGCCCATGCCATCGAGCCGGCGTCGCTGGCCGAGCGAAGCCGACCAATCCGCCTGCGGCGGATCGGTGCCCGTGGCGAAGCGAGGGCAGCGTCGAGTGAGCGAAGGGTAGGATGCCCTGAGCGAACGTCCGAGCGAGATGGCATGGGCAACCCCGGCCCTCTCCATGGCAAGGAGCCGGGCTTGGCCCGGCGACAGTAAGCCGGAGCCGACGCCGGGACGGCGGCGACGGCGCGACAACCTGCACGTCCGAGCGAGATGGCATGGGCAACCCCGGCACGCACGGCCACGCGGTACACTCGCTCCCATGAACCACTGGCTGATCAAGAGCGAGCCCGACGTCTTTTCCATTCACGACCTCGCCAAGGCGAAGGGCAAGACGACGCACTGGGAGGGCGTGCGGAACTACCAGGCCCGCAACTTCCTCCGGGCGATGCACCGGGGCGACCTCGCGCTCTACTACCACTCCAATGCCGAGCCCTCCGCCGTGGCCGGCGTGGTCGAGATCGTCCGCGAGGCGTATCCCGACCCGACCGCCTGGGATCCGCAGAGCGACTACCACGATCCGAAGGCGTCGCCCGCCAACCCCGTCTGGTCGATGGTGGACGTGCGGCTCGTCGAGATTTTTTCGCGGGAGATTCCCCTGGAAGAGCTCCGCGGCGTGAAGGCACTGGCGGGCATGGAGCTCCTGCGGCGTGGCAGCCGGCTCTCGGTGCAGCCGGTCACGAAGGGCCAGTTCGACGCGATCGTGAAACTCGCCGCCGCGCCGCGCCCGGCCCCCGCAGGAAAACGCCCCGCACCAAACCGGCCCCGCGGCAGGGCATAATCCGCCCATGCCCTGCCGCCTCGATTCGCCCGCGTCCGTCGGGCCCGCGCCCGCCACGCCGCTGCCCGAGCCGCTCGCCTGGATCGACCGCGAGCTCGAAGAACTCGCGGCCGCGGACCTCATGCGTCCGCGCCGGACGCGGCTGGGCCGGCAGGGCCGCGAGGTCGCGCTCGACGGCCGCGTGCTCTTGAACTTCGGCTCCAACGACTACCTCGGCTATTCGGGCGACGCCCGCCTCGTGAAGGCGCTCGCCAAGGGGGCGTGCGCCGAGGGGGCCGGGGCGGGGGCGAGCCCGCTCGTGAGCGGTCACTCGGCCGCCCACGAGGCGCTCGAGCGGTCGCTCGCCACGCTCCTCGACGTCGAGGCGGCGCTCGCCTTCCCGTCGGGCTTCGCCGCCAACACCGCCACGATCGCGGCCCTGGTCGGCCCCGGCGACCTCGTGGCCAGCGACGACCGCAACCACGCGAGCATCATCGACGGCTGCCGGCTCTCCCGGGCGACCGTGGCCGTGTATCCCCATCGCGACGTGGCCGCCCTCGACACCATGCTCGCGGGCGCGGCGGCCCGCCGGAAGCTCGTGGTCACCGACACGCTCTTCTCGATGGACGGCACGGTCGCGCCGCTCGCCGACCTCGCCGCCGTCGCCGCGCGGCACGGCGCGATGCTGATGGTCGACGAGGCGCATGCCACCGGCGTGTTCGGGGCCCGCGGCAGCGGCCTCGTCGAGGAGCTTGCCTGTGCCGACGGCGTACACGTCCGCGTGGGCACGCTCTCGAAGGCGCTGGGCGCCGCCGGCGGGTTCGTGGCGGGCCATGCGGCGCTCGTCGAGTTTCTCAGGCACGCGGCCCGGGCCTGGATCTTTTCCACGGCCCACCCGCCGGCCGTCGCCGCGGCGGCCACCCGGGCGCTCGGCCTGCTCGCGGACGAGCCGGAGCGCCGCCGCGACCTGCGCTGCCGCGCGGAGGCCTTTCGCGCCGCGCTTGCCCGCGGCGGCATCGACACCGGCGCCGCCGCGGCCCAGATCGTGCCCGTCGTCGCGGGCGCCCCGGCGGCGGCCGTCGCGGTCGCGGCGGCGCTCGCCGACGAGGGGTTTTTCGCGCCGGCGATCCGCCCACCGAGCGTGCCCGAGGGAAGCAGCCTCGTGCGGGCGAGCGTCTGCTGGCACCACTCCGAGCGCGACCTCGAGCGGCTCACGGAGGCGCTTCTGCGGCATGCCCCACGCCACTGATCCCACCTGGTGCGTGATCGGCGCGGGGCCTTCGGGCCTCACCGCGCTCAAGAACCTCCGCGCGGCCGGCGTCGCCGCCGAGTGCCTCGAGCGCGAAAGCGCGCCCGGCGGCAACTGGAACTTCGGTGCGGCCACGAGCCGGGTGTTCGCCTCGACGAGGCTCGTGAGCTCGAAGTCGCTCACCGCATACGTCGACCACCCGATGCCGCGCGACTGGCCGGCGTATCCCGATCACCGGCAGTGCCTCGAGTACCTGCAAAGCTATGCCCGGCGGTTCGGCCTCGGGCCGCACATCCGCACCGGCACGGCCGTGGAGCGCATCGAGCCCTTGGGCCCGCCGGGGACGGGTTGGCTCGTGCGGACCGCCGGCGGCGCGGCCCTGCCGTATGCCGGCGTCGTGATCGCCAGCGGCCACAACCACGTGCCGCGCTGGCCCGACCCGCCCGGCACGTTCACTGGCACGCTCCTCCACGCCGCCGACTACAAGTCGCCGACCGTGCCGCTCGACCTCGCCGGCAAGCGGGTGCTCGTGATCGGCGGCGGCAACTCGGGCTGCGACATCGCCGTCGACGTGTCGCACCGCGCCGCGCGGACCGTCCACTCCACCCGGCGGAGCTACCACGTCGTGCCGCGGGAGATCCTCGGCCGGCCGGCCGACCTCCGCGCCGAGCGGCTGTTGCGGATGGGGTGGCCCGCCTGGCTCCGCCGCGCCGTGAGCCTCCGCATGATCGACCGCACGATCGGGCTGCCCAAGCGGCACGGCCTGCCCGCGCCCGACCATCGGCTCTGGGAGACGCACCCGGTGGTCAACTCCGAGCTCTACGCACGGATCGATGCCGGCGCGATTCATCCCGTCGGCGACGTGGTCCGGTTCGCAGGCCACGAGGTCGAATTCACCGGTGGCCGCAGGGAGTCCTGCGACGTCGTCATCTGCGCGACGGGCTACCGCACGACGCATCCCTTTCTCGACGCCCGGCTGCTCGGCGCCGACGCGGCGGACGGCGTGCCCCGGCTGTTCCTCAATCTCCTGGACCGCACGCGGGACGACGTGGCCGTGGTGGGCCTGATCCAGCCCGACAGCGGCCAGTGGGGCCTCACCGATCTCCAGGCGCGGCTCGTGGCGCGGATGATCGTCGCCGCGCGGCGCGCGCCCCGGGCCGCCGCCTGGCTCTACGCCGCGCGCCAGCGGCCGCCGAAACCGCCGCCGATCCGCTACGTGAACTCCCCACGCCACGCCCTCGAAGTCGAGCATTTTTCGTATCGCCGCGATCTCGAGCGCCTCATCGCGGGCATGGATCGGAGGCTGAGGCGAGTGCGCTCGTAACGCGGCAGTGACGCATTCGCAACCCGGAACACGCGAGGGGTTGCCCATGCCGTCGAGCCGGCGTCGCTGGCCAGCGGAGGCAGGATGCCGAAGCGCAGGCAGCGTCGAGTGAGCGAAGCCCAGGATGGGCGCCGCGAACGTCCGGGCGAGATGGCATGGGCGACCCCGACCCGACCCATGGCAAAGAGCCGGGCGTGGCCCGGCGACCGTAAGTCGGAGCCGACGCCGGGACGGCGGCGACGGCGCGACACTGGGCACGTCCGGGCGAGATGGCATGGGCGACCCCGCCCCATGCCCGCGACACTCATTGCCGCGGCGGCAGCACGAGCGGTGCCGGAGCGGCCGGCGGAGGGGGAGCCTGCTGTCCTCCCAAGAGCGCGTCGAGGCCGCGGACGATGCCGTCGCCGATCACCGCCTGGGCGGTGTTCTCCACGATCCGTGCGAGCATCGTGTCGATCGCGCGGGCGTCGAACTGCGGCCGCTCGACGGTGCCCTTGAGCGGGATCACGAGCGGCGTCCGCATGAGCTGCGCGAGCACGGGCGTCTGGCCGACCAGGTCGCCCCGCAGCGCCACCTCCACCGCCATGGCGAGCGAGCCGTCGGCCCCCACGCTGCCGCCGCTCTTGACGACGAACTGCCCCGCGTCGAGCACGAGCCCTTCGTGCCACAGCCGCCGTTCGACGAGCCGCACGAGCACCGGATCCGGACGCACCCGCATGAGCACCGGCTTGTCGCCGAGCGCCAGCCGCGGATCGACGACCGCCTGGAGCTTGGAAAGGAGCGTCGCCAGCGGCAGGAGCGGCCCGTCGGGCGTGACCTCGAGCGCCTCGAAGTGCACCTTCCCCTCGGCCAGACCCCCGAACGGATCGCCCAGCGGCAGCCGCGCCCCGGCGAGATCCACGCTCACGAAGCCGCTGGTGTGCGCGGCATGACCGACCAGCGGCGACAGCCAGCTCGTGAACCGCCGGGCGGGCGGACCGGCGATCGACACCCGGTCGACGAGGCGGCCCGCGGGCACGACGAGTTCTCGTGGTGCCGCGGCCAGACCGATCCACGGGGCGCCGCGGACGCGGCCGCCGGCCACGCCCACGTCGAACGGCCCGAACGCCAGCTGCCCCTCGAGCAGGCGCAGCGGAATCTCGCCGGCGTCGAGCCCGAAGCCGGCCACCTCGCCCGCCTGCCAGGCCAGCGACGTGTCGATGGCGAGGGCCCGGAGCATGTCGGCGGCGCACCACCGCGATTGTGCCGCCACGGGCAGCGCCACGCGGGCCGCCCGCGCCTCGGCTCCGGCGCCCCCCTGCGTCGCCGACACCCAGGCCTCCGGCAGCGGCAGCGCCTCTGGGTCGGTCGACCCTGCCGGCGGCGGGGCGGCGGCGGTGGCCGGGAGCCGGCCGCGCAGCGCGAATGGCCGACCGCCGGCGCCGGCCAGCTGCACCAGTCCGCCCGTCCACGGGGCGGCCAGCCGCGACACCTGCTGCCAGTCGTAGGACATCGTGCCGTCGAGTTCCACCGCCCGCGGCCGGCCGCCGACCATGCCCCGGGCCTCCATCGTGAGGGTCGACGACGCCAGCGCGAGCCGGCCGATCCGCAGCGTGTCGGCCGCCCGGGTCGGCAGCGCCAGTTCGACCGCGAGCGTCGCCTGTGGTTCGGCCCACAAGACCCGTGGTGCCGCGGCGGGCGCGGCGGGCGGCACCTCGGTGAGCGCGACCTGGTTGCCCGTGGCCTCGACGACGACGTCCAGGCCGTCGGCGCCGTCGACGAGTTCGACCGTGCCCCAGGCCCGGCCCGTCGCCGGCCAGCGGCCGGCGGTCGCGGCGTCGATGAGCCAGCGCTCGAGCCGGCCCACGTCGGCCTGCCACTGCACCCGGCCGCGGAGTCGGTCGCGCCATCCCGCTGCCGGAGCCGCGGGCCGCCAGGCGAGCCCGGCCGTCCGCAGCGAGACCGTCGCCGTGAGCACTTCGGCGGACGCGAGGTCGACGCGGCCGGTGGCCGGCCGCACGAGACCGGCGGCCGAGGCCACAAGCCGCGGCTCCACGATCGAAACGCCGGCGGTCTCCACGCCCAGCCGCTCGATCTCGACGCCCGCCCGCGTCACCTCCCAGGCGTCGCCTCGGGCCACCGCGGCCACGGTGGCCTTGACGCGGCCCGAGAGCCCGACGCCGTCGACGAGCGACGACGGCACGAAGGGCGCGAGCCGCGCATGCCAGCGGCCCAGGTCGCCGGAGAGCGCGAGATCGGCCGCCGCCGCCGGACCGGTGGCCGCCGGCCGCACCGCGGCCGCGCCCTCCGAGAGCCCCGACCAGTCGACGACGGTGGTGCCGGCGAGCGTGGCCTCGAGGCGGTCGTCGCCGCTGACCAAGACGGCATGCGCGGCGTCCACGACCGCCGCCCCCGCCGCGAAGCGGCCGGTGGCATCGGCCTCGATCGACACCGCCGCGTCGCGCCACGGCGGCCGGCCCGGCACGACGAGTTCGAAGTCCGCGAGGTCGGCCGCGAGGCTCACGTGGCTCGGGCCCGTGGCCGTCGGCCGCGACACCTCGATCCGGCCGCGGGAGGTGCCGGCGAGCGTGACGCCCTCGAGGTCGACGACCTCGGCAGCCTCGGCGACGAGTCCGCCGCAGTCGAGGGTCCACTGCAGCGTGCCGGCGTCGGCGTTGCCCGCCGCGGTCACTTCCAGCGCGCCCGACGTGAGCCGCGCCTCGTCGATCCGCAGGCCGCCGGCGGGGCCCCGCCGGGCCTTGAGCCAGGTCGCAAACGGCGCCGTCCAGCGGAGCGGCCGCGCGGTTCGCCGGCCGGTGGCGGCATCGACCGACTCCTGCTCGGCCGCCAGGTCGCGGGCCGCCCCGCGAACCTCGAGCACGCGTCCTGTGCCGTCGGCCCGCGAGGCGGCCGTGATCTCCAGGTGTCCGTCGGTCACGCGGACGTCGTCGCGAACCACGAGGCCGCCGGAGAGGGCCCGCGCGACCGCGGCCAGGTCGACGTCGACCGCCGCGGCGAAGTCGTCGGCTGCCAGGCCGTCGAGCCAGTCCCAGCCTCCGGCGTCCGGGATGCTGATGCGCCCCGAGGCCTCGGCGCGGAAGAGCTTCGAGATCGCGGTGAGCCGCGTCACCTCGACGCGACCGTCGGCCACGCGGAGGTCCACGGGCACTTCGATCGCGTCGATCGCCAGCACCTCCGCGAGCGTGTCGGCGCGGCAGATGGCGAGCCCCGTGGCCTCGACCGAGCCGGCGACCCGCGGCCCGCCGGGGGCGCATTCGACGTCGAGGCGGATCTCCGCGAGGCCGTCGGCCACGTGGCCGATGCCGAGCCGTGTGGCGGCGACGCTCGACGCGCCCAGTGGCAGTCGGTGGCCCGACACCGTCACGCGCCGCGGCTCGTCGGCCCGCGGCGCCGCGGCCGCGATGGCGAAACCTCCGTCGCGGGCCAGGGCCGCAGCGGCGCCCGCGGCCACCGTCGCGCGGTCGATCCGGCGCGGCCCACCCGCCGCGGCGGGCGGTGCCGCCGGCGCACCGGCTCCGCCGGCATGCATGGCCAGGCCGCCCGCGGTCCAGTCCGCCACCGCGCCGGACTCGAGCGTGACCGCGGCATACAGGTCTGCCAGCCGCCAGCTGTCGCCCCGCGGCCGGTCGAGGAACTCGACGACGCCGTCCACGATCTCGATCGTGCAGTCGGGGGTGGAGGCGGGCGAGGCAGCCAGCCAGGGCGCGAAGACGTCCTCGAGCGAACTGCCGCCCGGCCGCACCTCGACGACCGCCTCGGGGCCCACGAGCCGGATCGTGCCCAGGTCGCGGGGCGACAGCGCCAGCGCGACGAGCCCCCGCTCCACGACGAGCTCGGGCACGATCGCGGCCGCCCGCCCCGCGGCATCGCGGAGCACCACGTCGCGAAACTCGACGGGCCCCAGCCACGCCCACCGGGCGGAGCCGCAGGTCACGCTGCCGGCGATGCCCGCGAACGCCGCCGCGAGCGGCCGGTCGCGAAAGCTCGTGTGCACGGCGACCGTGGGCGCCATCCAGACCGCCGCGCCGAGCACGGCGAGCGTGGCGAGCGAGAACACCGCCGCCCGCCGCGGCCGCCGCTCCGCCCCGCTCCGCGCATGACGCCTGGCCATGGCGCGGAGTATAGAAGCCTCGGCCCACGGGGCTGAAGGCGGATTTCGCGGTTTCAATCGCCGGCCCGAGGTGCGCGACGCGCCGCCAGGGCGGCGAGATCCTCGGGCGTATCGACGTCGCGGAAGGAATCGAGGCCGGGGTCGTGGGCGACAAGCGCCTCGGGACGCACGTGCACGACCGCGGCCGGGAGAGTGCGGGAGAGCGTCTCGGCGAGATCGCGGAAGCCGCCGCGGCCGGCCGCAAGGCAGGCGCGGATGGCGGGCAAAAGATCGACGGCGATCGCCGAGGGCAGCGGCTGCGGCCGCCCGGCGACGACCGGCAGCGCCCAACGGGCCGGCGGGACGGCGGCCGTCTCGAGCAGGAGCCGGATCACGCCCCGCGACACGAGCGGCACGTCGCACGAGCAGAGCACCGCCAGCCGAGGCGGACCCGCGGCCGCCGCGGCATGCGCGAGGCCGTCGCAGACCGCGGCCAGCGGACCCGCGCCCGGCCGCGTATCGCGGACCACCTCCACCGGCACCGCCACCGTGGGGAGCACGCAGTCCGCCGGCGCCACCACGATCACCCGCGGCACCTCGGCGGCGAGCGCCGTGCAGACCAGATCGAGGAACGACCGGCCCCCGGCCATGAGCGCGGCCTTGCCGGCCGGCGCGAGCGGCCCCAGCCGGCGGGCCGCACCGCCGGCCGGCACGATGGCCACGGCGTCGCTTCGCATCATGAACCTCCCGCGCGACTTCCGCGCAACTGTCCGGCCATCCGAGCCGGTCGGCGCC
>Ga0315904_10008276_pt1 | contig 13792 bp, 11 predicted proteins | sample LakEriMetagenome_6_FD_203529 | JGI IMG/M metagenome (GOLD analysis project Ga0315904, IMG submission 203529) | Freshwater fungal communities from buoy surface, Lake Erie, Ohio, United States - Buoy 12 MA120 | ecosystem: Environmental > Aquatic > Freshwater > Lake | place: USA: Lake Erie, Ohio... | reverse complement strand
GCCCTACGCGCTTGATGGTACGTTCCGCGGTTGGTGGTTGATCTTGGTGCGATCCATGCATAGCGACTGTGTCCGGAATCAATAAAAATTCCGATCGCGCGCAACCGCTTCACGTACCCTACGCGCTGTATCAGCGTTTATCAGTGTTCATCAGCGGTCGGATTGGGCGCTGTATCAGCGCTTATCAGTGTTCATCAGCGGTCGGCTTGGGCTTTATTAGCGAATATTCGTGTTCATCAGCGGTTGAAAAAAACAGGCTTTAGATAAATGGGTGATGATCCTCAGATTCTCCGTGGGGATCCAAGTGGCCTGAGCGATTGATCGCCAATAGGATTCGGATCGTCACAATTAAGCTCAGGACAAAACCTCCGAGTCCTATGAGAGAAAGATCTTTTAGTCCCATCGGTCCGCCTTGGGTAAAGAGCAGCGGCGGCACCTCGGAGGCCATGAGTATGGATGAGCCCAGCAGTAAAGAGCTTGTCAGTAGTCCCAAGACGAGGCGGTTGATCGATGGGTTGAGTCCTCGGTGGGAAAGATGGACATCGAGTTTTCCGCTTTGAACCAGTTCCATAAGCGAGCTTATTTGGCTCGGTAGTTTTTCCACAAGCGATTCGACTTCGATGTAGAGCCTTCGCATCCTGCGAGCTTGTCGCCAAGGGGATAATCGGTTGCGCCAGAGTTTCTTGAACATCGGCTCGATGGCTTCAAGCAAACTAAACTTTGGGCTGGTTTGGCTGATGGTTCCCTGTAGGGTCACCAGAGTCTTGATCAGCATTCCCATCTGGCCGGGCAGGACGATGCGGTGACGGTGCAGGATATCGGTTGCGTCGTTCAGAGCAGTGGCCAGATCGATCTTCTCGATCGGTTGATTGCCATAGTTAGCGATCAGGTCTGTGATATCGTTCGAAAGCAGAGAGTCATCGATGTTCTGGGGGACTTTGCCAACCCTTTTGACAATAGCAGTCAGCAGCGCGGAGTCCTTGAGCGAAAGAGCCCAGAGCATTTCCTCGATGTTGTCACGGAGGGTATCATCGATGCGGCCGACCATACCAAAGTCTAGGAGCCCAAGGGTTCCGTCGGCATCGATCAAGATATTGCCAGGATGAGGGTCGGCATGATACAGCCCTTTAACGAAGATCATCTCGACATACAGATCCGCGATCTTCCTAGCTAATTGCTCTCGATACTGATCGGAATACTTGCCTGGATTGCTCACCTCATTGATCGATTCACCGGTCAGCAAGCTCATGGTCAATACCCGAGCACTTGAGTGGCTCGGATGGGCTTTAGGGATCCGGATTCCGGGCTGTCGGCCAAAGGCCTCTTGAAACATGATCAAGTTGGCTTGTTCTTGCGTGAAACTCAATTCTCTTTTGAGAGATCTCGATAATTGACTGACGATTTCCCTGGGCCGCCAGACGGCAAGTTCTGGGATGCGTTCGGCCAAGCTTGCGAGACCCGCAAGAACTTCGAGATCCTCGTGGATCTTGGCTCGGATATTCTCATGCTGCACTTTGACAACCACTGGCGTGCTGTCGGCGAGTCTCGCCGAGTGGGCTTGGCCAATGGAGGCTGAGGCCATCGCGATAGTTTCAAATTCCGCGAAAAGCTCTCGAATGGATCCTTTGAGTTCTGTCTGAATCGTCCTTTCGACGGCTTCAGGGGGATCTGCAGGAACGTTCGACTGGAGCAATTGCAATTCCCCAGCTTGGGCGCTTCCGACAAGGTCGGGACGAAGCGATAGGACTTGGCCAAGCTTGATAAACGTCGGTCCGAGTTCTGTAAGAGCCATCCTCACGCGAGCTTCGCGAGAGTAGCTCGATAGCGGAACACCTTGGTCATCTTTCATCCAATCGCGGATACTATCCAAGGGCAATCGAGAGAGCCAGTCGGCTAGCCCATAACGGCGCAGAATCGAGATGATCTCGCGCCAGCGTTTGAGGTTCCGATAGTATCGGGGTATGGATGTGATTCTCATCGAGGGATGGGTGGATCCAAGTTTCCGTTGTTTGGAAGCGGAAATCCAGGAACCAGTTGTCCATTCTTAATTTTCTCTGCCATCTCGTCCGCAGCAGCTTGGAATTCCTCCAAGTTTAATTCGCCGATTGCCAGTTCAGTAGAAGATTCCTGTGTGGATGACGGATCTGGAGGTTGGTCGGTCCAAAGGAAGCGGAACAGGTTTCCGTAAAGTCTGATCATCATGAGGTTTTGACTAGGAACGAGCGTTTGGCGGAAGCTATCGCCACGGAAAGCTGGCAGATCGTGCTTCTGGTAAAGAAGCTTTCCGGTTCGCACATCGAGCAAAGCGATGCTTGTAAAGTCAAGTGGCATGCCACGGGCGTTTTTCTGCGTCAGTCGTCGGAGGAAGACGGCCGCTGGTGATTCTCGATTCTGATTCAATGGAAACATGAAATGTTTGACCCTCTGTGCCTTGTCCCAAACCAGCGATCCGTCTTCGAGTCGAATCGCAAAGAGTCGACCTGCACAAGGGGCTATCGATGGATCGGATTTGGCCGACGGTGAGACTTGGACATTGTCTAGTTCCAGAGAGCTTGCAAAGGGCATTACAAGCGCGATATCTCCGAAGACCTGAGCGCTGATGCTGCTGAACTTACCTTCGACCTCCGCTTGCAACTTCGTTTCGGTTCCTTTGGCAGCGTTCCAGTAGGTCAACGAGCCATCGGTTCGAAGAGCCAGGACGCCGACATCGCCGGCGATCGCAATTCTTGTATCGACCGTATGATCTGCGCTCAGGAGGACTTGGCCCGTAGCGGGTTCGACTAACCTGAGTTTCATCCGGCTAGCCTGATCGCCGCCGGACTGACGAGATGGGTGTAGCAACCATCGGTTGGCGATCGAAAGCAGTGGCGTCCAGCCTTCCAACTGAGATTTGATTTCTTCGACAACTTTGCCATCGCGATGGTCGATCTTTGTGATCTTGGAACCAGAGGCGTCAAGTGCGAACAGAGCCCCCTCCTTGCTTACGATCGATGCGTTGCGGAATCCTTGAAGGTTCCATTGGCGAGTTCCCAGCAGTGGATGGATACTCACGAGTTCATCGTCGGCTTGGACGACAACCCCCCAGCGAGAGACATCGACAACTCGGAAAGCTTTCTTTTGGACGACCAGTCCCCAGTTGTTGCGTTCGATGAGGTTGGAACGACCTCTTCCTGGGATTTGGGGATCGACCGATTCTTTTGCGAAACTGGTGCTCCAGAGTTGACCATCTTGCTGGCTTAGATTTGCATGGAACAGATCCAGAGCGACGAGTTGATCTTTGAGTTCGATGATCAAAATGCTGTTGACAGCATGAACCTTTGGGGGCGAGGAAAGGTCTTGTTTTTCCGTCTCCAAAAGATACTGGAGTTCCTCGCCGGTTTTTGGTTGAACCAGATAAAGCAAACCGCTCGTGAAGTACGCTTGCCATCCGGCGAACGACTCCCCTTCCACCTTGCCGATTGGACAGACATTCGAGCCTTCGTAACCGGCTTGAAACTGTCCGTTGGCATTGAGTTCGACGTTCGATGTGGCTTGAACTGTCCCTTGGGGCCAAGAGCGATTCCGCCCATCGGATTTCTCTCGTTCCTTGAAACGCACGAGCATCGCGGCGGGGTCGTCGTACCTGAGGCTGCCAGTTGCGTTTTTACCACTGAGTTCCTTGGCGATCGCTAAGAACTTAGCATCATCTCTTTGGAGTTCGAGCCAGGACTTCATTGGGCGTTCACCCTTGAGGTACAAGGTCGCCTTGGCTCTTTGTATCTCATCGGAATCGCTGATTTCTGGCTGGGCAATGCCGGGCGCACAAAGCAAATACTCTGCGTCGATCATGCTGCGATTACCTAAGGATTTCGCATAATCCAGACGGGCCTTTTGAGTAAAGGGTAAGCCTTCGAAATGTTGCAATCTCAAGCGCATAGTAGCTGGGTCTTGTTTTGCATCCAGTTTTAGCCGGTCGAGAATTTTTGGATTAAGGCTTTCCCAATCCCCTTGGGGTATGTTTTGAGCAAGGCGAGAGAACTGGGTTGCAATCCAGGCGTCCTCGTGGATGGACCATCTGGCACCAGCATCGATGCTATTGCCATCCATGATTTGATTGATGCGTCTGGAGACTCGAGTATCGCTGAGCTCAAGCAACTTCTCAAAGGCTTGTGTCCATCGCTGTTGTTTTTCAAGTCCATAAATCAAGACCCGCAAATAGGTGGATTGGTCTAAGTCCCTGGTGACGGATTCAAAGCCTTGCACCTGATCAAAATACCGATCGAAATCGGTTTGAATGGCAATCATGGAGGCTTTGACAAGCGAACGACGGATTTCAAGATCCTCGGGCGCAAGTTGCTTGGCTCGAATGAGCTTTTCCAATGCCGTTTCGAGATCACCACTTGAGAGCGCCAACTCGCCTTCCTTCTGCAAAACGCCAGCGGTTCCTGGAGATCGCTTGAGCTCTTCGAGCAACTCCAATTGGAACCGATCACGAATCGAATAACTTGTAAGTTCAAAGGGACTTGCGCTCAGGAGTTGATTGCCCACCACGGTCAGGTTGCCTAAGGCTTTTTCGCAGCGAGTCTCCGAGCTGATCGCACCTTGCAAAAGGTCGATCTCAAGGAGGGTTTGATTGGAGAGAGGAACTAGTAATTTCGAATCGGAGCGGACGCATTTGCCCACAACATGCGCACCGCTTGGGATCGGCACCGCAGACCAAGCCGGCTGTCCGGTTCGCAAATCCAAGCCGACGATTTCCTGAGCGTAGACCAACACGACGAGTTGGTTCCAAATCCCAGCGACATAGCGGAACATCGAGCGTTCCTCATGGGCGACTTGCCATAGCTCGGTTCCATCGGAATTGGAGATCCCATAGACTCCGATCCCGTTGGATGGGGCAAAGACCGTTACGCCATCGTGAAGGACCGCTGTGGTATCTAACGGGCGCGAGAGCATAGGATCGGTCTCGCGCAGATCCATGCCGCCGACAATGTTAAATGCTGCACCTGGCATGAGCGAAGGATTCAAAGGATACGACTTGGTCCAAGCCAGTCGGCGACGATTTAGATCGTAAGCAACAAGATAGCCTGAGAGGGTCGGGCATATCGCCAATGCTCCATCGATACTTGGGCTAAGCCCGAAGGATCTTCGCTGGGAATCCAGCGCAATGGTCGTACCTTGATTGGCTACCAGTGGTTGTTTCCAATTCAGTTGGCCGGTCGCAGGTGCCAAGGAGATCAGATAAACCTCACCGTTGAGTTCTGCAAGGACGATCAGTTCGGACCGGAAAGGAATTGGAGCACCTAGGAATAAGGCTCCTTTGAGTTCTTCGGAACTTGATTGATTCACACCGCCGCACTCCCAGAGCAACTTGCCCTCCTCTGGGATGCTCCATGCTTGAAGGACATTGTAAGTGCGGATCATTGGGTTTCGGTTCAATCGGGCATTTGGCCCGACGGCAAAGCTCTCGCTGACCTCGACGGCCGACGAGCTACTAATCCCAAAGACCCTAGTCCCATCGGTGGAAATCTGACTCGAGCAGAAATCACCCCAAACGCGTCTGACCAAATAATCCGGAGCGGGTAATCCGAGGGCATAGCTGTCTCGATTCGATCCACGGTCGAGCGAGAAGCCCAAGGGGGATCCGCTAAAGACGATGGGCCAACGGATTTTTCCTGATTTGGCATCGATCGCTAGGATGCGTTGGTCGTACGTAGGGACGAACACCAATCCATCGGCGCTGATGGGATTGCGGGTTGGGACGAGATGAGAACGGCGCTCTGAGAGTTGCTTTCGAAAAGTTCGTTCCAAATTCTCTTTATGCTGAACCGATTCATGCAGATCCACGCTCCATCGCAGGATGGGAATAGGCTTTCCCCCAAAAGTATTCGCATTTCGATCCAAGGCGCCCCCCTCGAATCGTGGCTGGTCAATCCTGCGGGCTAGCTTTTGAAAGTTCTCGGTCTGCAGACTTTTTAGAATGGATTCATTGGTCGTTTTGTCGTTCCATCCAACTTTTGCGCCATTCCAGTCGATTGAAACATTCGCATAATACTCCCTGACTTGCTGCAATAATTTGTTGGCTTGGGCAGATGTGCCCGAGGAGAGTTTGGATGCAACGGCTAAAACGCCTAGGTTGCTGCCGAATCGTGTCCGCGACTGTGGATCCTGCAGCAAACTTTCTAAAATACCAGTTGCCTCGACGAGGTTGCCATCTGTGAGCAGTTGCTGGGCCAATAGCAAGGAAGCATCTCGTCCAGCATTGGTGAATCCGAACCGACTTGAAAGCTGATAGAGGATCGATCGGTCATCGGACTCGACGGCTTGCTCCAAGAGTTGTTTAGCCCGCACACCGTAGCGAAGTTCGATGGCCTGTTTGGCTTCCTCGGGAAGATTGTCGAGGATCTGCTTGACCCTACCAAGCACCGTTTTTGGACCATCTTTGCTCCGTTCGGCTTGAGACAAAAAATAGTCATCCCCAGAGTTGCCCTCGGGGGCATTTTCCTCGATTCCCAAAAGCTGTCCCAAGGCGACACTGGCTTCGACCCATTGCTTTGCATCGATGGCTTCTTGGGCATCACTCAGGAGCGTCTCGACTTCCCGAGGAGCGGTCATCATGACTCCTTCGGGCATCGAAAAACGATTTTGGAATTGGGCGATTGCAGTTGGGTTGGCCAGCATCAAAACCAAGCACACAAGCCAGGGGGCTCTTTTTAGGCGGGCATGGGGCTCAATGGATGATTTCATCGATCTTGTTACCTGATTCCTTGGAATTCGTTTCTAAGCCAGACTTTTGTATTTTAACGAAATCCCTCGGTTCAGTAGAGTTGGCAAACCCCAAGGGGTGTGTGATTCATGGCGAAACTCTAGGTTTTCTGGAAAAACGAAAAAAGCCAAGGCTTTCTTTGCGAGACAAGCCTTGGCTTTTTAGATTTGTGAGACGGAAATCTCTGGATCGGCAGACTACTTGGCCGGTGGCAGGATGACCGAATCGATGATGTGGATCACACCGTTTGATGCATCGACATCGGTGCCGAGGATCTTTGCACCGTTGACGTATGCAGCACCGTCCTTAACGGAGATTTCGATCTTGGATCCTTGGAGAGTCGCAGCTGACTTTGCGGCAAGTGCGTCTTCAGAATACACGCGTCCATCGACGACGTGGTAGAGGAGAATCGCCTTGAGCTTTTCCTTGTTCTCTGGCTTGAGCAAGCTTTCGATGGTTTCCTTCGGAAGTTTCGCGAAGGCTTCGTCGGTTGGAGCAAAGACGGTCAAAGGCTTGTCACCGCTGAGGGCATCGACGAGACCTGCAGCCTTAGCAGCAGCAAGCAACGTGTTGAACTTACCGGCTTTGGTGGCAACCGCAGGAATCTTGTCTTCGCTGGGAAGAATGACCGAATCGATGACGTGGATCACACCGTTGGTGCAAGCGATATCGGTGGTGACTACTTGAGCACCATCGACCATCACTTTGCCACCATCGACCTTCACGTCGATGCGTTGGCCGTTGAGCGACTTGGCTCCTTTGACGCCAAGAACGTCCTTGGCCATGACTTTGCCTGGTACGACGTGGTAGGTCAAGATCGCCTTGAGCTTGTCTTTGTTCTCAGGCTTGAGCAAGGTTTCTACGGTTCCCTTCGGCAACTTAGCGAAGGCTTCATCGGAAGGAGCAAAGACGGTGAAAGGACCAGGCCCTTTGACCGCATCGACCAAACCTGCAGCGCCCAAGGCCGCAGCGAGCGTCTTGAACTTTCCTGCATCGACTGCAGTATCAACAATGTTCTTTTCGAAGGCGAAAGCCGAACCGGACGCTACCGAAACAACGGCAGCCAGAGCGAGAGAGAAAATCTTCTTCATGCGAAAAACCCTATAACTGAGACGGACTGAACAATCGACATCCGTTGTTTATTGGTGCTCCCCATTGGAGCCCATTGGTGCAACGATCCTTTTCGATGGAGGACCCGACACTGTAGAGGCTTCGTCAACTGGTTGGGAAGAATTTTTCATGACTTATTTTTCTCCTCCTCGATCAACACTTGCCAGCTCGCTACAGTGATCAAATGTCGAAGATTCGTTGAGGGTTAGAGGAATTGGATTGCATGAGCGAATTGAAGTTAGTCGTCGTGGGGGCTTATGGTGGCATTGGTCGGGCTTTGTGCTCCGAGGTTTCGTCCAAAGGTGGCCGCACTTTTTTGATCGGTCGAGATGCACTGAAGTTGTCGGAAGTTGCCCAGGAGTTTGGATTTCCCAGTTGCGTCGCAGACGCAAATGATTGGGATCAAATCGAAAGTGGCATGGAACAAGCATCTGCGAGCATGCAGGGAATCAACGCTGTGGTTTGTTTAGCCGGTTCGGTCTTGCTCAAGCCTTTGCATTTAACCAGCAGAGCCGAGTGGGATTCGACTTTGCAAACGAATTTAACAGCGGCGGCTGGAACGCTGCGGGCTGCGGTTTCTAGGATGAAGGATGGTGGTTCGGTCGTGTTGATGAGTTCAGCCGCTGCGGGTATCGGTCTATCGAATCATGAAGCGATCGCGGCGGGTAAGGCTGGCATCGAAGGGTTGGTAAGATCTGCAGCGATGACTTATGCGGCCAGAGCCATTCGGGTCAACGCGGTTGCTCCGGGACTCGTGCAGACCCCATTGACCCAGCGTGTATGGAGCAACGCTCGCAGTGCTGAAGTTTCATTGGCCATGCATCCACTGGGGAGGTTCGGCAAGCCAGAGGAGATCGCGCGAGCGATCTATTTCCTCATCGAGCCGAGCAACAATTGGATCACCGGCCAAGTCCTCGGAGTCGACGGTGGCCTGGGGACGCTCAAACCGACTGGAACACCGAAAAGCCTTTAGCTTGGTCAGCTTGGGATCCTCCAAAGGATCCACTACAATCACAAGGAACTTTTTGCTTTGAACTTCGGATTGTTCTGATTGTGATTTACTTAGACAACAATGCGACGACTCAAATCGATCCTCGCGTCGCCGAGCACGTTTCGCAAATCCTCGCCCAACGCTTGGTCAATCCTGCCAGCCAGCATGCACCGGGGCGATCGTCTCGAAGCATCGTCGAGGATTCAAGGGAGAGTTTGCTGATTCGATGCAATGCCCGAACACGCGGAATGCATAGCGATCGAGCGATCTTCACCAGCGGTGGAACCGAATCGAACAACTTGGCTATCTGCGGCTTGATCGCCCAACGGCAAGGCTCGCTGGTTGTTTCGTCGATCGAGCACCCCAGTGTCCTTGCGATGGCCCAACGGCTCGAACTTATGGGCCGAACTGTTCGATATCTTCCCTGCCTGCAGTCAGGTCAGGTCGACATCCAACCGCTTGCACAATGGATCGAGCAAGGCGAAGCGATCGCCGCAGTGTCGATCATGCTGGCCAACAATGAGACGGGTGTGTTGCAGCCTGTCCAAGAAGTGGTTCGATTGTGCCAAGGGGCTCGGATTCCGGTGCACACCGATGCAGTCCAAGCCGTTGGGAAGATCCCTGTGGACTTTCAAGCTCTGGATGTCGATGCGATGACTTTCACAGCGCACAAGATGCACGGTCCGGTCGGGATAGGTGGGCTGATTGTCAAACATGGGATCGAAATGGAGCCCATGTTCTATGGCGGATTTCAGCAAGGGGCCTTGCGACCAGGAACTGAAAGCCCTGTCTTGGCAAGCGCCTTGGCCCTTACAACCGAACTCGCTGTCGGTCAACAAGAGGTTCGCCTTGAGCGAATGATTCAATGTAGAGAACTTCTTGAAAGCATCTTGATCGCAGAAATTCCCGGGGCCATAGTTCTGGGATCCGATGCTCCACGGTTACCTCACACGATCAGCATTTCCTTTGCTGGCTTGGATCGCCAGCTCATGCAGTTGGCGCTGGATCGCGAAGGTGTTGCATGTGGTACCGGGTCGGCTTGCGCCAGCGGATCGAGCCAACCTTCGCATGTCCTGCAAGCCATGGGGCTGCCCAAACAGATCGTCCAAGGAGCGATTCGACTGAGTCTCTCTTGCGAGACGACTCTTGAGCAAGTCCAACAGGCAGCCGAGCGAATCATTCGAGTGGCTCATCGTCTGGGTTCGACGAAGAATTCGTCGCAAAGCTCGTAAAGCGAGCCCAAGTTGGCAGGTAGTTGTTCCAACGATTCGAGGCACTTTTAAGCCAGCCTAGGGGTTTCCCTTTCCACTTCGCGACGCACCAAGGGGTGCTGCTTGTGGAGATGATTGCTGGATCTTTCAAGAGTGATTGGCCCAGCATAAAGGACTCTGCCGAAGGAGAGTCAAGCTCGAGCACCTGGGCCGGCTCAAAGAGTTCGGACGCGAGCATTGCAAGGCCTAAGTAAGGTTCGATACGGTCTGCACTGACCTGAGCGATTCGAAGGCCTTGGGCCAATTGGATACCGAACTGGTTGGTAAACCGCATCGCACCAGGTTCGTACCCAAACCACATCGCCTTCTGGGAATTTTTTTCGATATGGAGCTGACCGAGTGAAACAACCAAGTCTTCCGAGTTGGTGAGCTTTGAATTCAATTTCGACTTAGGGGGTTTGCTAGAGTGTTTAAGCGTCGATCTGCTGCGGTCGGTTCGAGAATCGATCTTACCCTTAGCAATCGGTTCGATCGCGTTTTTGACTTCGATGGCAGCGGCGAATCCGCCAGCGCAACGATCGCGATGGGGCCAAAGGCGATAGCAGCCTTGGCGGATCGCAGACTCCCAGTTCTTCAATGCAACGAATTCGACCGTGCTGACCGAATCGCCGTAGGCTTCGAGGATCGCATCGATTTGAGCTTCGTTCTCCTCGATGGCAAAGGTGCATGTCGAGAGGATCAGACGTCCGCCGGGGCGTACCAAGCGAAGAGCGCTGGCGAGGATCCTTTTGGCTCGTGCTGCGCAGTGCTGAACATGGTTCGCAGAGAAACTGCTATCGGATTGGCGTTTACGTCCTAGGAGCGATTGTCCGCTACAAGGCACATCGACGAGGACTTTATCGAATCGTCCTGCGAGGGCATCGGCTAAGGGTTCTGGGTCGAGGTTGCAAATCGCATAGTTTGCACGACCGGTTCGAGACAGAGCATAGCGGAGCACATCGAGTCGGCCTGAGATCACTTCGTTGGCAAGCAGAAAGCCATCGGGTCCAAGATTCTCGGCGATTGCGGAGGCTTTGCCGCCTGGGGCTGCGCACAGATCGCAAATCCAATCGTCGGGTTGGATATCGAGCATTGCAAGAGGGAGCATCGATGCGGAGTCTTGGATGTAGTAATCGGCTGCTGCATATTCGAGGAACCCGCCAGGACGAATATTCGGGTCAAGAAGTTGAAGGCCTTGGGGATACCACGGTACTGGAGTCGTTGGAAAGGGGGGAATCGAGCAAGATCTATCGATTCGAGGTCGGATCGATTTTGGGGGTCTGGATGCGAGTGCTTGGTGAAAATCCTTGATTTCTGAAAGGCCGATCAAGGATTCGAGTCGTTCGATCATCGGGTTTAGCCTGGGGACTTGATTGCAAGAGGGTTTTGGAGCATGATCTTTTGGGTGTTTCAAAACCGCAATTCTAAGCAGTCCTAGAATCTAGAAAAATAAGCCATGAGTTCCATGATCATCGATCCTGTTTTGACTCCAGCCAAAACGATCAACGGGAAGACTCCTAAGCGTGACGAGGTACCTAGCTCGGAGTGTTTGTGCGACTACTGCACCGCCAAATGCTGTCGTTATTTTGCGATGCCGATCGAGGAACCAACGAGCGAGCAGGACTTTGATTTCATGCGATGGTACTTATTGCACGATCGAGCCAGCGTCTTTGTCGAAGATGAGGTCTGGTACTTGTTAGTCCACACCGCATGCAAGCATCTGCAATCGGATCATCGCTGTGGTATTTACCATACGCGTCCGCAGATTTGCCGCACTTACTCGACCGACAACTGCGAGTTCGACGAGGATGCAGTTTACGAAATGTATTTTGAAACTGCAGAGCAGGTTGCCGAGTATGCGGAGGCCAGGTTTTGCAGCGATGGAGATTCCATCCGTTCGCCAGAACCACCGCTATTGCCTTTGCTCAACTAGAGCCAAGCGTCTGGGCCGATTGGCTCTAGGGATTATGTCGCGTTGGTTTTAGAGGTAGCGTTCGAGCATTCGATCGAATGCTTTATCTAGCATCTCGTCGGTGTCGTATTTACCCGAGGCGATGGCCTCTTTCATTTGAGCGACTTTGTCTGCACGGAAAGTTTCCGTCGATTGGCTACCCGAGACGGCAAGCGCCTCGGGGGACAATTCGATTTGATCGACAGGCATTTGAATGCCGCCGGAATTTGCAACGCTCTGGGCCTCGCTAGGAGCAGCTGCTTTGGACGCAGCTCGAATTGCGTCGGCACCGGAAACGGAAAAATTGTTTGAAATCTCCATAGCTCTATCTCTCCCGTGAACACTTCGTGGAATGGACTGCGGATTTGCTCGCCGTGGCACTAGTCACACACTAGTACCCTTTTGGAATCTTCGCAGTCCATGTCGCAGAGAAAGACCATCCGTAAGGGTCAAGGCGACTTTGCAAAGAGACGACGCTTTTAGCGAGCGTCCCGTTGCATCGGATGATCTTCTCTACAAATCCAACGAATTTGGTCTCCTACCGATTAATCCAATTGTACGAATTTTGGCGTTCTAAATCCTTACCGGAATCGATGCTTCCAAAGGATTTTCTCGAACTCTTTTTCAGGCAACGTTTGCGTGCCCTAGCCAACTTCTTGGCAGAACCTAGTTCGCAACCCACGTGCCAATGACGCTGGGGATTGCGACAAGTTCCCAAAAATCGTTTCGGATCGCCCGACTTGCTTATACAGTCTCCCTTACCATCGACGCAAGCTCTCTAGTTTAACATCAACGCCAACTCAAGCCCCATCCAAGGAGACGATTGCTAGCCTTACTTGGCATTTGCCAGCAAAAGCAGTTTTTACAAAGAGTTGGTATTTTTTTCCGATGGCATTGTAAATCGATGTTGACGCTGGCTAGCAAGCTTTTCTAAGTTGCTCTGCGTCGTTGATCGCATTGGTCAAGGCGATCGATCTTTGAAAAAAAAACGCGAATTTGGCCGACTCAAAGTCGTCTCTCGAAAGAGAGCCCTGGGGTAGCAAGAGCACGGATAGCACTTGCATCGATGGGCTTTAGACGAACCAGAGTCCATGAAGCGATCAGGGTGAAAGGATTTGCCTTGGTTGTCTTCGCCAACTTTTCGCAAGAGTCATAGCTGCTCCTTTGGCTCCCGGAAGCTCGAAGTCCTCCGTCCCCCCTGGGACTCGTTCACGTCCGGGAGCCTTTTTTATTTTAAATTTCTCAAACCTTCGCTCAATCGCTGGTGTGCTTCTTTTGTGCAAGCGTGCAGAGGCGATCCAAGTATTCGTTGAGGACTTCTGCACCAGAGATGACTTGGAGCTCGATTTCCAAGGCCCACAGTGGAACCGTACCAAGCTGATTGCTTGCGATTTTCGCGAGATCCTTTCCGGTGCAAAGAACTGCTTGCGGCGGGACGCTGCATTGGCTGATTCGTTCAAGGATACCTTGAACATCCATCGGACTATACGGATGATGGTCGGGGAACTGGATTTGATCGATAAGCGTTACGGAAAGCCTTTGAAGCGTTTCGAGAAAGGCTTGTGGGTTACCGATTCCGCTGAGCGCCAGCGTTGGTTTACCGGCGAAATAGTCCAACGGGAGTTCTTCTCCAGAGGAATTCCGCCAACGGATCGGGCTGTGGATGCTCTCGACCCAGCCTGCCTTGGGGCTGACTCGTTGAACTTTGGTTCTGAGGTTTGCTAGATCTTGCGTCGTCACCTGAT
>Ga0315904_10008272_pt1 | contig 13793 bp, 9 predicted proteins | sample LakEriMetagenome_6_FD_203529 | JGI IMG/M metagenome (GOLD analysis project Ga0315904, IMG submission 203529) | Freshwater fungal communities from buoy surface, Lake Erie, Ohio, United States - Buoy 12 MA120 | ecosystem: Environmental > Aquatic > Freshwater > Lake | place: USA: Lake Erie, Ohio... | reverse complement strand
GGCGTATGGCCCTGTCGGGGACTTTTCCCCGATCGCTGGACGACAAGCTTCGGCTGGCGATTCCCAAGCGGCTCCTCGAGGATTTCGGGGAGGCCGGGCTGACGCATTTCCATTTCGCCCCGGGGACCGAGAAGTCGCTGCTGCTGTACTCTCCGAAAGGATTCGAGAGGCTGTCGCGGCGTGTGAGTCGGCTGTCCAATCGTCCGCAGGTGCGGGCGTACAAACGGTTCTTCTACGCAAATGCGGAGAAGGTCGAGCTCGACTCGCAGGGTCGCATCCGGATTCCGGAGCGGCTGGTGGAGTTTGCCGGGATCACCAGGGAAGTCGTGATTCTCGGCGTGCACGATCACGCGGAAGTGTGGGATGCCACCGCGTGGAGTGACTTCGTCGCGAAGAACAGCGCGAGTTTCGACGAGTTGGCGACGATGGCGTTCGAGTGAAGCGGGCGCGGCTCCAGGGAAGGTGTGCCGCCGCCCGAGAGAAGAGCGTCGGCACGACGCGAGACTGTTGGAAGACGGAAGGGTGTGGGGCGATGTGCTAGCGCAGCGCTCCACACAGACACAGACTGCCGCCAACCTCGAACCGGGTTGCGGAAAGTGGTCGGTGTGCCATGGATCGGCGCACCACGGAGGGGCGCGGCCCGCAAAAACCGCCGCAATCGTTCGCCTCGCGGGGGTCACAAGGATGTGGTCCAGAGGCGGGCGGTTTCCGATGACCTCTCATCCCCCGGACGTGCCGTTCTAAGCCGTGGCGATGGGCTTCCAGCCTGTCGGATCTGTCAGATCGCGGCCACAGCTCCCGCCGATCTCATCCGGTGTCTGGTCGATGTGGTCACACAGCGACCGCCCAGGTCACAGCCGTGGAGGCGTTCCCTCTCGAAGCGGCACTCTGGCTATGGCTCAAAACCCGGGCGAAGACCTTTCGGCGAGCACTGTTGCCCGGCGCGGTGCAGCTGCTCCTGACGGGAATTTGCGTTTGCGGAGTCGGTGGAGGTGTTCCGCGAGTCCGGAGGGTTGAGACGCATCATCGTTGCGGAATCAAGGCTGGCGAATCACGCTCATGAAGCACGAGTGCGTCGACATCGAATTCACACCACGGGAAAGGTTTCTGATCCTCAAATATGGTTATCCGTTTGAGGGAATCTCAGCGTCCCTGAAAGCACTGACAAAGAGCCGCTGTGTCGAGCTGGTGTCCGTCTCTCGTTTCGAATTGGAGCGATTGATTGGCGACTTGTGTGCCTCAATCAACGACGCGAAGCCAGGTCGGCTACAGAACGAACTCTTTTGTCTTTGCGATCGCCTGGAGGCCGCGGAGCGTTACGGTGAGGGTTTTCTCGACGAACTCTGATCGGATCCCGCCGGGCCACGAGACGGAACAAGTCAGAGCCAATCGAGCCGACTCCCATCGCGGTCCCCCTCATGACCGGCCGTCAATCGTCACGGCGAACGGCTCATACCCAGGAGACCTCGCATGAGCGCCCAAGTGTCAGAACCAACGCCGGCCGAACAGGGCCAGGGTGGTCAAACAGAGCGTGATCTGAACAAATCCGGAGGGCTCCGGGATGACGAGGATATTGGCCGGTCCAAACAGCGCGGCTGTCACTTGCGAGTGCCAGGCAGCGACGAAGAGAATGGCGTTGGGGGACGGTGACCCCGCGGGAATGTTGAAATCAGTCAGTGGAGTCTTGCTCATTGTAACGAGCGAATCCCGTTCCCCGCGCGCACCAATGGAACAATACGTCAACTGAACAAAGTCTCCCAATGGAGTGAATTCTCCGGGATTGACGGGATCGAACGGGAACCAGAAGGGATCCCGATAGCCCAATTGGACAAGCGGCCCAGCGATGCAGTTCCCCCCCAGACCTTGCGACGAGGTCGTTTCCCAAACATACACGGTGTTGCGTTCCACTGTGTCGGTTACAAATGGATCGAGTCCGAACCCGAACACCGCGCTGAACGAGCCTCCGTCTTGCCAGGCCCTGGTGCCGGGATGCCTGGCAACATGGGATCCCAGCGCCAACTCGGGTTCGTACCAGCCGGCATTGAAAATGATCCGTTGCAGATAGTCTGTCGGGATTGTTTGGTAGGGCAGAGTGTCTGCGGCCGCTGGGGATGAGCGCGTGAGGTTCATCGCGAGAGTCATCAACACAATCCAGGCACTGCGTGCCGCCATGTTTGGAAACATCACTCATCTCCCGAAGGACTGCGAAGACTGAGGCTGCGAAGACTGAGGCACACTTCATAAGAGTCGCTCCGCAGCCATGTCACCTGCGGAACACGACAACATGATCCGGAGATCCACATGACGTTTCCATATCCAAAACTCCTCTTTCCCATTCAGGGAAAAACTGACCTGGCCGACAGCTCGCCCGTCCTCCGGTGGGGCCAGCCATTGTTTCAATGCCGCGGGATTCCGCCATCAGCTGTTTTGTGATTATGCATGAAATGGTCTACCCGGCGCTCGCGTGGGACGCGGCTCCCGCCAAGGGCAGGGTCGTGTGGGCCATCAGGACACGAGGATCGGCAATCGCGGCGCGGGATCGGGCCATTCGTGATGTTGGGCCATGACGTTCGTCTAGAGAGTTTCCCGGATACTCCCGCTGCAGCCTCTCGAACAACGTCTTCGCCTGCAGTCCCGGGTGTTCCTTCAGGTGCTTCTCCACCGCCTCCCAGACCTCCCCAGACGGATCTGGACGCGTTCGCCACCAGTGCTTCCCCGTCCCCTCGCTTGGCATCTGCGACTCCCTGCGATACTTCCGCGCCGTCTTCTCGTTCATCCCTGCCTTCAACGCCGCCACACCCAACGACATCTCCCGCGACAACAACTTCTCCAAGCGCCGGACCTGGCCGTCCTGAATCATCGCAACCCGCCTGCTGGAAATGGGTTGCGAGTTTCCCTCTCACCGACTCTCCGGTCCCTTCAAGCGGTACTTCGAATCGTCGTCGCCGGTACTTCGAATTGTCGCGACACAGGGCGCGCGCTGGCCTGCATCGGATCCTTCTCCACCCCCGAGACAGAAGGTGCCCGCAGGGCGGATGAGGGGGCGCCCCGCCTGCCCCGCGCCCAAAGTCCCCTCCTGGCAACATCCCTCCGGGAGGGCGAGGTTCCGTCCGAGCCGCCACTGCGTGTCGATCAATCTGAAACCGTACGTATGGGGGCGCTCCGGCCCACAAAGTCTTTCGTTCCAACACGCGTCGCCTGAACAACAATCGCCCGGTCCCGGCACGTCCTCGCCGAAGGGGTTCAAGAGGGTAGCCGGGGGTTCCGCGCAGCGGTACCCCCGGAACAAGGTTGCAAGATCTGCCCGAACCCCGGTAGGGGTTCCAGAGGGACCGGCACAACGCGTTCTTCATGGTCACGTCCCCCCATCAAGCGGCCGCTGGCCGCCGTCCGTTAGGTTTCCATCCTGACGGTCACAGGGCCTTTCCCCCGACAAGCACCTCCCGATCCACCGACCCATCGTCGCCAAGAAGACCGACAAACCAAGAGGTTCGTCGCCACGGCCCGGTACCAAACCCGCGCCGTTTCGCACGCCGGCCCCGGGCCGCACAATCCCTGAGGGGGATTTCTACCATAGCCTGGGGTTGCCACAGCGCAGCGGCAGCTACCCGAGGTCACCGTTCCCGTCAATCGATTCAACTCTGAAGGAGTTGGCTACCAGACGTTGGACGCGGCTCCCTGACACGGTGTGGTCACGTGGGCCACGAGGACACGATGATCGGCAGTCGTCGGGACGGACCGGATCATCCGCATTATTGATGATCCCTGATGTCGCCCCCCTTATACCCCGCGCTCCGTCGTAACGTCCTCTGGCGAAATCATCCACAGCGAAGGCACCTGGTAGCGACTCGTTCAGAGTTGGGCCAAGGGGTGGGGAATGCCGACCCAAGACACGCGGGGCCACTCTTTGCAGGGCGAGCCTGTGCATTCAGCCGCAAATTATTTTTCGGTAACTGCGAATGGCGAATTGGGGCAGTCGGTACCGGTCGGTGCCAAGGCGGTGCCGACATCGGATGGCATGGCTTGCATCCACAGGGGGGCCAAGTCGACTTCCATGGCCTGATAAACAACGTGACAAACAACGGGTGGCCCGCATTTCACCATTGCCGGTCAAATCTCCCGCGTCCCTGATGCCGGATCTGGAATCTGTCTCTGAAAGCAGTCCACCCCGGGAACTGCAGTCGAGGGGACGGCCTCTCGAAGTCGCACCGGGGCTGCTGCCCGCTGACATGCCCGCACACGTTAGAAAAACCGGCGGTGGGCACCGTGGCCTGGTCGCGACGTCCATAGCGTGGAACTTGTTCCACGCCGGAAAGATGCGCGACTGACGTTTTGCCGTCGTTGTGTTTCACGAGTGTCTCGTGGGGATTGAAATCCACACGACGTTCGTTGCGTGGAACGTGTTCCACGCGACCGGCGATGGCGAAAAGAGTGGTGAACCATGATTTGAATGCACTGACAGACCTGGAGGTCTGTCACCACGGGCGGCTTACTCGCCCGCCTTTTTGGTGAGCGTGCGGAGGGGGCGGGGGCGTTTTTCGGGGGTCAGCGCAGGGCTTTTGGGGGCTGGGGGGGCGGCCGGGAATGGCGTTGCTGCCGCTTGGGCAACGGCTGTCGCGGCCAGCCTTGCCTGGGTCCGCTGCTGCAAAACGGCCGCCGCCGGAGAGAGTGGGGCTGCGACGCTCTCCAAGGGCAACGTCACGACGAACCGCGTCCCCCGGCCGACTTCCGATTCCACCCGAATCGCGCCGCCGTGCGACTGAATCACATCCTGGCACAGCGACAGCCCGAGGCCGTTGCCTCCCTGGCCCTTCTCATCCGCCTGTTTCGTGGTGAAAAACGGCTGGAACAGCCGGGCCAGGTGCTCGGGGGCGATGCCTGTGCCGGTGTCTTGCACCCGAATCTCGGCGATTTTCTGCCCGACGTCGGCCGCCAGGGCCACCGTCAGTACCCCTCCCTGGGGCATTGCTTGTCGGGCGTTCACCAAGAGGTTGAGCACAACCTGCTGGATCTGTCCCGCGTTGACCGCACTGCAGACGGGATGAGCCGGCAGGCTGGTTTCGAGCCGGACCCGGTGGTGTTCGAGGTCCTTTTCGACCAGCAGCAAGACATCGCGGATCAAGACCCCGAGATCGGTCGCCTCGCGGCGTTCCGTCCCTCGGCGGGAGTACGACAGGAGGCCGGTGGTGATGCGACTGGCGCGTTGGCCGGCGGCGAGAATCTTCTCGAACGCCTTGGTCCGCGACTCGGCATCCTGGTGCCGCAGGCCGAGCTTGGCATAGTTGATGACGGTCGTGAGCACGTTGTTGAACTCGTGCGTGATCGACGAGGCCAGCTCCCCCACCGAGGTCAGGCGTTGGGCCCGCAGCAACTGGTGCTGCAGTTGCTCGACTTGGTGTTGCAGCCGCGCAACTTCAGGATCGGTGTGCATGGTGGTGAAATATCTGGACAGGCGTGAGTCGTGCGGGACGGAATGACGGCTTACCCTCAAGATCGGCAAAATTGATACGGCGGGCGAATTCCCCAGTTGTCCCCCGCATACTTGACATTGTCGACAGGGGCCCTCTATCGTATCACCAAGCGCTCATGTGTTGCCCAAGGACTGGACGGACTGCGCGTTCCCGCCTCTCAGCCCCGCCCGCACTCGATTCGTGTCTCTGGCTTCGGTTTTTTCGATGCCAAGAGAGAATCGATCGTTGTGATTCCCTTGCAGTTTGACAGATTCTGTTCTTTTCAGGAGTTGGTGTTTCCACATGGATACTCCCCCTCGTCCAATTACCGGGACCTGGTCTGACGATCCCGCCCATTTCCGCAAGGTCAACCGCCGCAATTTCCTGACGGTGGGGGCTTTGGCGGGGTTTGGCAGCCTGACTCTGGCCGACTTGCTGCGGAGCGAAGCCCGGGCGGAAAAGAAGGACTACGCGAGCTTCGAGGGAACGGCGAAGTCGATCATCCACATCTTCCTGCCCGGGGGGATGGCCCACCAGGAGTCGTTTGATCCGAAGCCCTACGCCCCCATTGAATATCGGGGCGAAATGGGCAACGTGCAGACCAAGGTGCCGGGCGTGCTGTTTGGCGACACTCTGACCAAGACGGCGGCCTTGGCCGACAAGCTGTGCGTGGTGCGGTCGATGACGCACGGCGAGGCGGCGCACGAGCGTGGCACTCACAACATGTACACCGGGTACCGTCCCAGCCCGGCGCTGCAGTACCCCAGCATCGGCTCGGTGATCAGCCATGAATACGGCCCGCGGAATAACCTGCCGCCGTACGTCTGCATTCCGACGCTGCCCAACATCTACGCCGGGACCGGCTACCTGAGCTCGGCCTTCTCGCCGTTCTGCCTCGGCAGCGACCCGGCGGGGGGCGGTTTCAAGGTGCAGGACCTGGGATTGCCGGGCGGCATCGACGACAGCCGGTTCTCGACGCGGCGGACGATGTTGTCGGCGGTGAACCAGCACTTCCAGAAGAAGGAAGCGTCGGACCTGCTGAACGCGATGGACACCTTCTACGACCGGGCCTACAGCCTGATCAGTTCGCAGCAGGCTCGCGAGGCGTTCAATATCGAGGCCGAGCCTGCCGCCTTGCGGGATGCCTACGGCCGCAACACCGCCGGGGCCCGTATGTTGCTGGCCCGCCGGTTGGTACAGGCGGGGGTTCGCCTGGTGAATCTGACCTACGGCGGCTGGGACATGCACAACGCGATTGTGCCGGGGTTCCGTGGTCAGATGCCGGCGTTCGATCAGGCGTTCGCCACCCTGATCAGCGATCTGGAAGCGACCGGGTTGTTGAAGGAGACGGTGGTGATGGTGTCGTCCGAATTCGGGCGGACGCCGAAGATCAACGCGACCGCCGGCCGCGACCACTGGCCGAAGGTGTTCAGCGTGGTGCTGGCGGGGGGGGGCATCAAGGGGGGCAGCGTGTTTGGTTCGTCGAACGCGACCGCCTCGGAGCCGGAAGAGAACGCGATTGGTCCCGAGGACTTGTTCTACACCGTGTATCACACGCTGGGGATTGTGGGAGACAAGGAGTTGATGGCTCCTGGCGATCGTCCGATCGAGATCATCGACGGCGGCCAGGTGCGGAAGGAACTGTTGTCGTAACAGTTTGTGGAAGACAAGCTGCCCGGTGCGGAACGGGATGTGACCGCCCCGGGCAGCCCGCATGCAGAGACTGAGTTGCCGGCCGGCCCCCACGAAATGGAATTCCGGGGCTGGTGGATGCCTCGCTGGTATGCCGGGGCCGGAACGGATCACATCAGGCAGCGCTCGCCATGATGGAATTCAGTCTGCTGGGTTTTGAGCCAGGCTGGGAGTTGGGGTCGGAGCGGCCCCTGACGGCCCTTGTGAGCCGCCGACCGCCATTCGCCCGCTGGTGTTTTTGTGTTTCCTGAGGACCCCGTGATGGGGTGTTCTTTCCAGGACCTGACGACCATGAAATCTGATCTGTCCGCGCGGCTGTGGCTGTTTCGAAGCCTGCTGTTGGGAGGATGTCTGCTGCAGTTCGCCACGCTGGCCTGGGGGGCCTCTCCCTCGCTGGGTGGACTTTCGCCCCGGGGCGGACAACGGGGCACCGAGGTGGAGGTGACCCTCTCGGGAGGTCAACTGCAGGACGCCCAGGAAGTGCTGTTTTACGAGGCCGGCATCGAAGTCACCAAGTTCGAGGTGGTGAACGCCGGGGCGGTCAAGGCGATGTTCAAGATCTTGCCCGAGGCCGAGTTGGGGAGCCACCGGCTGCGACTGCGGACCGCCACGGGGATCACAGAGCTGCGTCCGTTTTTTGTCGGAGCGCTGCCGGAGGTGGCTGAGAAGGAACCGAACAGCGAGTTCTCGACCCCACAGGCGATTCCCCTGAACGTCACTGTGACGGGGGTGGCCGATTATGAGGATGTGGATTACTACGTAGTCGAGGCGAAGAAGGGAGATCGCCTGACTGCGGAAGTCGAGGGAATTCGACTGGGGATCACGTTCTTCGACCCGTATGTGGCGATTCTGAACGCTGCCCGGTTCGAGCTGGCTTCGAGCGACGACAACGCCCTTGTCTGGCAGGATGGCGCGGCGTCGATTGTGGTTCCCGAGGATGGCAAGTACTACGTCCAGGTGCGGGAGAGTTCGTACCAGGGGAATGGCTCGTGCATCTACCGGATGCACGTCGGCACCTTCCCGCGCCCCCTGGCGGTGATTCCCGCCGGTGGACGGCCTGGCGAGGCGTTGACCGTCAAGTATCTGGGGGATGCCCTCGGCGAAAAGACCGAGTCGATCACCCTGCCGTCGTCCCCCTCGCAAGCATTCGGTTTGTTCGCCAAGGATGAGCGGGGTATTGCTCCGTCGAAGACCTGGTTTCGGATCTCGGAACTGTCGAATACGCTGGAGGCCGAGCCGAACGAAACGCACGACAACGCGACCCGGTTCGCCGCCCCCGCGGCGTGCAACGGCGTGATTGACAAACCGGGCGATTCCGACAGCTTCCGGTTCACCGCGAAAAAGGGAGAGGCGTACGACATTCGGGTGCATGCCCGCAGCATTCGTTCGCCGCTGGATCCGGTTTTGACGCTGTTCGCCGCGGGAGGTGGGGCGCTTGCCGCGAATGACGACAATGGGGGGCCCGATGCCTACATTCGCTTTGGTGTGCCGAACGATGGCGATTACGTTTTGCAGGTGCGGGACCATCTGGGGAACGGCGGGGGGCATTATGCGTACCGAATCGAATTGACGCCGATCAAGCCGGCGCTCTCGATGGGGGTCGCCGAGTTCGTGCAGTACGTGCAGCCGACGGTGGCGGTTCCCAAGGGGAACCGGTTTGGGGTGGTGTTGACCGCGAGCCGGGTCGACTTTGGCGGTCCGTTGGCGCTGCGGGCCGAGAACCTGCCGCCGGGAATTACCATGGAGACCCCGGGGATGACCGCCGGGCAGAGCGTGGTGCCGGTGATTTTCCATGCAGCGGCCGATGCTCAGGTGAGCGGCAAGCTGGCCGACATCATCGCGGCGTTGAACGACCCCAACCAGCCGAACCTCAAGGTGGAGGGGGTGGTGAACCAGCCGATGACACTGGTGCGCGGGCAGAACAACATTCCTGTATGGACCGAGCAGACATCGAAGCTGCCGGTTGCGGTGGCGGAGGAAGCGCCGTTCGTGTTGCAGATTGTGCAGCCGAAGGTTCCCATCGTCCGCAATGGACAGATGGAGTTGAAGGTGGTGGCGACCCGCAAGGAGGGGTTCAAGGCGCCGATCAAGATCGACCTGCTGTGGGTACCTCCGGGATTGGGGGCGAGTGGTTCGATTTCGATTGCCGAGGGACAGAACGAGGCGGTCATTCCGATGAACGCCGCGGGGAACGCCGAGCTGGCGACCTGGAAGATCGCGGTCCGGGGAGAATCGAACCCGGGGGCCGGGAACGTGATGGTCTGCACGCCGTTCTGCGACCTGAAGGTGGCCGAGATGTACATGACCCTGGCGTTCGACCAGGCGGCGGTAGAGCAGGGGAAGGAGACCGAGGTGGTGGTCAAGATGACGAAACAGGCCGACTTCCCCGGGAACGCCAAAGTGGAGCTTTTGGGATTGCCGGCACAGGTGACGGCCGCCGCGTTGGAAGCGACCAAAGAGTCAACCGATCTGGTCTTCAAGGTGGTGACGGCCGCCGCGTCTCCGGCGGGGAACCACAACTCGTTGTTCTGTCGGATCACGGTGACCGAGAATGGGGAACCGGTGATTCACAACATTGGGACAGGCAAGCTGCGGATCGACGTGCCGTTGCCTCCCAAAAAGAATGAGCCGATGCCGGCCGCTCCGGCCCCGATGCCGGCGGCGACTCCTGACCAGCCTCCTCCGAAGCGTCTGACGCGACTGGAGCAATTGCGGTTGGAGCAGCAGGAGCGTGACAAGGCCAAAAAGGAGGGGGCCAAGAAATGAGACTGCTGTCAGTACTTTGCGATCGAATCCAGCCGTTGAACCCGTTGTCTGTCTCTTCTCGCGTGTCTGCCATGGATGCCTCCCGACGAATTCTGAAGGCCACGGTGGCCCTGTGTGCCGCGTTCCTGTGCTCGGGCAGCGGCCCGGGTTTCGCGCAGGAGGCTGTGGTGGACTCGCTGCGGGTCTATCCACCGGAAATCATTCTGGAGACGTCGCGCTCCCGGCAGTTGCTGGTGGTGCAGGCGGTGTATTCCGATGGGATCACCCGGGATGTCACCTCGCAAGCGCAGGTGCAATTGTCGAATGCGGCTCTGGTTCGCCAGGAAGGCTCGACGCTGTATCCCGCCGCGGATGGCGAAGGCCAGTTGACCGTCTCGTTCGGGGGTAAGAGCCTGGCGGTGCCGGTGAAGGTGACGAAGGCGGCCGAGAATCGCGACGTTTCGTTTCGTCTGGACATCATGCCGATCTTCATGAAGACCGGCTGCAACACGGGAAGCTGCCACGGGGCCGCCCGCGGCAAGGATGGATTCCGGCTGTCGCTCTTCGGGTTTGATCCCGAGGGAGACCACTATCGGCTGACGCGTGAACTGTCGGGACGGCGTCTGGACCTGGCGGTCCCTTCGAAGAGCCTGCTGATCGAGAAGGCGGTGGGGGCTGTGCCGCACACCGGGGGCAAGCGATTCGCCCCCGACAGCGAGATCTGCAAGGAGCTGGAGCGGTGGGTCGACGCGAACTGCCCGAATGATCCGCCGACGGTTCCCACCTGCACGAGCATCGCGATCTATCCGACCCAGGCGGTGCTGGATGGCGAGGGAGAGAAACAGCAGGTGACGGTGATCGCGAAGTACAGTGACGGGACCACGCGCGACGTGACCTCGCTGTCGCTGTTTTTGTCGAATGATGACAGTGTGGCCAGCATCAACCCGGACGGGTCGGTGACGGCCGGTCAGCGGGGCGAGGCCTACATCATGGCCCGGTTCGCCACGCACACAGTCGGCTCACAGTACATCGTGCTGCCCAAGGGACTGAAGTTTTCGTTCCCGCCGCAGACGCCGGTGAACTACGTTGACGAATTGGTGAACGCCAAGCTGCAGAAGCTGCGGATGGCCCCCTCGGCGGTGTGTGACGATGAGACGTTTCTGCGGCGGGTGTATCTCGACCTGACCGGCACGTTGCCGACCACGGAAGACTACCAGCGGTTTGTGCCCAGCCCCGATCCTCAGAAGCGGCTGAAGCTGATTGACGAACTGCTCGAGCGGAAGGAGTTCACCGAGATCTGGGTGCAGTACTGGGCCGAGTGGCTGATGATCCGGTCGAACAACGTCATCAGTCCGAAGGCGGCGCTGTTGTATTACAACTGGCTGGCGGACCAGATCGGTCGCAACGTTCCGCTCGACAGGATGGTTCAAGAGCTGTTGTCGGCCAGCGGCGGCACATTCAAGGTGCCCCAGACGAACTACTACCAGAACGAGACCGACATTCTGAAGGTGGCCGAGAATGTGGCCCAGGTCTTCATGGGCATGCGGATCCAGTGTGCCCAGTGCCACAACCATCCGTTCGACCGCTGGACGATGGATGATTATTACAGCTTCGCCGCGTTTTTCTCGCAGATTGGCCGCAAGGGAGGCGAGGACTACCGTGAGGCGATCATCTTCAACAGCGGCGGAGGCGAGGTGGCCCATCCGGTCGGTGGGAGGCAGATGCCTCCCAAGTTTTTGGGTGGAGCGCAGCCCGATCTGAAGGGGCAGGACCGGCGGGTGGTGATGGCCAAGTGGCTGGCGTCTCCCGAGAATCCGTACTTCGCGCAGAACTTTACAAATCGTGTGTGGTCCCACTTCTTCGGCCGGGGCATCATCGATCAGGTTGACGACGTGCGGATCAGCAATCCCTCGGTGAATCCCGAGTTGCTGGCCGAATTGTCGAAGCGGTTCACCGAGTCGAATTACAACTTCAAGCAGTTGGTCCGCGACATTTGCCGCAGCGACGCTTACCAGCGTTCGACGGCCCGCAACGACAGCAACAAGACCGACGAGAAGAACTTCGCGCATGCGAACCTGCGGCGGTTGAAGGCCGAGTCTCTTCTCGACTGCATCAGCCAGGTGACCGGCACGAAGGACAAGTTCCCCGGTCTGCCGGTGGGGGCCCGGGCGGTACAGATTGTCGACGGGAACACTTCAACCTACTTCCTGACCACGTTTGGCCGGGCGAATCGCGAGACGGTCTGCAGCTGCGAAGTGAAGATGGAGCCGACGCTGTCGCAGGCGCTGCACCTGCTGAATGGCGACACGGTCAACGGGAAGATTCAGCAGGGAGGCCTGATCGCCAAGTGGCTGGGTGAGAAGGTCGAACCGCTGCAGATTGTCGAGCGGCTGTATGTGGGCTGTGTGGGGCGGAAGCCGACGGCTGAGGAAGTGGCGGCCTTCCAGCCCCTCTTCCCGGCGGGGGCCGATCCCAAGCCGGTGCTGGATGACCTGTTCTGGTCACTGCTCAACAGCCGCGAGTTCTTGTTCAACCACTAAGGCTGACGAGGTTGGGAGGGCAGTTTGACCCTGCCGGCACGTTTACACGCACTGAATCCTGCGGTTGGACTTGAGTGTCCGCCGTTGTCGAACTTCACGAAGATCTGTCGATCATGATTGCATTCCGCCTGATTCGCCCCCTCTGCCTGCTTCTGTTGGGACTGGCCTGTTCCACGGCGTGGGCCGAGGAGAAACCAGCCGAGAAGATCACCTTCGTCGACCATGTGGTGCCGATTTTCCGTGCGAAGTGCGGCACGTGCCACAGTGCGGGTGAGGCGAAGGGTGGGCTGGTGCTGGAGAGTTACGGGGCCACGATGCAGGGGGGGGCCTCGGGAGCTGTGGTTGAGGTGGGGGATGTGGACGCCAGCCGGCTGTATGACCTGGTGTCGCATAAAGAGCAGCCGGCGATGCCTCCCAAAGAGCCGAAGATGTCGGACGAGTTCCTGACGACGATTCGCAAGTGGATCGAAGGGGGGGCGCTCGAGAACAAAGACAGTGTGGTGAAGGCCAAGAAGAAGGCATCGTTTGCCCTGTCGACGACCGCCGTCTCGACCGACAAGCCGGAGGGGCCGCCGGCGATGCCGGAAAATCTCGCGACCGAGCCGCTGCTGGTCTCGAAGCGGGGGAACGCCGTGACCGCCCTGGCGGCGAGCCCTTGGGCGCCGCTTGCGGCGGTGGCCGGGCACCAGCAGGTGCTGTTGTATGACCTGACGAACTTCACCATGGCCGGGGCGTTGCCGTTTCCTGAGGGGACCGTGCATGTGCTGCGGTTCAGCCGGAATGGTTCGCTGCTGTTGGCGGCGGGGGGGCGGGGAGGACAGTCGGGGCGGGTGGTGGTGTTCGATGTGAAGACGGGGAACCGGGTGTTTGAAATCGGCAGTGAGACCGAAGTGGTGCTGGGGGCCGATATTTCGCCCGATCACAGCCAGATTGCCCTGGGTGGCCCCCGGAAGATGGTGCGGATCTATTCGACCGCGGATGGCGAATTGCAGTACGAGATGAAGAAGCACACCGACTGGATCACCGCCGTCGAGTTCAGCCCCGATGGGGTGTTACTGGCGACGGGCGATCGCAGCAACGGTCTTGTGGTGTGGGAGGCGAATACGGGTCGCGAGTTCTACACCCTCAATGGGCACGGAGCGGCGGTGACCGGGATGAACTGGCGGGTCGATTCCAACGTGTTGGCCACCAGCAGTGAAGACACCACCTTGCGGCTGTGGGAGATGACGAACGGGACCCAGGTGAAATCATGGGGAGCGCACGGGGCGGGGGCCGCGTCGGTGACCTTTTTGCGTGACGGGCGACTGGTGTCGACCGGACGTGACCGTGTGACCAAGATCTGGGATCAGAACGGAGCGCAGCAACT
>Ga0315904_10008271_pt1 | contig 13793 bp, 9 predicted proteins | sample LakEriMetagenome_6_FD_203529 | JGI IMG/M metagenome (GOLD analysis project Ga0315904, IMG submission 203529) | Freshwater fungal communities from buoy surface, Lake Erie, Ohio, United States - Buoy 12 MA120 | ecosystem: Environmental > Aquatic > Freshwater > Lake | place: USA: Lake Erie, Ohio... | reverse complement strand
CGCCGCAGCTGGTTGGCTGGAGCCGTCTGGATTGGCAAGCCGCGATCGTCGGGCTCAGATTCCATTTGCGCCTTGCCGAACCCTTGCGGTTAACATGGGTCCGCAAAGTTTGTCCCAAATGCCGGTTCGCCCAATGAAGAATATAAGCTTTTCTCGCCGGATGGCTCCGCTGGTCGGAGTTGCTGTTGGGAGCCTGTGCGGGTTGCAAGCAGGCTTGCTGGCACAAATCCCCCTCGCCTGGTTTGGGATCAGCGGCGCTGCCCTTGGCGGTCTTGCGGGTGCGCTGATCATGCTGCTGGAACCGCGCTCGAGCGAATCGGAAAACGGCGATTTCTCCCGGCAGAACAGCCGCCCCAGTCTCACCCACTCCAGCGGCGTGGTCGGCCGGTTTCTTGCGGTTGTCGGCTGCGGGCTGTGCTGGTTTCCGATCCTCGGCCTGATTTTGAATCTGGCCGGTTTGCTCGCAAATCAGCAGGCCGGTGATTGGGCCAAGCGTGTTTCGCTGATGAGTTTGGTGATCAGCGCGGGGCTCTCCACACTTTTTGTCATTCTGTTTGCATTGGGTGTGATCAGCTGAATCGACGAACGAGACTGGCCTCGGATAGTCAGGCGTTCGAGGGATTAGCTTTCCGGGACGTTCCTGCAAATCGCCCCGCGATCCCGGGATCTTCCTCGTAGATTCCCCGGCCAGTGAAAAAAATTGACTCCCACTTTTTTGCGCGGTGCGGCGAGAGAGGGACGAGGTCCCTTTTCGCAGGGGGCTTGGCTGGATCATGCCCGGCGGACTGCTTTTGGATTTTGGCGGCAACTGGACTGCCTCGGCCCCGATCCGGCTTGAAAAATCGGCGGAATTCGCGACAATTCCCCGCACGGATGGATGGCTGAGCGGTTTAAGGCACCGGTTTTGAAAACCGGCGAACTCGTAAGGGTTCCGGGGGTTCGAATCCCTCTCCATCCGCTTGAAACATAGCGATAATCCCGCGGGAACGGGTTGTTACTCTCCGGGCTCCTGCCAATGCAAATTTCTTGAGTCGCGGCGTTGCTGCACGACCGCACAGCGCCAGCATGGTGTCCCAGATGGTGTCCCAGCGGTCGCTGACTGCGCAGCGAGACTGCGGAATTTCTTCAGGCCAGTCAACTTGGGCGGACCACCGGCGGGCCATTCTCTTGATCCCGTTTCCAACCAATCGAGTCCCCAAGTCGGCGATTGTTCCTCGGTCGTACGGCGGCCTGCCTCGGAAAAGCGACGGGGCGAGTAGCCGGGTACACAATCGATTCCGCACTACGTTCGGCTCAAAAAGTTAAACGGGGAGGCCTCCACAGCCTCCCCGTTTTGTTTCGCTCCGACCTGAAGCCGCAGTTGCTCTACCCCAGCGCGGGGTTACGGCAACCGGCGACTCGCTCAGCTACTCCCGCGAGCCCTGCTTGCTAATCCGCTCCTCGGCTCGCTTCCAATCGTAACTCTCGGGTTTGGGATAATCCTGGTTTTCCTGCAGCTCGACCAAATCAACTGGCTTGCCGCCGACCCCGTTAGCGGGGACTTCGCCGTGGCTGCTCCAGACGATAGCGTTGAGGACTACCCGCCGGAAATCGTCATTTCCCCAGTTCCAGTGGTCATGTCCCCCGGTGAAGCCGAAGCCCCGTCCGCCCGACTCGTTTTCGCTGGCCCAGGCGACATGTTGGGGCAAGCCCGCCTCTTTCCGCACATGCGGGTTGCCACTGTGCGGGCCGTCGGGACGGGACAACGTGCTGGCGGGTGGAATCGCTGTCAAAACGGGTGTCACGTCTTTCATCTCCGGTCGAAATCGCATGTGGTAGTACCACTCGTCCTCGATTTCGAAAGGCTTCACGCCCCGCGCGATCGGGTGGTCTGGAAGTTTTTCGAACTTCGCAACCCAATGCGGATTTACAGACCAGTCAGTCTCAAAGTAACCACCAATCCATTTCAGGAATTTATCACCCGGCTCGCCCTTGGGAATTTCTACCGCGTAGTGGAGGCAAACAATCCCGACGCCCTTTTCGGCCAAGGCATCGATTTCCTTCAAATGAGACATGACCGGATGACCGCCTCCCCCGTCACTGTACATCACCACGCAATCAGCCCCCTCAAAAGCCTTCGGGTCAGCCGGCCATTCGTGTTTGTAAACTTTGACCTCAAAATTGGGCATCGCCTGTTCAAGGTGTTTCGCCAACAGCACACATCCGGCGTAATGCTCGTGGGCACCGTAACCGTGACTCGGCGGACCGGCCAAAAAAACCACCCGCTTCTTGGCAGCCGACTCCTGAGCGACGACGACATCAGGCCCGGCCACAAAACCGATCAAACAAGAACCAAAAGCCCAAACGGCGGCAATCCATAACAAGCTTTGACGTTTCAACACGGTCCAGCCCCCACTGAGTCAGGAATTATTTGGCAACTGCCGATGTCTCCAGCAGGCGCGCAGAATGAATCTCCGCACCTGTCCCCTGCAGCCAGCGACTGCCGGCATTATACTGGGTTTCCTGGTGGTTTGAGCCAAGCTGCGGGGCAACTCTCGCCAAAGCAGCAGCCGGGCAAAAAGCGGAGCTGCTTCAGCCGGGCGTTTCTCTTTCAGTCCAAGCCAAGCTTCTTTCCGACAGAGATTGCAAAAAGGGGAGCCAGAGTGGGAACGATCAAGCGGATACTGGTAACGGGCGGCGCTGGCTTTTTGGGCTCGCACCTTTGCGAACGCCTGGTCGGCGAGGGCCACGACGTGATCTGCGTCGACAATTTCTTTACCAGCCAAAAGGCCAACGTCTCCCACCTGCTGTCGAAGCCCAACTTCGAGCTGATTCGGCACGATATCGTCCATCCACTGTTTCTCGAAGTCGACGAAATCTACAACCTCGCCTGTCCGGCTGCCCCGGGCCATTACCAGTACAACCCCATCAAGACGATGAAGACCAGCGTGATCGGCTCGATCAATCTGCTGGGAATGGCCCGCCGCTGTAATGCCAAAATTTTTCAGGCCTCCACCAGCGAGGTCTATGGCGACCCGGAAGTTCATCCGCAACCCGAATCTTACCGCGGCTGCGTCAATCCGATTGGCATCCGGGCCTGTTACGACGAAGGCAAGCGTGCGGCTGAAACCTTGTTCATGGATTACCACCGAATGAACAAATTGCGGATTCGCATCTGCCGAATCTTCAACACCTACGGTCCCAGAATGCACCCCTTTGACGGCCGCGTGGTTTCCAATTTCATTCGCCAGGCGTTGAGCAACACCGACATCACCATTTACGGGGATGGCTCCCAAACCCGTTCTTTCTGCTACCGCGATGACCTTGTCGAAGGATTCATCCGCCTGATGAACGCTCCGGACGAGGTGGTTTTCCCGGTCAACATGGGAAATCCAGGTGAATACACGATCAAGGAATTGGCCGAGATGATTATCGAGCTGACCGGGAGCAAGTCCAAGCTGGTATACAAGCCGCTGCCAGCGGACGACCCGACCCGGCGCCGACCAGACATCACACTTGCCAAAAAACACCTCAGCTGGGAACCGAAGATTCCACTCCGCGAGGGGCTGAGCAAAACGATCGCCTGGTTCAAGTCGATTGACCCGGAGCAATTCCGCCCGCCGACACCGAATTATTGACAGTCCCCGCAGCCGACTCTGGCGCTTCACTCACAGCACCCCAATCACGCTTCCCCCCAGTTCGCCATGCCCCCTGCGATCCATGACTTGGCGATTGTCGGTGTGGGCGGGATGGGCAGCGCCGCGTTTTGGGCTGCGGCCGAGCGCGGCCTGAATGTCCTCGCCTTGGAGCAATTCGGTCCGGCCCATGACCGAGGTAGTTCTCACGGACAGACGCGAATCATTCGAGCGGCTTACTTCGAGCACCCCTCGTATGTCCCGATGGCGCAGCGATCGTTTCAGCTCTGGGACGAGATCTCGGCGCGGAGCCGCCGGCCGCTGCTTCGTCGTTGCGGACTGCTGCAAGCCGGTCCGCCCGACTCGGCTGTGATTGCCGGAGTTCGCGCCAGCGCCCAGCAATACGCTCTCGACGTGGAAGAGCTTTCGCCCGAGGAAATCGAGGCCCGTTGGCCAGTCTTCAAAATCGAACCCGGACAGGTTGGCTTGTTCGAATCAGGGGCAGGCTATCTCCGCGTCGAGTGGTGCTGCGCGGCGATGATCCGGCTCGCCATCGACAGGGGAGGGGAGTACCACGGCGACGCAGCGGTGCAAGACTGGCGAGTCGAAGCCGATGGGACAGTGCGACTGGAAACGGCAGCTGCAGAATTCCGTGCGCGGCAAGTCATCTTTGCGGGCGGACCTTGGTCTGCCAGCCTGCTGGCTGGGCTGAAACTGCCGCTCCAAGTGGTTCGCAAGCAGCAACACTGGGTTCAGGTCGATCGGGCCGACATCCATGACCGGGCCGGATTTTGCTGCTTTCTCTTCGACACGCCGGGCGGCTGTTTTTACGGTTTCCCCGCGATTGATCACCTGGGCATGAAATTCGCTGAGCACTCGGGCGGCTCCCCCGTGGCCGATCCCAGCCAACTCGACCGAGAACTTGACGCGAGTGATTGGAAACGGACCTCTGAATTCATCGAGCGGACTTTTCGGTTCGGGCGAACGCGGCTGACTCATCATAGCGCTTGCATGTACACGCGAACTCCTGACGAGCACTTCCTGATTGATTTACATCCGGAACACCCTCAGATCGCGTTTGTGGCCGGGTTGTCGGGGCACGGTTTCAAATTCGCCCCGGTCATCGGCCAGCAACTGGTCGACTTGCTCCAAGGCGCTTCGCACCCCAATTGCGAATTCCTCAGGCTCAAGCGAATCCGCGAGAGCTCGGATCGCTAGGCTCGCACTCAGGCGCCCTGTTCGCGCCCACGGCTCGGACTGCTGGAACAACCGATTTTAAAACAGCCGGTTATAGCCATTGAGGGCCGCGACCCGATAAGCCTCGGCCATGGTCGGATAGTTGAATGTCGAATTCATGAAGTACTTGAGCGTATTGGCGGTCCCTTCCTGAGCCATGATCGCTTGCCCGATGTGGATGATCTCGCTGGCGTTGGCGCCAAAGCAATGGACGCCGAGAATTCGCAGCGACTCCCGATGGAAGAGAATCTTGAGAATTCCGACTGTCTGGCCGGAGATCTGCGCTCGGGCGATGCTCTTGAAATGGGCGATCCCGACTTCATAGGGAATTTTGGCTTCGGTCAGTTGCTTCTCGGTTTGGCCGATGCAGCTGATTTCCGGGCTGGTATAGATTCCGGCCGGGATCTCCTCGAGGTGATTTTCCGCGTCACCCAGTCCCAGCAAATGCCGGCCTGCGACTCTTCCTTGCGTGTAGGCGGCACTCGCCAGGGAAGGTTGCCCCACCAAGTCCCCGACGGCGTAAACATGAGGCACCGCTGTTTGCCCGTGCTGATTGACGCTGAGATAGCCACGACTGTCGGCCTGAAGCCCGACTGCGGACAGATTCAGCTGGTCGGAATTACCCGTGCGACCTGCCGCCCAGAGCAACGCCTCACTGCGAATCGCCTTGCCGCTGTGCAGGTGCAGCACCACTCCATCACTTGTCCCCTCGATTCGCGAATAGGACTCGTTGTGGCGAATCACCACGCCACGTTCGCGCATGTGGTAGCTAAGCGCGTCGGTGATTTCGTCATCGAGAAAATCGAGGAGTGAAGAGCGACTGTTGATCAGGTTGATCTTGATGTCGAGGTTGCGAAACATCGAGGCGTATTCGCAACCAACGACTCCGGCACCATAGATCGTCAACGTGTGGGGACGCTCGGAAAGGTTCAGAATCGTATCGCTGTCGAAAATTCTCGGGTGGCTGAAATCGACGTCCGCTGGCCGGTAGGGACGCGACCCCGTTGCCAACACTACCGCCGATGCCGCCACCCGCAACTCGTCGCCGATCTGCACGGTATGGGGATCGAGAAAGCGGGCGGGGCCATGAACGACTTCGACGTCGTTCCGCTCGTAAAACTTCTGCCGCAGGGAGACTTGGCTTGAGATGATGGACTGGGCGCTCCGCCGCAGGTCAGAGAGACTGGCGCGGGAGACGGCGTCAGGGGATTTCAGCAGCGGATTGGCCGAAGCCTCGACGACCTGAAGAATCGCGGCCCGCAGGGCTTTACTGGGAATCGTTCCCCAGTGAGTGCAGCCTCCCCCAATCAGCCGGTAGCGCTCAACCACGAGGACTTTGCGACCGCCCTTGGCCAGTTGCATGGCGGCACCCTCGCCGCCTGGTCCGGAGCCGACGACAATCACATCGACTTGCTTGCTCATTTAATCTCACCTCAACCACGGAGTGGAGAAAGGCCGCAAAAAATCGGCCTTTGCGACGACCCAACAGACTGTCCAGTCACTATTGGGGCGAAAACCCGAGCGAACCGGAAACGAGCGAACTGCGAGTTCCGCTGCAGCCACCGGACGCCGCCCCACCCCGCCCGGCCAAAGAGGCCCAGCTACCAATCTCCAGAGAAACCGACCCAGCGAGCGGGGCTTAAAAAGTGCTGTCACCATGGCCCTCGGGCAACTGCGGAAGCTTCGGCTGAAACGCCGGCACTCTCGCGAAACTAGTTGGCAAAGTTGGGGTTAACCTGATTGTATCGACTGAGTAAAAACGGGGATACAGCACGCCTTTTTTGATTGCTTTGGGACCTTTGACAAATAGAATGGGAGTTATTCGTTCGCGGGTGTTTTCTCGTCGCGCGATCCCATCTCCTGATATTTCTTCAGTTTTCCCCTGACGGAGCATTCTCCATGCCCTCGGCACCCGTGGTAACCGTAGTCACGAAGTACCTGCTGTTGAATCAGCTCGTTTCTGCTGCCGACCTGTTCAGCGTTTCGGATCCCGATGGGGATACGATCACCCGCTATCGTTTCACCGACCTCTCGACCGACGCCCTTTCGGGATATTTCCAGCTCTCTGGCGATCGTCGAACGCAGGGTGTGCAAAGCGAAATCACATCTGCCCAGCTTTCTTCATTCGAGTTCGTCGCGGCCAGTACGATTGGTACTGAGAAGATTCGGATTCAGGCTTACGACGGAGCGCTCTGGAGCAATCCGGTCGAGCTGCAGGTGATTTATGTTCGAGAGAACACCACCAAGCCCGTGGTCACCGCCAACGCGCTGAAAATGGTGGAGTCGGATTACGTCAACGTCAGCTCGTTCATTTCGGCGACCGACCCGGACGGGTGGCCGATTACGTCCTACTACTTGCGCGATCAGAGCACCACCGGTGGCTTCCTGAAGCTCGGTTCCACGGTTATCCCCCAGGGCGTTTACCGATACTACACCCCGGCAGAACTGGCGAATCTGAGATACTACGCCGTCACTCCCAACCAAGTCGAGCGAATTGAAGTCTTCGCCTACGACGGTGTGAACTGGAGCGATTACAGCTTTGCCGATGTCACAACGACGCCGAATTTTTCGCGTCCCACCACCAACTACGCGTCGAAAAACGTGGCTGACTCGACGGCCTATCCGATCGTTAGCTACATGGGCTGGTTCGATTCGGATGGCAATCAGATCAAGTCTGTCGACGTTTTCGATACCGATTTGTCGCCCTCTTCTGGACGCTTGAGCTTTAACGGAAATATTCTTGCTGCCGGAACCTGGCACACTATCCCGATTGAAGATGCGGGTGGTCTGTTCTACATTTCCCCGTCGACCGCTCAGGAAGAGACCATTCGCTACCGAGTTTCGGATGGCAAATTCACCAGCACCGAAAGCAACATTGACTTCCGGGTTTCCGGCCGTCCCCGCGTGGCTTTTGATCCGATTCGCAACGAGTCGGACCTCCGAGACCTGCGCGCGACTGACCTGTTCCGCAAAGGCGATAATGGCCCCAACTTCACCACCTGGCAAATCCAGGACCTGAATGGGTCGACCACAGCCTCTGCGCGATTGATTCTGGATGGTCAGATTCTGAATGCCAACGTCGTCCACACACTCACTGCTGCCCAATTCAGCCGGCTGTTTGTCCGCACCGCCCAGTATCAGGACCGGGCTCTCGATCCGATCCTCGTGAGAGCCAAGAATCCCTCGTTCTGGTCGAGTTGGGGCCGGATGGAGCTGCGAACCGAGCCAGAACTGAGTGGCATGCTGCGATCCGGCCAAGCTGCCCCCGACCCGGATGAAGATGGATTCAATGATTGGGGTGACTGGTTGTTCACCGCAACCGGTGCCCGCTCGAAGGTAATCACCTACAGCTTCATGCAACAACAACCGGGCTACGACATCGATCCAGAGTTCCCGGGCGATAACAACGACGATATTCCGGGGAGCCTCATTTGGGGTGACGGTGGGACATTCAGCCGTTTTACCGCCGACCTGCGAACCGCCACGCGGAACATTTTGAGTGATGTGGGTTCTCGCCTGGATGTGACCTTCCTTGAAGTCCCAGACAGCTCCTTTGGCCCGGACCCCGCAAATTACATTTACGGTGGTCAAGGTGGCGTGTTGCGGTTTGGGCTGTTCCGCGACGAGCCTGTAGAAGGCGAACCTCCCGCAACCCTGATCGCACTCGGGCCTAATGACCCGATCGAAGAGCCCTCAGGCGGCGATATCGTCTTGAACAACTACTGGCTGGATTCCGAATTTCCGAACTGGTTGAACCTCAGTTCCTGGGCCCAGGATACAGAACTCTACGGAATCATGCTGGGTGCAATTGGCACGACACTCGGCTTGGGCAACCCGGACGGCGTTCCCCGTCTGCCGCAAGCAACAAACAATGGCGAAAACACGATCTACGGCCTCCCGGGTGCACGGATTCCGGGCGACTACATGATTTATGACACGTACGCCCTGGAATCACTTTACGGCCCGAACAAGGAAACTCGCCTCGGCGACACACTCTATGATTGGGACTACTTCGGCAACAAGACAGGATTGCTGCGAACACTCTTCGACGCCGGCGGAATTGACACGCTTTCTGCCGCGGGCATGCAAGCTTCTCAGATCGATCTGACCCCTGGTTCGTTCAGCAATCTGGGGGGTACAACGACTGTAACTGCGGAAGTTCGCCTCAGCATTCCGCTGGAAAACACCCTGATTGAGAATGCGATTGGCTCCGCCTTCGCCGACACGTTGACGGGCAATCATTTGCCCAACCAGATTAGCGGCGGGTTGGAACGAGACACGATCACTGGCAAGGGCGGAAACGACCTGCTGATGGGTGGCGCAGGCAACGACCTCTACATCTATCGCCTTGGCGATGGAGACGACACCGTTCGGGAGGACGGACTGGGCGGACGCGATACACTGCGATTCGATTCCTCGGGAACTCTTGATAACTTCTCCCAAGACTTCCGCTTCCGCCGGGAAGGTCGCGACCTGATCATCAGCCTGTCGCTCGACAACTCTGACCTGGTCGATGGCACTGTTCGCATCACCAATCAGCAGTGGGGCGGATGGGGCATTGAGATTCTTCGCTTTGGCCCGCTGGGCGGAACGATTCAAAACATCGACTTGACTGACATCTACGCCCAGTCGACAACAGTGAATCAGCGATTCAAGGTCTTGAGTGACACCTCGAAATTTGGAAACCTGGTCGCGCCGGTTTAACGAACCTGCAAACAGGAAAACGACCACACCAAAAGGGCCCGGCTATCCTAGCCGGGCCCTTTTTTTGTTTCGAGCCGACCTGGCCCCTTGATTGGCCTCGGCTCGAACGCGGAAACCCTAAGCGGAGCGAAGGAGCAACTAAATCCTGCCCTCACTGCATGCCAACCGCTTATCCGCGTCCGGAGTCACTCAGGAACCCTCCAGAAGCCATTCAAGGGCACGCTCGCCGCAACGCTGAACGGCTCGGACTGATCCGCGTATTCTGAGCCAAATTCCACGGCAGCCGTTCAAGAAACAGCCGCAACGGGGTCCATTTAGCTTACCGGCACCGAACCTCAAGGACGCGGGAAAGCCCTGCGATCTGCTCCCAACTGTTTCCAGAGTCGTGAAGATGTGGGGTGCTCGGCCAGCTGCTCATCGGGAATTCCGGCGGACACTCGCGGGTCTTCAAAGCCCCACTGTAACCGCAAATCAAGCAACTCTCTGTTTTCCTTGGGAGTGAACCAGTGGACCTGTCCCAATTGCCGCGCATTGAGCAAAATCCGGCAATAGGCGTCCAAAATCTCAGTCATCCAAAAGGCGTGCTCCAAGTCGGCCGCGTAACTGACGGTGCCATGGTTACAAAGGATGATCGTATTCGCTTTGTGAACGAACGGAACGATCGTTTCAGCGAACTCCTGCGTCCCGGGCCGCTTGTATGGGGCCAGCGGAACTTCACCCAAAAACACCTCTGGCTCGGGAAGAACCCCCATCGGAATAGGCTCCCGGGCGACTGCAAACGCTGTGGCGTGGGGGGGATGGCAGTGAACAACAGCTCGCACGTCGGGGCGCTGACGGTAGATTTCCAAGTGCAGCAGGATTTCACTTGTCCGCCGGCGGGTCCCCGACAACTGGTTTCCCTGCAGGTCTACGGTGCAGAGATCGTCCGGTTGCAAGAATCCCTTGCAGTGCAGGGTCGGGGTACAGAGCACTTCGTCATCAGAGAGTCGGCAACTCAAGTTCCCTTCGTTGGCCGCACAAAACTGGCGGTCATACATCCGACGGCCAATCTCACACAATTGCTTTCTCAACTCAATACTCACCGTCTCAATACTCACCGTCGGCTATCTCCTCCAAACTCGCCATCGCCAAACTCGGACTTTGGCTGCCAGCTGTCGCTTGCCGACAACCCTGCAACCGGGCCGTTCCACCCGAGCGCCGATTCTAGCATCATTCCAGCCCCAGCGGTTCGACACAGCGCGCTGATTCAATTCCGGCTGGGTCTCGCATTTACTCGGTTCCCGCCAAGCGGTTGATGACCGCGGGATAGAGTTCACACTCGGCGGCGAAGACCCGCGCAGCCAATGTCTCGGGCGTGTCCGAGTCCTGCACGCGAACCGCGGCTTGATCAATGATCGGACCGTGGTCGAATTCGTCGTCGACAAAATGAACCGTGCAGCCAGTTACTTTGCAGCCTTGCCGCAAAACCGCCTCGTGGACCCGGCGACCATAGAATCCCTTGCCCGCAAAGGCGGGTATCAAGCTGGGGTGAATGTTCACTACGCGACGCTCGAAATCCGCCGGAATGCGGAGCTTTCTCAGAAACCCGCCGAGCACCACATAGTCGACCGTCAACTCGCGACAACGCGTGAAAATCTGCCGGCTGAACTCGACCTCATCTCGGACCGTTCGATGATCGACGACAAAACAGGGGATCCCGGCCGCCGCAGCATACTGCAATCCGGCAGCATCCGCTGAACTGGACCCGACCAGAACAATTTGCGCCGCCAATTTGCCTGCCGTTTGCCATTGCAACAAGTTCCGCAGAGTCGTTCCCGAACCGGAAATCAACACCGCCAGGCGCTGTGCGCGACTTCGTTCAGTTGTCATTGCCTGCTCCATCGACTCTCCGTCGAATCCTCGTTGCAACCAGAGCCCCCACGGACGCCAGGTTCCTGCCATCGTCTCAAGCCGACCGCACCACCTCCAAGTCAATCAGCAGTCGATAGTCCCCTATTTCCTGAGTGACCGCCGACGCCGATTCCCGATCCGGCCAGACAACTTCCAAGGCCAACGTCTCCTGGCGAAGATACTCCGCGTAGTGCTCGACCGCAGCCTTCAATTCAGCGGAGTCCGTCCACAGACTCAAGCGGATTCGATCGGAGAACTCCAGCTTGCGTTGCTTGCGCAGATCCTGAACCAATCGCTTGACGTCTTGGGCATATCCTTCAGCAACGAGTTCGTCAGTCAGCTTGGTATCGAGCACCACGACACAAGCGGCTCCCTGAGCTGCCGCCCATCCGCCTTTCGCCTGCATCCGGACCTGAATATCCTCGCTTCCAAGATCTAGTTGCCGTTCGCCCAAGTCGATTCGAACCTTGCCGGTTCGATTGAGGTCAGCCAGCAATTGAGCCCCATTGGCTTGCTGCAGCGTCGCCTTGAGCTTGGGCAGGAGCGGACCAACCAGGGGTCCCAAGCGTTTAAAGTTCGGCTGGATTTGATAAGTCACAAACTCGGCGGCGTCTGCAGTGAACCGGATTTGCTTCACATTCAGTTCGTCGCGGACGATGGAGTCATGGGCTGCGAGCCAAGCTTGCTGAGCCGGATCATTCAAGGCCACAGTCACTTCAGCCAGCGGTTGCCGCACCTTCAATTTTGATTCCATTCGGGCAGCGCGGCCGAGCGAGGCGATTTCCCGCAGCAGGCTCATGCGCTCGCGCAGTTCACCATCCGAGCCCTCGGCGGCACTGGGATAATCCGCCAAATGCACGCTTTCCAAAGCCCGCCCGGGAAAGCCCCCGGTCAGATTTCGCCAGATTGCTTCCGCAGTGAACGGCACAAAGGGAGCAATCAGGCGACTCACCACCAGCAGGCATTCGTAGAGTGTCCAGTAAGCATCCAGCTTGTCCCGATCACGCTTGTCGTTACTCCAGAACCGCTCGCGGCTGCGGCGGACATACCAGTTGCTGAGCATGTCGACAAAGCTCGACAAACGACTGCAGGCTCCATAATTGTCATAGGCGTCCATAGCGGTCGTTACGGCAGCGATCGTCGCGTCGAGTTCGGCGAGAACCCAGCGGTCCAATTCCTCGCGCTGCTGGACATCGCGCCACGTTTCAGCTTTCTGCAAGACCGCGCGGTCCAGCTGTCCAGCGTCGCCGGGCAACTCGGCGGCCGGATTGAATTCGTCGAGATTGGCATAGAGCACAAAAAAGCCGTAAACGTTCCAGAGTCGCAGGAGGAATTCAGGAATACTTTCCTTGATCGCCCGCTCGCTGTAGACGATCGAGTTCCAGGGTGGCTGGTTGGCATAAAAATACCACCGCAGCGCGTCGGCCCCGTGCGTGTCAAAAATCTCCTGCGGTTCCCGATAATTCCGCAGGCTTTTGCTCATTTTCTCCGTTCGGCGCTCGAGCTTCCCGCCGCAGCCGGGACATTTGGGAAGCTCTTCCAGATTTCGCTTTCCGCAACTCAGGCAGACATTTGACTCGGCCAGCATCAGCCCGAGCACAATGCAGTTTTGAAACGGATGGGGATAGGCGACCGACGGCACCGCCTCCTGGCGATTGATGATTTGCTTTTCGTCCGGCGAAAACAGCATCGTGCTGATGGAAAGCAGGCTGTAAAACCAGCCCCGCGTTTGGTCGAGGGCTTCGCTGATGAAGTCGGCCGGAAATTGCTGTGAAAACAGTTCCTGGTTGCGATGCGGATACCCCCACTGGGCGAAGGGCATGGCGCCGCTGTCGTACCAGCAGTCGATCACTTCGCTCACCCGCCGCATTCGCGAACCACTGGCATAGGGCGAATCATAGGTGATGTGGTCGATGTAAGGCTTGTGGACCTTGAGGTCGTCAACCAGCTCCGGATTCGCCGCCTTCGCCTGCAACCAAACGTCCTCCCCCGCAGCGCCTGGTTTGGCGAGCAGTTCGGCGTAGCTGGAAACAGCCTCCATCTGGCCCGTCTGCTCGCAAACCCAAATCGGCAGGGGAGTGCCCCAATAACGCTCGCGGGAAAGCGCCCAATCGACATTCGATTGCAGAAAGTTACCGAAGCGGCCATCGCGAATATGCTCTGGCAGCCAATTGATCAGGGCATTGTTGGCGAGCATCCGCTCCTTGAATTTGGTCGTGCGAATGAACCAGCTTTTCCGGGGATACTGAATCAGCGGATCATTTTCAGCCCGCCAGCAGAACGGATACTCGTGAACGTACTGCTCCTGATGAAACAGCTTCCCATTCTCCTTCAATTTGCGGAGGATTG
>Ga0315904_10008270_pt1 | contig 13793 bp, 19 predicted proteins | sample LakEriMetagenome_6_FD_203529 | JGI IMG/M metagenome (GOLD analysis project Ga0315904, IMG submission 203529) | Freshwater fungal communities from buoy surface, Lake Erie, Ohio, United States - Buoy 12 MA120 | ecosystem: Environmental > Aquatic > Freshwater > Lake | place: USA: Lake Erie, Ohio... | reverse complement strand
TGGAGGATAATTTCATTCTTAGTAAATTTTTCAAAATATCTTGCACCTTCTTCTTCGCCCATTATTTGTTGAAGATCTTCTTTACGATAAATCTGACTCATTGCTTCAACTATGTCATATTGAATATCAGACAATCCTGGCTGCCCTAAATAATCAGGAGACTCTACAAATGTTTTAGCATCAACTGGAGTTTCCTCAAAATGATTATCGGCAAGAGCCTCAAGAAAATCATCAAACATCATGGACAATTGTAATCACTTCATCCTTTTTAGCAACATCAGAAAGTCTACGCATAATCTCATCACGAACTTGTGGATATTCAGAAGCAATATCTTTAAGAATTGCCATAAGAATTTCTTGTTTCTTTTCTATCTGTATCATTTCTTCTGCAAGTTCTTTATTTTCAAGAAGTCCTGCTTTTTGCAACATATCAATTCTTTTAGACTCTATGTCCATAACTAATTTAATTGCTGCTGTTTTAGCACTAAGATTATTATTTAAAGATGCTTCATCAATAACTTCATATGACTTTGCAATTAATTTATTATAGTGAGTATCTGCTACTGCAAGCGCTTCTTTGGCACGAGCACGAATAGCATCATTTGCAGATGCCATAACCTTCCACTCATTGATATGCTGAACTACACGAGTTCTTGGGATTGCTAAATCTTTAGATATTTTTGTAGCATCATTACCCTTAAGATACTCTCCGACAACATTATTAATTTCGTCAAGGTGTTTAATTAAATCTTCTTCAGTCGACATATCCGTATGCCTCCTGCCGATCTGTTTCTTTTGCCTTTGCAATTTTAAGCAAAACTAAGTACCCTATCAAATCGTCTATATCGTTGTCTCCAACATACGATGTGCCCTTCATAATACGACTTAATTTATCATCAATACGAACATGAAGTTGCTCTCTTGCATCAGCCCTGCTAAAAATACGGACTGGCTCTAGTGCAGAGTTACCATATGCAATATTCTTTTTAATAAGCATATGTGCAATTTCATGACAAGAATCATATATTTCTCTGCCAGCAGAAGTACCTACCGTAAGCAAATAAAGATCTTGGCAATCAAAGTTTTTAACATCTTCAAATATTGGCTTCATCGTTTTGACTTCCTTAATCCAAATTTGGCAAGGTAAACATATATAGTTTCCACGCTAACCCCACATTCTTTTGCTATAGCCTCTGGAGACTTCTTGTCAATATGAAATCTTTTTTTAAGCCATAATTCATTTGTATATAGTTTAGCACCCATAATCTCTCCTGTCAAATCGCTTTATCCCAATTATTAATGGCCCAATGCCCTATTCCTGCTGAGTCTGCAACATCATTGTCTTCTATTTTTCTATCATAAATAACATCTAATAGTTTTATTGTTCTTTGTTTTCTAAAATCTCTTTCATAAGATTTATACCAGGATAGGGACTTGTTTGGATTTGCAGACCTAATCTGTAGTTGTTCTTCTTTAGTTAGTTTCTTGTTGCCTAAGTATGACTGCCATGTTATTGGGGATACTTTGCCAATTATATTAATCCCTGCCAAACCTGCACCACCTATGATTGCGCCCTGAACAAGAGCAAGATCTGCTGCAGTTTTTGGGGAATTCATAAAGACAGTATGCTCAATAATAATAGCCTCTACAAGATTATAGTGTTGAAACAAAGCCTTAGTCTTTTTATTAGCATCGATAACTTTTTGATAAATATCTTTGCCTTCAAAAACAATCTTTCCATGATCTGATAAATTTTTATAAGAGTAAATTGTAAAGGCTAAACTATTTGTACTTGCATCAATAGCACATATGACCCCAGGCTGATTTGATAGATCTTGTCTAAAGTATCTATCTGTTTCTTTTGCTTTGGTCATTTGACATTCCTTTAATTTGCTTTAATGCTTTTTTAACATCATTGGGATTAATAACACATTGACCACAAAGTGCATCATCATTGTATATTGATAACTTTTCTCCACATTGTTTACACAGTCTATTTTTACCTTTTCTTTTTTGTCTTCTAGACTGTATGTATCTTTGTGCTATTTTTTCTTTAGTTGCTTCTTCTCTACATTGTTCAGAACAATATATTTGATAAGAAATATCTGAATCAAAATTTTTATCGCACCATCTACAACTCTTCATTTTCTAGCAACTCCAGAGGTTTAATTTTAATTACCCCTGCCCCTGCTTCGGCACATGCTTTTTGGATTGGGCAAACCTTACATATCTTAGAATTAGATCTGTATGGCTTTTCTGGCAACTCTTGTTTTTTCCAACTTGAGTGTACGTTTCTCATCCAATCAAATGCCTGGTCTACCCACCGACGGAAATGATCGTTCATTATAACTGGCAAAGTTAATAGTTCATGATTATTTTTATTTTCATAAATCATTACGCCCTTGTCAATTTTCCATACTCGCATATAAATTAATAGTTGCATAAGATGTCCCATCTTAGACTTTCTACTATTCTTTTTATATTCGAAACCTTCATTACTTATTGTTTTTATTTCACCAATAACTCTTTCGTTATTGATATTAAGCATAACATCGCCGTAGCCATCAAATGGTGGATCTTCTGTTTTAACCCTAAACTCCATTGATGGATGTTCTTGCTTATTATATTTTCTTGGTAGTGGATCCATCACCATTTCTGTATCAAGTAATCCAGATAACTCTATTGCTTCCTGTATTCTTTGATGTCCTAAAGTTCCATTATTTCTATTAGCAACACCCTTTGCATCAGAATTATCAAATGCTGGTGCACCATCAAACATCATATACCAATACCTAGGACACTCTCCTGCTCCATATGTTAGACCAGATGCCGAGAAATTACTTTTCTTAGTAAACTTTGGTTTTGTTTGTGCCAAATATCCAGACTCTATTTTTTCAATCAAGCCATCGATGAAGGTGGTATCTTCAACTTTTGTATTAGTTTTATTTTTTGATAAATCTTTTATCATTACTTCTTTTAGTAAATTTTTCATTATTATCCTTTGTTTGTATAATTATATCAGATATCAGCGAGTAATGTATTTGAGAGCAGACACAAGGTTGTTTATAGACTCTGCTGCAGTATAATAAATATTCTTTTTGCCACGATCTGACTTGTCCACATTAGCCATCCAGGTAGCCTTAAAAGCCATCTTTGCTGCGATTGCTTGCAGCCTAACAATTTCTACAGTAGCCACATTCATCGGAATGTCTGGCTTTATAATAAGTTTAGCAATAAATGTTAGAGCAGTAGTTAGTTCCTGGTCCTCCATATAGTCTGCTATTTCTGTCAAACCATTAATCATTTCGAGTGTTGTATTATTTTGTTCCATTGTTCACCATCTGTTCTAGTAGTTCTAACTCTATTATAGCAAGTCTAGTTTTCTTGTTACCCTCGCCAAGTACGACTACAATGGCTGGATCATTGCCATTTCGTATAGCATCTGTAGTAGCCTTAGCCCACACATCTTGGTTAAGCGTAAAAGATTTTGAGTTCTCCTTAAAATCTACAGTAAAGTTCTCCCAGGTAGCATCGCCCTTCTTGGTATTTCTGCCAGAGTTCTTATGCTTCTTGGCACCTATTCTTTTACTTTCATTTGCCTCACTCATGTTTTTTAACCTTCTTATATCCTACCTTAAATAATTGAACTTCTGATAAATGTTTTTCTGAACACATCCAGGATGCCATTCCAGTTGCTAAATAAACTCTTATTGTCTTTACTTCTTTTTTACAAGTCTTACAAGGAAACTTTCCTTCATAGATTGTGTATTTATCCACTGATTTTAGCCTTAATCATATTCTGTAGATCAAGATCCTCTCTTACCTTGTTAACAAAACCTTCTCTGCCCTGTACTTTTGAGCCATCTGGAAGTAGATACCAAGCACCAGTGCGCTCTACAATGCCCATTAACTCAGCAGTATCGACGAGGTCTCCCACACTATCCACACCAAGATTGTCACCTCTAAAATAGAAATCATATTCGCCAGACTGAAAAGCAGGAGAAGTTTTTGAAAACTGTAACTCCCACCTGACCTTTCTGCCAATCTTTTCTTCAATAACCTTATCACCAACATGAATCTTTCCTTTCAGTGCTTGGTTGTCTGATTCAGATGAAAACAATTTAATAACCGTAGACGAGTAAAATTTTGTAGCCTGACCGCCAGTTGGCTGTTGGCTTGTATACATTGAATTAATATTATTTCTTGATTGAGAAATAAGAATAAAGAGTGTAGGTTTAATTTTATTATTTGCATAATTAATCATCTTCCATGCATTACTAAAGTCACGAGATTCTGCACCTATTTGTTTTGTATTTTCTAATGCCTTAAGTTCATTAGAGTCTTTTTCAAAATAAATTGCGGGAAGCAATGATGTAATACTATCTACAACAATAACATCTACGCCAGCCTCCATGAGTTGAACGCCTACATCTACCATTTCATTAATAGTTCGTGCCTGAGACACTATAAGTTTAGTGACATCAACACCTAATTTTTCAGCCCAGTCTTTATCATATGACATTTCTGCATCTATCCATGCACAAATCTTTCCTTCTTTTTGTGCTTCTGCAATAATTTGTAAGCATAGGGAAGACTTGGCACTTGATTTGCTGCCCCATACAAGCACTTGTCTACCGTATGGTAGTCCGCCATTTAGTGCTCTGTTAAGTCCAAAACTTGGAGTCTTTGCATATTCAGTCTTTGGCACCTCATCTCCAACTAATATATTTTTCCTTAGTTTAGGATTTAGTTGTGCTAATACATCTTCAAGGCTAACTGACATTTATATCCTCCAATATTACTGTACCGTCTTTAGTTTTACCTAATTCAAATTTATATGCATGCCCCTCTTCAATTTTCATATATGCTTTTGCAAATGCAGTCGGGAATACTGTTACTGGATGAAGTTCTCTAGAAGTGTCTGCTAGAGTCAGCGATGCCATCTTTTTTCCTGCTTTCGTTATTCTAGGTTTAAAGGATACCACAAATAACTCATCATCTTTATACGGAAGCATTCTATAGTTTAAAAATTTAATTAATGCAGCATCTGAATTTTTTATTTCGTCCACAGGAATAGCACTAACAATTCTGTTATCAGAGCAGAGTGCAATATAACTTCGTCCAGCCTCAATCGTAGTTTGTTCTTCATCAAAGACACCTATACTTCCTGTTTTATCTAATATCTCAACACGAGACCAACCCTTGCCACGCTTAATGCCCTTAACCATTCCCATAAGAATAAAAGATCCCTTTTCTTCAAAGTCTTCTACAGGATTAATAAAAGCGTGATAATGTGACGGAACTGTTTGTGTAAATTCTGGTAGACCTAAATATTCATAAAGATTTTCACGAATCTCATTGTCATTTCTTGGATTATCTGGGAAGGTAGCAGCACCAATAACTCTTAATGCTTCCAACGCTCTGCTGTTGACTCCATTACCTTTTGTAAATGTAAAGGCTTTAACTTCCTCGAAAGACTTAAAAGGTCGTGCCGATATATATCGTTCTGCAATCTTATCAGAGATAAACTTGATCCCCGAGAGTCCAAACCGAATACCTTTGCCCTCAATTTTAAAATCAATATCCGAATCGTTAATGTGAGGTAACTTAATGCTAATCCCCATTCTTTTCGCTTCAATAAGATATTCAGTTCGTGCATCTTTGTCCCTTTCATTTTTTAATAATGAGTACATAAACTCAATTGGATAGTAATACTTTAACCATGCCGTCCAATACGAGAGCGTAGAATAAGCAACCGCATGACTCTTGTTGAACGAATATCCCGCATGCGCTTCAAAGTCATGCCATAAATCACGAGCCTGATTAGGACTAATAAAACGAGAAGCACCTTTAACAAACTGTTCCTGAAACGCATCAAACTCTCTTGCATCTTTCTTCTTACCGATAATCTTACGAACCTTATCAGCCTCAGACCAAGACATCCCTCCTAATTGAACGCAGGCTTGCATAACCTGTTCCTGGTATAGGATACACCCATATGTTTCTTCTGTAAAAGGCTTCATGGTTTGATGCAGGTAATTAACAGCCTGTCTGCCATGTTTTCTCTCAATATAATCTTTACCAATGGTATTCATAGCACCTGGACGAACCAAGGCGTTTGAAGCAGATAACTCTGCAAGATTTTTTACACCCATCTTAATAAGGAGATTTGTGTATGGGGTTGCTTCACACTGAAAGACTCCTTTTGTATATCCTTCAGAAAGCATCTGATAAACCTTTTGATCAGACATATCAATTTTAAGTAAATCAATATTTGTGCCTTCACGTTCTTTAATAATCTTTAGCGTATCATTAATTACGCTTAAGGTTTTAAGACCAAGTGCGTCGATTTTGATGAGACCAATCTTTTCAGCCTCTTCCATGTCAACCGCCACAACTGGTATGCGATCATCGCTGCCAGGAGAATTACGTGTCTCCATCGGTGCGTACCTAAAAATAGGATTTTTACTAGTGACAACACCAGCAGCGTGTATGCCAGTACCTCTAATACGACCACGAAGTTGTTCTCCATATTGTTCCACCTCTGGATATTTTTCTCTAAACCAAGCAGTAGTTTTAGATGAGCAGTACTCATCCCAAGTATCTACCAACTTTAATACCTTGTTTACATCTACTAACGGTATATTTAATGCACGAGCAACATCTCGTACAACACCTTTATCTTTAAACTCTAAGAATGTAGCAATAGATGCAACATGCTTATACTGTTTTACAAGATAATCTTTCACTTCATCACGACGAGAATCTTGAATGTCTGTATCAATATCTGGAAAGTCATTACGTTCTGGATTAATAAAGCGGAAGAACAATAGTCCATGCTCAATAGGATCTATATCCGTAATACCAAGAGTATAACAAAGCAATGAGCCAGCAGATGAACCACGACCTGGACCAACCATAATACCTTCTTTCTTTGCCCATGCAATCATACTTTGCACAACAAGAAAGTAAGGACCAAACCTTTTATCCTTAATAACCTTTAACTCTTCTTCAAGCCTATCTACATACTCTTTGTTATCCGCAAATCCCTTAGCCTTTAATCCTTCATAAGCAAGATCAGATAACTGCTTGTCTGGATTCTTATATTGAACAGGCAGTAGGTTTAAATTATCTTTAATGTCATAATCTTCAATCTTATTCGCAAGGTCAATGGTATTTTCATAAATATCAGTTCTCCAAATTGCCTGCTTTTCCATAGCAGCCTGAATTTCTTCATATGATAATAGATGAATATCAAACTTATTAAATGACATCTGTCTATCTGCACCATAAAGATAATCGAGACGCTTCATTAAGTCCCCCTGCTTTTTGGACTTTTCATATGTGGCATCTTTCTGAATCTTATTTGCATAGGTATTGAGAATAAGTTTAAGTTCTTGGATTTCTCTTTGAGACTGATCAACATGGTGGCAGTCTGGAGTTACGATTGGTTTAATACCAAACTCGTCCGCTAATAATAAAATGTTTCTGTTAATTGATTCATCGTTATGTGGCATAACTTCTAAATAATAGTCATCGCCAAACTCTTCTTTAAACCATTTAATATATTTCTTTGCCATTCCAAGTTCTTCAAGTTCGATAGACTTGGCAATAATTCCACTTGGGCATGCAGAGGAAACTATAATTCCTTCTTTATATTTAGACAATACTTCAAAATCAATACGTGGCTTTTTGTAATAACCTTCTGTCCACGCTATTTCATTTAACTTATTAAGGTTTTCTAAACCTACCTGATTCTTGGCAAGAAGGATAATATGATTATAAACCATATCGAGTGGAGTTGTTCGATCTGCTTTATCTCGCTGATCAAATCTATCTTCACACATGTACCCTTCTATGCCAAGAATCGGCTTTATCCCATTAGATTTAGCAACACGATACATTTCTCTGTGGCCAGAAAGGGAGCCATGGTCAGTAATCGCTATTGCAGGCATACCCAACTTCGTAGCACGGTCAACATATTCGGACGGCAACCCAATACCATCGAATAGTGAAAAGTGAGTATGTAAATGTAATGGAACGTAATTCATCTACTACCAGTCGATATTCGTCGCTGATGTTGTAGATGGAGAATCAAATCCAAGATAGAATGCTTCTTGTTCCGCATAAGGAACACGACGAAGTGCTTTCTCCAATGGATATGGCTCAATGCCTTCCCACTTAAAAGGCTCCTTATCTGGAGCAGAAGGAATCAAAGTGTATGATGTTTCAGTTCCCTGACCATTACGCTTTAACTTCCAAACCACATTTGAGATGCTTCCTGTTTCAAGAGCATACTCACGAATTGTGTTGAATGCAGATTGCTTGCTTACGCCCATTGACCAGATAGCGACATATGGATTTTCTTCCATGCCATCGTCAACAAGTACGTTACAGTAAAAACGAAGACGACCACGCCATCCGCTATTACCCTTTGGATCTTTACGATACATTTCTTCTGCCCAGTCACGGCCTTCTGATTCCAATGTATCTACAGCCTTACGCTTGTAGTCTTTTGGATTAGTGTGCTCTTTAACAACAAGTGCTAGACCACGTCCTTCTGTGTAATGTGCAGAATCTTCATCAAGTTCTTCAATGAAACGAATCTTTACAGATTGTCCATCTGCTAACTTTAGCCAGCGTACCTTCGGTGCGCTTTCATCATTTTTCTTGTCGAGCAGGGCATTAATATTTTTTAGTCCCTTGATAACGCTCATAGTTTTTCTCCTTTGTTCTTTTCTATTTTAGCATAGACAGTATTGATTTGTCAAACTGTAAGTCCAGTTCTTTTATTGACATATCATCCATATCGCCTATATCTTTATATTGTTTATCTATATTTATTACAGTAACCTGAGAGCCTAATCTTTCGATTATCTTATCTTTCATGTTACCGCCTGCTTCATCATTATCAGCAACAATCATTATATCGCTAAAATACTTTTGAAGCAAACCTATTTGTTTTGATGACACATTAGCGCCAAGGGTGGCGACTGCGGGTAGTCCAACCTGATCAAGTCTTATAGCGTCAAATGATGACTCTACAACATAAACACGACTTGCAGTCTTAACACGATTTAAATTAAATAATAATTTTGACTTAGGAAGTCCGTTGGTATTTTTAAATGTTTTACCCTCTACAGATCTTCCAACGAAACCAACGCACAAGCCTTCATGGTTTTGTACAGGAATAGTTACCATATCTTGGTTCTCAGAATATCCAAGTTTAAACTTCTTTATAGAGTCCTGAGTTATTTTTCTTCCATTAAAATATTGAATTGCTCTGTCACTTTTTAATGCCTGCTCATATAGTTTATTTACTATAGCCATATCTAATTCTGGCCATTCTTCTTTTTCAACTAACTTAGAAGAAATATCAGAAACAATATCTGTTTCTACTTCTTTACTTTTAATAAATCTAACAGCCTCAAAATATGTTCTGTTAGAGCAGTGCATTACTAACTCTATTAAGTCTGCGGTGTGACTACAAGAAAAACAAAAGAACAGACCGCTATATTTATTTATTTCTCCAGCAGGGGTTCTATGATTTGCATGGAATGGACAGAATACTACATACTCAGACTCTGCTTCTTTTTCTATATTTAAGCCAGATCCTGCGAGTACTCTTTTAATTTGGTTGGCTGTATATGAATTGGCTTCGTGCCGTCTACTCCTAGTGTCCATTCGCTTTTCTTTCTCCCTATATATATTCCGTATATGCTTAGTATAAAGTTGTATGTATTATTTTTTTCATTATAGTCTATTGTAAATTGTGGATCAATGTCAAATCTTGGAACATATCCAGATAGGCGCATTTCAGATACCAGCAGTCTGATATATTCCTGCTGTAACCTATATATGGCAGAGTCATCATTGATAACTCCGTCCAAACCAAACCTTTTGATAGGCTTGTGCTGATATGATTCCATACCGCATATTATACTGTCTTATCTTCATAATCCTTATATCTGTAGTATCCCTTGTCAAAATCAGCCTGAACTAAGAATTCACCCATAAAACCATTACGGTTCTTTCTAAATACGCATTCAATAATATCACTATTTGTACCTCGCCCAAGCGCCAATACCCAGTCAGCATCATAGGCAATCTGTCTTGACCATGCAGTTTGACCAAGGGTTGGCACGGTTTCTAGTTTAGTCACATCATCGGGGGTAGCAGAAGAAATAGCAATAATGGGAACTTCTTCTGCAATAGCCATTAACTTTAATTCACGAGATAGATTCTTCATACGAATAGTTTCATTATCAGACTTGCTATTTGGACTCATTAGTTGTAAGTAGTCAACAATAACAAAGTCTGGTTTATACTGATCAATCTTTCCACGAAGAACTAATGGTGTAATGTCCCCACCCGTATCGTTTGAGATAATATGAAATTCTGGTCTTCCTTTAACACTCTTTGTGTGCCATGACTTTAGCATATCCATCTCTACTTGTCCCGCACTTAATTTACGATGAGACCAGACACCCTCACCCATGATTGCAAATACACGATTACGTACTTCAACCTCAGACATTTCAAGACTTATGATCATTGGGCTACGACCCTGTTTCCAGGCCTGTACAGCGAAATAGAGAGACAACCAAGACTTTCCTATGCCTGGATATGCCAAGAAGACTCCTAACTGTCCTGGCATGATTCCAGAAGGAAGGTAGTTATCAAATCCTGGAAGTCCAGTCTTAATACCAAGTGCGCCTGCTTCTTGTTGCTTCTTAAGATTTTCAAAGTATGCAACAGCAGAGTCAAGATCTGTTACATCGATATCACGAATGGCTGCTGTATTTTTTCTAAGTTCTGCAGTCTTACTAATCAAAGTTTCAAGAGCCTCTACCCCAAGGCCACCCTGAACATCTGTAGCAGCAGATCTTAAAATATCCTTAAGACTATTAACAAGATACTCTGCCTGTAATTCCTCAAGGTGATGTTTAGTTGATCCAATACCATCAGCAATTTCAAAATCTCTAAACTTTTCAACAACCAACTCTACAGGCGGAACTGTAGAATTGTGTTCATAATATTTTCTAATGAATTGCCAAACATCTAGATGTGTTTTTAATATACCCTCAACATTTGCCTGAAGCATAACATGGGCTTGTTTATCTTTAAGAACTGCTGAAATTAACTTTGATTCTGAGTTATTCACTTAGCCATTCCTTCGCCTTTTGTCTACGCTCATGTCTATCCTTCAAATCTTTTTCTTGTTCTTGTATTCTTTCAAGTATATCATGTGCTATATATGCAAAATGATTCCATGTGGGGTTTTCTGTAACCTCAAAATAATATTCTATTAACTCGTAGCATTGATCTAAACCATATGACTCAATAAGGGCATCTGCAGACCACTGTTCAATCCACTTATTATATTGTGGCTTCTGTCCTAGTTTAAACTTATAGTGTTTATCAAACCTACTTAACAGAGCCAATCGCTTCTGTTTGTCGGTCATACTATTCGCTTTCTGCTAGTTCAACTTTCGCTTCTGCTATTTTTTCAGTTAGTTTATCTTCAACGAATTTATACACACGCTCAAATGCTTGATCTGTATTTTCTCCGTCACGCTTTGAATCTACAACACCCAGGTCCAGTCTCAATGACTGAAAATTACCAAGGTTAAGTGTATAGCCTAGCGTTACTGATACTTTTGTTTCTTCCATTTCATACCCTTCTATTAGATCGACTCTGTCCAAATTGGAATGAATCTTCCATCTTCGGTCTTCGTATATGTTAGTATACCATCTCCCATTCGTCTAGTCAACTCAGCCTTAGTGGGAGTAATATCGTTTGTTATTAAATTATCTTTTCTTGGTCTGCCAATATGATACGTAGCCAGTATATCACGAATCTCTCTAACTTGCGACTCAGAGTAATATGATCTAACTTGCCATCCTCTTGCCCCGCCTTTTTGTGAGCCTGTTGGAAATGGAATTACTCCACGCTTCATTAGTGAAGGCATATACTTTTTATGTCTATTGACTAAATCAGCAGTCTCTCCTACAGTATATGCTCGTTCTCTTTTATTTTTAAAATCATTTATTAGGCAACTCTCTAACTGATCTTTATTAATGTTATATATTGACATTATGCCATTTGATCTGTTATAATGCACGATTCTAACAAGATCTTTATTTAAAAACCAAACCTTTTTGTTGCCAGGAATTACAGGGGCGAGATTGTATTCTTCGCTCGTTCTATTTCCTTTTTTAGTAGCCATCTACCTTCCTCCGAATCAGACGGCGGATGAAAAAACTTTCTTGATCCACACATTAAACAATATATTTCTAAATGGGACACAGAATTGTAAACTCTGTCTACAAGCATTTGTCGAAAACATTTTTTGCATTTTATCATTAAAGCGGTATGCCAATGACTAAGATATTAACTGCTACTGATAAATTTCCAGTCTCGTTAAATCTTACTAACCCTTCTACTCGTGATGTTCCAACGCTTTTTAAAACTACTGAAACATTTTCTCCTGCTGGAGTTTGACCTATATTTTCTGCAGTAGCCACTGCTATTGGACGAAACTTAAATTCTGCTGGATACACATATTCAAAAGGCTCTTCGTCACCAATATTCTTTGATGAGTTAGTTACAACCATTTTATATGCACCTATAATTCTTGCCTCAGAAGCCTTGACAGATTGACGATCTGCTCCTGGAACATCTATCGTTACATATTTAGATGATGATGGCGATATTTGTTGTGCCACATCATTGATAGCATTAGCCATTTCAAATATATAATTTACATCTAACGGTTGGCCTCTTTCGGGCAAGGGTATTCTTGACATTATTCCTCCTGGATAATTATACCAAACTTATACTATCAGTATAGATTGTATTAGAGTCTTTTCTTTCTTTAAAAATTCCGCCTATTTGAACAGCAATATACGCTATTGAAGTTCCTTGATTTATAATAGAATAATTATTTGATGTTGAAGAGCCGTGGTATGTGTAGTTTGTTTGATCGTCATATTTAACAAAAATATCATATGATGAAACGTCTTGTGCTCCCGCCCAAGCGACCATAATTATAGACCCTACTTTTTGAATAACTCCCTCAACTAAGGTTAGTTCTTTTCCTATAACTTTATATATAGGAGACCAGTGCGAGTATCTGTTTTTATCTTGAGATGCAATTCTATATCTAACTAAATACTCTCTATTTTTACCTGCTGGAGGCAATGATGCCTTTGGAATAATAACTTTTTTAATTCCTTGATCAGCCATTATTTACTCCAAGAGCAAACCTAAATTCTATATAACTTGTGCTGTTTGCAGACTTAATAATTGTTTCAGCGTCATTATTTTTGATAACTGTATAGCCAACAAGTCCGTAAAGTGGGTTTATAGATGTAACATTTTCCAATCTTATTGCATCAAAACATACATAGAAATCATCAGAGATATTATTATCTTTAATTACAGTTGTATAAACCTTTACAGTATTTACTGCACTCCAGTCAAAGCCAGTTGTGCTCTTTCTTAAATCTTGTAGTTCTTTTGTTATAACTAAGTATCTGTTAGTAGCGAAATCATAACTATCTAAAATTACTTCCAATCTTGCCCACTGACCAGTTCCATATGTATCGCTATCAGAAAACTCTATAAGAATATAAACTTTGTCTGGATTTATTGGAGAAATGTCTGCTTTATTTTTGTTGACTACAGAAAACGCTAGTTTCATTTGATCTGTTGGAGCATTTTTATTTAATGCCATAGATGTTCCAGTTATGCCAATATAATTACTTCCAGTATTTGCCTTTAGCCTTGT
>Ga0315904_10008267_pt1 | contig 13796 bp, 7 predicted proteins | sample LakEriMetagenome_6_FD_203529 | JGI IMG/M metagenome (GOLD analysis project Ga0315904, IMG submission 203529) | Freshwater fungal communities from buoy surface, Lake Erie, Ohio, United States - Buoy 12 MA120 | ecosystem: Environmental > Aquatic > Freshwater > Lake | place: USA: Lake Erie, Ohio... | reverse complement strand
GCCGACGCCGTGCCCTGCTCGCTGCCGCGGCCGGCACCGCGCTGGCCGCGGCCACGGCGCCCGCGCGCGCCCAGGGCACGAGCCCGGCGCCAACCGATGCCGGCGGCCCCTGGCCGAACCGACCGATCCGCCTCATCGTGCCCTACGCGCCGGGCGGCGCGACCGACCAGCTCGCGCGCGCGCTGGGCGAGCGGCTGAGCCCCGCGCTGGGCCAGCCGGTGGTCATCGAGAATCGGCCGGGCGGCAACACCATCGTCGGGGCGTCGGCAGCGGCCAAGGCCGCGCCCGACGGCTACACGCTGTTCATGGGCAGCTCGGCCAGCCTGGCGCTGAACCGGCTGCTCTACGAGAAGCTGCCCTACGACCCCCGCCGCGATCTGGTCGGCGTGTCGATGCTCGCGCGCACGGCGCTGGTGATGGTGGTGCATCCGTCGGTGGCCGCGAAGTCGGTGGCCGAGTTCGTCGCGCTCGCGCGCGCCCAGCCCAGCGCCTACGCCTACGCGTCGGTGGGCAACGGCAATCCGCTGCACCTGGCGGGCGAGCTGCTCGATGCGCAGGCCGGCATCCAGACCACGCACGTGCCCTTCAACGGCAGCGCGCCGGCGCTCACCGCGCTGCTCGGTGGGCATGTGCAGCTGATGTACGACGCCATCCTGACCGCCACCCCGCACATCCGCGCCGGCCGGCTGCGGGCGCTGGCCGTGACCGGCGCCACCCGGGCGCCCAGCCTGCCCGAGCTGCCCACGATCGCCGAATCGGGCTATCCGGGCTACGAAGCCGGCATCTGGTTCGCGCTGGTGGCGCCACGCGGCACGCCCGAGGCCATCGTGCAGCGGCTCAACACCGAAACGGTGAAGGCGCTGCGCCAGCCCGAGATGAAGAACCGCTTCGAGAGTCAGGCGCTCGAGCTGGTGCCGGGCGCGCCCGAGGACGTGCAGCGGCTGGCCGACCAGGAGGTGGCGCGCTGGGGCCGCGTGATCCGCGACCGCAACATCCGGCTGGAGCTCTAGCGCGGCGCAGCGTCGCGCCCGTAGAGCCGCACCCGGCGCGCGAGGCGCCGGGCGTGGTGCTCGTGCACCTGCGACCAGCGCAGCCGCCACGCCCAGCAACCGTCGATCTCGCCTGGCGTGTTCATGCGGTGGCCGGCGCCCAGCCCGAGCACGTCCTGCATCGGCACGATCGCGGTGTCGGCCACGCTGGCCAGTGCCGCCCGCACCATGCGCTCGACCACGTCATCGGCATCATCTCCCACGCCGCCCAGATACTCGCGCAGATGCTCGCGCACGCCCGGCGGCGCCGCCGCCCACCAGCCGGCGGTGGTGTCGTTGTCGTGGGTGCCGGTGTAGACCACGCTGTCGGGCTCGTGGTGATGCGGCAGATAGGGATTGGCGGCGTCGCCACCGAAGGCGAACTGCAGGATGCGCATGCCGGGCAGGCCGAACCGCCGGCGCAGCGCGACCACATCGTCGGTTATCACGCCCAGGTCCTCGGCGATCAGGGGCAGCGGGCCCAGCGCTGCGCGCAGGGTCTCGAACAGCGCGGCGCCCGGCCCCGGCATCCAGCGGCCTTCGACGGCGGTGGCCGCCTGCGCCGGAATCTCCCAGTGCGCGGCGAAGCCGCGGAAGTGGTCGATGCGCACGATGTCGGCCAGCGCCAGGCTGCGCCGGGTGCGCGCGATCCACCACGCGTAGCCCTGGCGTGCGTGCTCGTCCCAGCGGTACAGCGGGTTGCCCCAGCGCTGGCCGGTCGCGCTGAAGAAGTCGGGCGGCACGCCGGCGACCACGAGCGGCCAGCCGCGCAGATCGAGATCGAACAGCGACTGGTTGGCCCAGACGTCGGCGCTGTGCCAGGCCACGAAGATCGGCAGATCGCCGACGATACGCACGCCGCGCTCGGCGGCATAGCCTCGCAGGGCCTGCCACTGCGCATCGAAGCACCACTGCGTGAAGCGCCAGAAACCGATGCGCTCGCCGTGCTCGCGCCGGGCCGCATCGAGCGCCGCCGGCCTGCGACCGGCAAGCGCCGCCGGCCAGTCGGCCCAGGCGCGCTGCGCGTGGGCATCGGCCAGCGCCATGAACAGCGCGAAGTCGTCGAGCCAGGCGGCCTCGCGCGCGCACCAGGCCTCGCAGGCGGCCCGATCGCCGGCGCTGGCGTGCCGCGCGTAACCGGCGTGCGCGCGCTCGAGCCGCACCATGCGCCACGGGATCACGGCCTCGTGCACGACGCGGGCGTCGTCGAAGCGCGGGTCGGGCACGAGATCGTCGTCGGTGAGCCAGCCGCGCTCGCGCAAGGCCTGCAGGTCGATCAGCAGCGGATTGCCGGCGAAGGCCGAGGGGCTCATGTAGGGCGAGTGGCCCGGCCCCACGCAGCCGAGCGGCAGCACCTGCCACAGGCGCTGGCCCGCGACCGCGAGCCAGTCGACGAAGTGGCGCGCCGACGCACCGAGATCGCCGCTGCCATGGTCGCCGGGCAGCGAGGTGGGATGCAGCAGCACCCCGCTGGCACGCGGCAGCCTCATCGTCCGGCCTGCCGGGTGGCCGGCGGTGGAGCGGCTGCCTGATCAGGCTCGGGCTGCCCGCTCTCGCGCAGCAGCAGCAGCGCGTGCGCAGGCACCCGCGCGCGTGGCGCGAGCGGGCCCGGGGCATCGGGCGCGCCGTCGTCGGAGCTGCTGTCGAGCAGCACCTCCCAGCGGCCCGGGGGCAGCGCGAACGCGACGTCACCGGCGTCGGCGTTGATCAGCAGCAGCAGCGCCGCGTGCCGGCCGTCAGGCACCCGGCCGGGCTCGCCGATCAGCGCCCCCAGGCAGCGGCCATCGGGACGGTCCCAGGCATCGCCGGCCAGCGGCGAGCCGTCGGCGGCCACCCAGGCCAGATCGACGCGGCCCGAAGGTCCGGGCTGGCCGTGGTACCAGTGTTCGCCGAACGGCCGATGCTCGCGCCGGATCCGCGCAACGCGCTCGACGAACGCGCACAGGCGCGCGTCGGCGTGCGACCAGTCGATCCAGGAGGTCTCGTTGTCCTGGCAGTAGGGGTTGTTGTTGCCCCGCTGGCTGTGGCCGAGCTCGTCGCCCGCGGCCAGCATCGGCGTGCCCTGCGCGAGCAGCACCGTGGCCAGCATCGCGCGGCGCACCCGGGCACGCAGCGCGTGCACCGCGGCCGGCGCATCCTCGCCCTCGATGCCGAAGTTGCAGCCGTGGTTGCTCGCGTGGCCGTCGCGGTTCGATTCGCCGTTGGCGTGGTTGCGACGGTGCTCCCAGGTGACCAGGTCGCGCAGCGTGAAGCCGTCGTGCGAGACCACGTAGTTGAGCGAGTCGATCGGCTGCCGGTGGGTGCGGTGGAACAGGTCGGCCGAGGCGCACAGCCGGCGCGCGAACTCGCCGCGCGCGACGTGCCCGCGCAGCCACCAGCGGCGCATGGTGTCGCGAAAGCGGTCGTTCCACTCGAGCCAGCCGGCGGGAAAGCCGCCGAGCTGATAGCCGCCGGGCCCGAGATCCCAGGGCTCGGCAACGAGCCGCGCGCCGGCGAGCGCCGGGTCCTGGGCGATCGCGCGAAACAGCGGCGCGTGCGCGTCGAAGCCGTGATCGCCGCGCGCCAGCACCGTGGCCAGATCGAAGCGAAAACCGTCGATGCGCATCTCGCGCACCCACCAGCGCAGGCTGTCCATCACGAACTGCAGCACCCGCGGATGACGCAGGTCGAGCATGTTGCCGCAGCCCGTGTCGTTGACGTAGCGCTCCGGCCGCTCGTGGGTGTGCCGGTACCAGGTGCGATTGTCGAGTCCGCGCCAGCTCAGCGTGGGCCCGTGCTCGTCGCTCTCGGCGGTGTGATTGAAGACCACGTCGAGGATCACCTCGATGCCGGCGCGGTGCAGCGCCCGCACCATCGCGCGGAACTCGTCGCGCACCGCGCGCCCGCCCGCGGCGCGCGCCGCCGCGCTGGCCAGCCGCGGGTCGGGGCAGAAGTAGCCGATCGTGTTGTAGCCCCAGTAGTTGACCAGCCCCAGCCGCGCCAGCCGCTCCTCGTCGAGGTGCTGGTGCACGGGCAGCAGGCTGACCGCGGTGACGCCGAGCCGCAGCAGGTGGGCGATGGCCGCCGGATGCGCGAGCCCGGCATAGCTGCCGCGCAGCGCCTCGGGCACGTCGGGATGCAGCCGGGTGTAGCCCTTGACGTGCAGCTCGTAGATCAGGGTTTCGGCGGGGTCACGGTACGGGTGACGGTCATCGCCCCAGTCGGGGTCATCGTGGACGACGCGGGCCTTCAGCGCGTGCGCCGCGTTGTCGCGCGGGTCGGGCCGCAGGGGGTCGCCGGGATCGGTCGGGGCATGCTCGGGCACCCAGCGGAATTCGCCGACGATCTCGCGCGCCCAGGGATCGAGCAGCAGCTTGGCCGGATTGAAACGGTGGCCCTGATCGGGTCGCCACGGGCCGTGCGCACGCAGGCCGTAGACCAGACCCGGTTCGGCCTCGGGCAGCCAGCCGTGGAACACGTCGCGGCTGTGCGCCGGCAGCGGGATGCGGCGCAGTTCGCGCCCGCCGTCGGCATCGAACAGGCACAGCTCGATGCGCTGCGCGTGTGCCGAGAACACCGCGAAGTTGACGCCGCGCCCGTCCCAGTGAGCGCCCAGCGGAAAAGGCCGGCCGGGCAGCAGCACGGCATCGGCCGCGAAGCGCTCGAGCGCACCGGCCGGGGCGCGGGCGTTCACGGCGCATGCTCCAGGAACACCGCGGCCAGCGGCGGCAGCGTGAGGACGATCGACCAGCCGCGGCCGTGCGCGGGCACCGGCTGGGCATCGAGCACCCCCCAGGGGGCGCCGACGTTGCTGCCGCCGTAGTGCGCCGAATCGGTGTTGATGCGCTCGCGCCAGGCACCGGGCGCGGGCACGCCGATCCGGTAGCCATGGCGCACCACCGGCGTGAAGTTGCACACCACCGCCACCTGGCCCGCGCCACGGTCGCGGCGCACGAAGGCGATCACCGACCCGCCGGCGTCGTCGTGGGCCAGCCACTCGAAGCCGGCCGGCTCGGTGTCGAGCGCGTGCAGCGCCGGCAGCTCGCGGTACAGGCGGTTGAGGTCGCGCACGAGGCGCTGCACGCCGGCGTGCGCGGGGTCGTCGAGCAGCGCCCAGTCGAGTTCGCCATCGTGGTTCCACTCGCGCCATTGGCCGAACTCGCCGCCCATGAACAGCAGCTTCTTGCCCGGATGGCCGTACATGTAGCCGAGATAGGCGCGCAGGTTCGCGAAGCGCTGCCAGCGGTCGCCGGGCATGCGCCCGAGCAGCGAGCCCTTGCCGTGGACCACCTCGTCGTGCGAAAGGGGCAGCACGAAGCGTTCGTTGAAGGCGTACGTCAGGCCGAAGGTGAGCTCACGCTGGTGATGGCTGCGATGCACAGGATCGCGGCCGACGTAGGCGAGCGTGTCGTTCATCCAGCCCATGTTCCACTTGTAGTGAAAGCCCAGCCCGCCCTCGTGCACCGGGCGCGAGACGCCCGCGAAGGCGGTGCTCTCCTCGGCGATGGTCACGGCCTGCGGGCGCTCGGCGCCAAGCACGGTGTTGAGCCGCTGCAGGAAGTCGATCGCCTCGAGGTTCTCGCGCCCGCCGTGCACGTTGGGCAGCCACTGGCCCGCGGGCCGGCTGTAGTCGCGATAGAGCATCGAGGCGACGGCATCGACGCGCAGGCCGTCGACGCCGTAGCGCTCGAGCCAGTACAGCGCATTGCCGATCAGGAAGTTGCGCACCTCGGTGCGGCCGAAGTTGAAGACCACCGTGCCCCAGTCGGGATGGCGGCCCTCGCGCGGGTCGGCGTGCTCGTAGAGCGCGCTGCCGTCGAAGCGGGCAAGCCCGTGCGCATCGTCGGGGAAGTGCGCCGGCACCCAGTCGAGCAGCACGCCCAGGCCCAGCGCGTGGGCGCGCTCGACGAAGCGACGCAGGCCCGCGGGCTCGCCGAAGCGTGCGCTCGGCGCGTACATGCCGGTGGGCTGGTAACCCCAGGAACCGTCGAACGGATGCTCGCTGATCGGCAGCAGCTCGACGTGGGTGAAGCCCAGGTCGGCCACGTAGGGCAGCAGCGCGTCGGCGAGCGCGTTCCAGTCGAGAAAGCCGCCGGGGTCGCCCGCCGGCCGGCGCCAGGAGCCCGCGTGCACCTCGTAGATGCTGATCGGGGCGTCGGCCGCATTGGCCCGCCGACGCGTCTCGTCGGGCGGCAGGCGCGCCGGCAGGCCCGACACGATGCTGGCGGTGGCCGGGCGCAGCTCGGCGCGCAGCGCGCACGGATCGGCCTTCAGCGGCAGCAGCGTGCCGTCGCGCGCCCGGATCTCGTAGCGGTAGAGCGCGCCCTCGCCCACGCCCGGCAGAAAGAGTTCCCAGACCCCGCACTCGCGGCGCAGGCGCATCGGATGCCAGCGCCCGTCCCAGGCGTTGAACTCGCCCACCACGCTGACGCGCGCGGCGCTGGGCGCCCACACCGCGAAGCGCGTGCCGGCCACGCCGGCGTGCACGCAGGGCGCCGCGCCCAGCGCCTCGATGGGCCGCAGGTGCGTGCCCTCGGCGAGCAGCCACACGTCGAGCTCGCCGAGCACCGGCGGGAAGCGGTACGGGTCGTCGATCAGCGTGCGCGTGCCGTCGGACCAGTCGATGCGCAGGCGGTAGGCATCGCGGCTGCCCGCCGGCAGCTCGCCCTCGAAGAAGCCGCGCGCATCGCGCGCGCCAAGCTCGGCAAGCTCGCGCTCGCCGGCCGGGTCGGTGGCCCGCACGGCGCGCGCGCCCGGCGCGAGCACCCGCAGAGCCAGGCTCCCCGCGGCGTCGGCGTGCGGGCCGAGGACCGCGAACGGATCGTCGTGCGCGGCGCCGAGCAGACGCTCGACGTCGGCCGGCGCGGCCGGGGTCACCGGGTGGGCTCGATCCGCCATATCCGGCGAGCGTACTCCCGGATGCTGCGATCGGCCGAGAAGCTGCCCATCGCCGCGACGTTGGCGATCGCGCGGCGCGCCCACGCCTGCTCGTCGCGATACAGGGTATCGACGCGCGCCTGCGCCTCGGCATAGGAGGCGAAGTCGGCGAGCAGCAGATAGTGATCTCCGCCCCACAGCAGCGCATCGACGATCGCGCGGTGCCGCCCGGGCTCGCCCGGCGAGAACTCGCCACCGGCGATCGCATCGAGCACCGCGCGCAGTCGCGGATCGGCCTCGTACAGCCGCATCGGCTGGTAGCCGCCGGCGCGCAGCGCCTGCACCTCGGGCGTGCGCAGCCCGAAGATGAAGATGTTGTCGTCGCCGACCCGCTCGCGGATCTCGATGTTGGCGCCATCGTCGGTGCCGATGGTGATCGCGCCGTTGAGCGCGAGCTTCATGTTGCCGGTGCCCGAGGCCTCGGTGCCGGCTGTGGAGATCTGCTGGGACAGATCGGCGCCAGGCATCACCACCTCGGCGATCGACACGCCGTAGTTGGGCACGAAGGCCACCCGCAGCCGCCCGGCCACGCGCGGATCGCGGTTGATCGTGTCGGCGACATCGTGAATGAGCCGGATGATCGCCTTGGCCATCGCGTACGAAGAGGCCGCCTTGCCGGCGAACAGCACGGTGCGCGGCGTGCACTCGGCGCCCGGATCGGCCAGGATGGCCTGGTAGCGGTGGATCACGTGCAGCAGGTTGAGCAGCTGCCGCTTGTACTCGTGGATGCGCTTGACCTGCACGTCGAACAGGCTCGCCGGATCGACGACGACGCCCGCGGTGCGCGCCACCAGCGCGGCCAGGCGCCGCTTGTTGGCCTGCTTGACGGCGACGAACTCCGCCCGGAAGGCGGCGTCGTCGGCCAGCGGCGCGAGCGCCGACAGGCGGTCGAGGTCGAGCCGCCACGACTCGCCGATCGCGCGGTCGAGCAGGCCGGCCAGGCCCGGGTTGGCCTGCGCGAGCCAGCGCCGCGGGGTCACGCCATTGGTGACGTTGGTGAAGCGGCGCGGCCACAGCGCGGCGAAGTCGGCGAAGATGGTGCGCACCAGCAGATCGGAATGCAGCGCCGACACGCCATTGACCGTGTGGCTGCCGACGATCGACAGATGCGCCATGCGCACGCGCCGCTCGCCGGTCTCGTCGATCAGCGACAGCCGCGCGAGAAAACCCACGTCGCCGGGCCGCGCGTGCGCGGCCATGTCGAGGAACTCCTGGTTGATGCGGAAGATGATCTCGAGGTGGCGCGGCAGCACGTGCTGCACCAGTGCCACCGGCCAGGTCTCGAGCGCCTCGGGCATCAGCGTGTGGTTGGTGTACGAGAACACCTGCCCGCAGATCGCCCAGGCGCGCTCCCAGGCCATCGCGTGCTCGTCGCACAGCAGCCGCATCAGCTCGGGCACGGCGATCGCCGGGTGCGTGTCGTTCAGGTGGATCGCGACGTACTCGTGCAGATTGGCGAGCGTGCCGTGCTCCTCGAGATGGCGCGCGACGATGTCCTGCACCGAGGCGGCCACGAAGAAGTACTCCTGGCGCAGCCGCAGCTCGCGGCCGGCCGGCGTGCTGTCGTTGGGGTAGAGCACCCACGAGATGTTCTCGAAGGCGTTCTTGACTGCGGCCGCGCGCGCGTAGTCGCCGGTGTTGAAGGCATGCAGGTCGATGTGCTCGGGGGCGACCGCGCGCCACAGCCGCAACGTGCTCACGTGCTCGGTGCCGTGGCCGGGCACGACAATGTCGTAGGCGCGCGCCGCGACCTCGTCGGCCGGCCGCCAGACGCTGCGCCCGGCCTGATGCTCGACCCAGCCGCCAAAACGCACCGGGTAGGTGAGGCCGGCGCGCGGAAACTCCCAGGGCGTGCCGGCGGCCAGCCAGGGGTCGGGGTATTCCACCTGGCAGCCGTCCTGGATCTCCTGCGCGAACATGCCGTACTCGTAGCGGATGCCGTAGCCGAACGAGGGCAGGCCCAGCGTGGCCATCGCATCGAGAAAGCATGCCGCCAGCCGTCCCAGGCCGCCGTTGCCCAGGGCGGCGTCGGGCTCGCGGGCGGCGACGTCCTCGAGGCGGCGCGCGTGCACGCCCAAGGCCTGACCGGCCTCACCCTCGATGCCCAGGGCGGCGAGCGAATTGCCCAGCGAACGGCCGATCAGGAACTCCATCGACAGGTAATAGACCCGCCTTGCGCCCGCCGAGCGCTCGCGCACGCGGGTGGCCACCCAGCGGCGCGACAGCTGCTCGCGGGCCACCTGCGCGGTGGCCAGCATCAGGTCGATCGGCCCCGCGCGCTCGACGGGCACGCCTATCGTCTTGACGAGGTGGTCGTCGATGAGCTCGCGCATCGCGGCAGGGTCGGGGGTGGTCACGTTCTCGTCTCCAGCAGGGCATGGACCCGGCACAGCCACGATTTTGCACCGCGACAGCGCCCGGCCTGCGCAGTCGATGCAATTTCCACGCCCGGGCTGGCGCACCGTCGTGGCGCACCCCCGGAGATTGCCTGCCCCGGCACCGCCGCTGCGGTAAGCTGGCGCAGCGCTCGCGGAGATTCCGGTGACCCCCAACGACCTCGCCCTCGGCTTCGATCTGCCCAAACGTGCCGTCGCGCTCGTGCTCGCCGGCGGCCGCGGCAGCCGGCTGATGAGCCTCACCGACCTGCGCGCCAAGCCGGCGGTGCACTTCGGCGGCAAGTTCCGCATCATCGACTTCGCCCTGTCCAACTGCCTGAACTCGGGCGTGCGGCGCATCGGCGTGCTCACCCAGTACAAGAGCCACAGCCTGATCCGTCACATCCAGCGCGGCTGGGCCTTCCTCAAGAGCGAGATGAACGAGTTCGTCGACCTGATGCCGGCGCAGCAGCGCATCGACGAGGCGAGCTGGTACCGGGGCACCGCCGACGCCGTCTACCAGAACCACGACATCCTGCGCAGCTACGGCGCCGACTACATCGTGGTGCTCGCCGGCGACCACATCTACAAGATGAACTACGCGGTCATGCTTGCCGACCACGTCGCGCTGGGCCGGCCGTGCACGGTCGCCTGCATCGAGGTGCCGCGCCACGAGGCGCGCGGCTTCGGCGTGATGGCCATCGACGACAAGCGCCGCATCACCGACTTCGTCGAGAAGCCCGCCGACCCGCCGGCGATGCCGGGCAAGCCCGACAGCTCGCTGGCGAGCATGGGCATCTACATCTTCGATGCCGACTACCTCTACCGCACGCTCGAGCGCGACATCCGCGACGCGTCGTCGAGCCACGACTTCGGCAAGGACATCATTCCGCACGCGGTGCGCCAGGGCCACGCCAGCGCCCACCCGTTCTCGCTCAGCGCGGTCGGCTCGGAGCCCGGCGAGCGGCCCTACTGGCGCGACGTCGGCACGGTGGACGCCTACTGGGACGCCAACATCGACCTCACCGCCACCTCGCCGATGCTCGACATGTACGACGCGCGCTGGCCGATCTGGACCTACCAGCCGCAGCTGCCGCCGGCCAAGTTCGTGCACAACCACCAGGATCGCCGCGGCCAGGCCATCGAGTCGCTGGTCTCGGGCGGCTGCATCGTATCCGGGCACGTCGAGCGCTCGGTGCTCTACTCGAACGTGCGCGTGCACTCGCACGCTCGGGTCAGCTGGTCGGTGGTGCTGCCCGACGTGCAGATCGGCCGCGGCGCGCGCATCTCGCGCGCGATCATCGACAGCCGCTGCGCGATACCCGACGGCATGGTGATCGGCGAGGACGCCAATACCGACTCCGCGCGCTTTCACCGCACGCACACCGGGATCACGCTGGTCACCCGCGACATGCTGGCGCGGCTCAATGGCTGAGCGGTCAGCCGCGCCACCCGTCCCGCCACGTTCCCCACGCTCCGCGATGCGCGTCCTTCAGGTAGCCGCCGAGGTCTTCCCGCTGGTCAAGACCGGCGGGCTCGCCGACGTCGTCGGCGCGCTGCCGCCGGCGCTTGCCGCCGAGGGCGCCGACGTGCGCCTGCTGCTGCCCGGGCTGCCCGCGATCACCGAGTCGCTGCTGCATCCGCGCCGGGTCTGGGAAGGCGGGCCGCTGTTCGGAGCTGCACGGGTGGTGGTGCGACTGGGACGCATGCCCTACAGCCACCTGCCGGTGTACGTGATCGACGCGCCGTGGTTCTTCAGGCGGCCGGGCAGCCCCTACCAGTCGCCGCGCGGCGAGGAATGGACCGACAACCTGCAGCGCTTCGCGCTGCTCGGCTGGGTGGCGGCGCATCTGGCCGGCGGCGAGCTCGACCCCGGCTGGATGCCGGCCGTGGTGCATGCCCACGACTGGCACGCGGCCATGACCTGCGCCTACATGGCCGCCCATCCGGGCACCACGGCGGCGTCGGTATTCACGATCCACAACCTCGCCTACCAGGGGCTGTTCGCGCATGCCGAATTCGCGCAGCTCGGCCTGCCCTCGGCCTTCATGCGCTCGCACGGGCTCGAGTACCACGGCCAGCTCTCGTTCATGAAGGCAGGCCTCACCTATGCGCGGCGCATCACAACCGTGAGCCCCACCTACGCCCGCGAGATCGCCACCCACGACTTCGGCTGCGGCCTCGACGGCGTGATCCGCAGCCGTCATGGCGAGCTGTCGGGCATCCTCAACGGCGTCGACACCGCGGTCTGGGATCCGGCCACCGATACCGCGCTGCCGGCGTTCTACGACGCGCAGGCGCTCGCCGGCAAGGCCCGGTGCAAGGCGGCGCTGCAGCGCGAACTCGGCCTGGCGGTCGCGCCCGAGGCGCCGGTGTTCGGCGTGGTCAGCCGGCTGACGGCGCAAAAGGGCCTCGACCTCGTGCTTGCGGCGCTGCCCGCCCTGCTCGCCGGCGGCGCGCAGCTCGCGCTGCAGGGCAGCGGCGACGCCGCCCTCGAGGCTGCCTTCACCGAGGCCGCGCGCGCGCACCCCGGGCAGGTGGCTGCGCGCATTGGTTACGACGAGGTCTTCGCGCACCGGCTCATCGCCGGCTCCGACCTGATCCTCGTGCCCTCGCGCTTCGAGCCCTGCGGCCTCACGCAACTCTACGGACTGCGCTACGGCACGCTGCCGATGGTGCGTCGCGTGGGCGGGCTGGCCGACACCGTGGTCGATGCCACCGACGACACGCTGGCGCACGGCCAGGCGACCGGCTTCGCCTTCGGCCCCGCAACCCCGGCGGCGCTCGAGTCGGCGATCGCGCGGGCGCTCGCGCTGCACCGCGACCCCTTGCGCTGGCAGGCGGTGATGCGCACCGCGATGAGCCAGGACTTCGGCTGGAGCGGCGCGGCGGCCCGCTACATGGCGCTGTACCGCGAGCTGGCCGCCACCGCCTGAGCCCGCTCGTCGCGCAGCCCGCAACGAAACGCCTCGCCGCCGCTCAACCCGCCCGCCGGTTGCCCTCGGCGTGCTGGCCCAGCATGCCGGGCGTGATCAGCGTGATCCCGCGCTCGCTCACGTGGAAGCGCTCACGATCGGCCCGGGCGTCGAAGCCGGCGCGAAAGCCGTCGGGCAGCACGCAGTGCTTGTCGACGACCGCGCGGCGCAACGCCACGCCGCGGCCGATGCGCACGTTGGGCAGCACCACCGAGTCCTCCACCGTGCTGCCCTCGGCCACGCGCACCTTCGAGAACAGCACCGAGCGGCGCACGACCGCGCCGCTCACGATGCAGCCGCTCGACACCAGCGAGTCGACCGACATGCCACGGCGCGCGTCCTCGTCGAAGACGAACTTGGCCGGCGGCAGCTGCCTTTGCAGGCTGAGGATGGGCCACTGGTCGTCGTAGAGGTTGAGCTCCGGGACCACCTGGGTGAGGTCGATGTTGGCCGCCCAGTAGGCATCGACGGTGCCGACGTCGCGCCAGTACGGCCGGTCGCCGACCATGTTCACGCAGCTGCGCTCGAAACGGTGCGCGTGCACGCGGTGGTTGGCCACCAGTCGCGGCAGCAGGTCGCGGCCGAAGTCGTGAGTCGAGCCGGGGTCGCAGGCATCGCGGGCCAGCAGCTCGCACAGGAAGTCGGCCCCGAACACGTAGATGCCCATGCTCGCCAGCGCGTTGCCGTCATCGCCGGGCAAGGGCAGCGGCAACTCGGGCTTTTCCTCGAAGACACGCACCCGGTCGTGCTCGTCGACGCTCATCACCCCGTAGCCGCAGGCCTCGGCCATCGGCACCCGGATGCAGGCGACGGTGGCGTCGGCGCCGGACTCCACGTGGTCGGCCACCAGCGCGTAGTAGTCCATCTTGTAGACATGGTCGCCAGCGAGCACCAGCACCCAGTCGGGATCGGCCTCGCGCACCAGATCGAGGTTCTGGAAGACGGCATTGGCCGTGCCGCTGTACCACTGCTCGTCGACCCGCTGCTGGGCCGGCACGACGTCGACGAACTCGCCGAGGTTGGCCTCGAGAAAGCCCCAGCCACGCTCGACGTGGCGGATCAGACTCTGCGCCTTGTACTGCGTGAGCACGCCGATGCGCCGGATGCCGGAGTTCACGCAGTTCGACAACGGGAAGTCGATGATCGTGAACTTGCCGGCGAACGGGATCGCCGGCTTGGCGCGCTGGTCGGTGAGCTGGTGCAGGCGCGAGCCACGGCCACCGGCGAGCACCACCGCATAGGTGCGGCGCATCAGATGACTGAGGGTGGCGAAAGGGCGGGGGCCGGCGCGACTGCGCCAGCCGGCGCGCGCCGACGGCGCGCGCGGCTCGGGATGTTCGCGGACGTGGGCCAATCGGCACTCCTCGGGCCGTCAGGATCGAAGGATCCATGCTGCCGGCGCAGGCCCCGCGGCCGCTTGACCGCGCTCAAGCGACGGCGGCTCAGGCCATGAATGCCTCGATCAGGGCGGCCAGCCGCTCGGGCTGATCGTGATGGACGTT
>Ga0315904_10008266_pt1 | contig 13797 bp, 12 predicted proteins | sample LakEriMetagenome_6_FD_203529 | JGI IMG/M metagenome (GOLD analysis project Ga0315904, IMG submission 203529) | Freshwater fungal communities from buoy surface, Lake Erie, Ohio, United States - Buoy 12 MA120 | ecosystem: Environmental > Aquatic > Freshwater > Lake | place: USA: Lake Erie, Ohio... | reverse complement strand
AGATCGGCACTATCTATGGATGACCTGATCGCAGACGAACTACGCTGCGAGATCGCATTGCGCACAGCTTCGGCAAACCGCGACTGGAGCTGCTGTGAAATCATCGGCAGCCCATTAGCGTCAAGTTGCGTTCGCACTCGTCCGGAACGGCCGACTAGTTGCATTGCCCCCATCTCATCTAAAAGCATGTGAATGGCTGACATATCAATCCGTCCTTTTGGATGGCAATCGGATCACGCGCACAGTGATTTGGCCTGCATATCCACCGCCGCGAGCGATCGATATCGTGGGGCTTTCGTCCAGCGTAACGCCCAACCGTTTTGCCTGCTCAGGATCAAGCTCAACCCGGTAAATCCCGGGCTGAAGTCCCGCAGCGAGTAGTGACCCGTCGAACTCCGAGCGATCCTCGAACGCCACTTCGCCGCGCTCGTTTATCAACCGCAGTCTGACTGCAGACAAGCCGCGGCGGACGCCGTCGCCCTTGTCATATTCAGCGCGAACAGTAACTTCACCGCCTCGAGCAAAGGCGAAATTGGCAATCGCCACATTGCCGGGCCGGGGGACGAACTGCCACCTGGGTTGCTCGAGCCGGAGATAGGGATCCTCCATGCTTTCAGGATCAACTTCGACAAAGCCCGTCGTGCCGCTCCCTAATGCGGCCGCAAGCGACTGCCCGTTGACATCTGTCGAGACTGTTCTTCCCGAACTAACTACTTTCAGCCCGACCACCGCTGGCTCATCGGCGTCGCGCGCACCATTGCCGTTCGCATCTTCAAAGGCCCGGATCGAGACATTGCCGCCCACGCCCGAACCAGGCGGGGTTAGACGATACCGACGGCGCAGCGGATCAAACAGGCCACCCAGACTCACCTGGATCCCGATCCGCAGATCGCGATTTGATGTCGAGTACGACGAATTTAGGGTCAGATAGGCAAAATCAAGCTGGCGCGTCAGTCCTGCCTGGATTGCAGTTGTCGGGCTACTACCAAAGTAGTGCGCCGCCGCTAGCCGCAACGCGAAGCGATCGCTCAGCTGCCTGTCAGCTGTGAAGTTTACCGAGGACAGCTGGAACTTTGGTTGAAATTCGTAACTGACCCCAGCGCGAAGCTGCCAACCGCTACCGGCAAGTCTAGTTAAGTCAGTGCTGCCGCCAATTCGGCTTTGTTTAGCCTCACCGCCGCCACGCTCGCGCTGCACATCGGCCCCGCTGGAGATCAAGTAGCCGCCCGCTGCAAATGAACTCCGGATACTGCCCAATAGATATTCACGCCCCTTTGACGTCTCGTCCCGGCGGATGGCTAATGCGAGCGGGACCGTGCGCTCAGCGATCCGGATGCCAAAGTCGGAACGGATGATTGTGGCGCGCTGCAAGGGCATATCCGGTATCGCACCGCGCGGCTGGACTTCGTCGATGAAGCCCCCGCCATACTCGGTGTGACGCGCCACAAGGGAGGCGCCTGCTAATCGCCCCGCGATCCCGACGGCTATCGCGTGTCCTCGCTTTATGTCCCAGGCGCCGTCGATTTGGGTCGAATAGCCGCCGAGGCTCGCGAGCAGACCGGCATTGAATAGCGTGCGGCTGTCGCTAGCCTGCGGCGCCAGGTGCGCGGCCCCTGCATTTACGGTGATCCCTGAACCGATGCCATGGGACAGTCGCGCCACTAGGCGGGTCTGGCCGTACTCTGGCAGGAGTAACCTTACCTCCTCTGGCACTGGGGAGACTTCGACAACCTGACGACTTTCCTCGACAATGCCCAAGCTGAACGTGGTTTTGCCAGCAGCAAGTTGATTGCCATCGACATTGATGCGGCGGACTTCCTCGCGGCGCTCTCCGCGCGGCCCATAGAACACCAGTCGGACTTGATTGCTGCCGTAGATCAGTGGGACTTCAGTAAATGCATAGCGCCCATCCGACGTATTGAGTTCGGAGCCGCGCAGCACCTCATTGACATAGAGTTCCACTTGATAACCGGCTGGTAGCTCGCCTCGAAGGTCAGTGCGGTCAAAGATATTAGCTTGTTCAAGTGGCTCCGAAGTCAAGAATATGCCTCGACCCGTCGCGCTTTCGGCACCCAATGCCAAGCCTGGTGACTGGGTATCGCCAAAATTGACGCGGGTCAGGCCAAATGGTCCTGCATTCCCGGCACCGGCGGGATCCTTGCGCTCGAGCAATACGCGCATGCTGTCGAGTTTGCCTTGCTGGTCAGAGGCGGCGAACAGCTGGAAGCCAGCATACATCAGGTCCCCACCCAGCCGAAGATCATAGCCACCGCTGGTGCGGGGCGATCGATTGCCCAGTTCACCCCGTAAGGTGAGGTCGAACGACGGCGGCGAGATTAAGCGGTACGGCTGATTGAGCTGCGCAGAATGAGGGATGCCTGTGGAAGCCAGCGCTCCCCGGCTCAGGCTGCTCGATCGGCTAAGGCGGTCTAGCCGAGCCTTGAAGGGCAGTTCCTCCCGGCTCCGGATATGCAGGGTCAATTCCGCCATATCGGCAAGCACGCTGAACGGCAAGAGGCGCTGAGCGAGCTCGGTGCGGATATAAATCTCACCGTCCCGCAGCACCGCGTCGCCAGGCTGGAGCTTGATCTCTTGGCCCTCGGCCCGCGCATAATTGCGCAACAGGTCGATGTCGAAGGCACGCGTTTCGGTCACGATCCAGCCACGCGCAGTCTGTGCCGCAGGATCGACATAGATCGCCAGGTCGAGCAGTCGCGCCAACTCGCCAACGGGCAGGTACAAACCCGCTCGCGATGAATAGGCGCCGAGGGCATCGGTCAAGGCGGTGCCGTCTGCATCCGTCTGGAGCAGAACAAAGTCGGCATCGGTAAAGGGGAGCGAGCCGGTGACGGGCGCAATACTCGGCTCACCCGCCGCCACGGCTGGGGCAAGCGGCAAAGCCAAACAAGCGACCATGACCACGGCTCGCCGAGCCGTGGTCTTCATTTGACGACAATCCGCTCCGTAACCACGGCTGCTGTTTCGGGACCGGTGTCCTCGCGGAAGCTCAGATGGAGCGCCTCGCCGGGCCTAACGTCCCGGTTTAGAGGCACTTCCAGCACGCGCCGATCGATCTCTTCATAGACACCGACGCCGCGGATCAAGCCGACAATTTTGCCGCTTGCATCGTTCTCGCGCACTTCGAGGTCACCATAGATCGAGCGCGACCCTGAACGGACCAAGTCCAACGCGAGCTTCTGCCCGCTCGCCCGGGCGTTATCGATGCGGGCCTGGCCGACCAACTGACCTTGCCGAACGATCAGCGGGATGCTGATTTCGAAGCGCGCAATAGCCTTGATCGAGAGCTTGCCGTCATTAGCTGCGAATGCCTGATCGGCAGTGATGCCGGTATCCTCAGGTGGCACAGCAGAGACGGTAAGGGTCGTACGATACTCGCCGTCTTGAAGTGCAGCCGGCCTTAGCAAGCGCAGCCGGATCGCCTGTGACTGACCTGGCTGCAGGGTGACACGCCGCGGGGTGAACTGGATCATCCCGGCCGATGACTTCAATCTTCCGACAAGATCGGCAGCGGCTGGATTATCGGTCAATTCGTCCTTTGAGCGAATCTCGCCGCTCGGCAGCATAACCCGGTCAACCAGTTCCACCCGGTAGGTCACGGCTTCCTGGCCGCGGTTGAAGATGTAGACTGCCGAAGTGCCGGTCGCGCCCGACAAGACCACCCGCTTGGGCGAAATGTTGAGATTGTTGACCTGCTGGGCAACGGCCGCGCCTGGCATTACCTGCATGACGCTGCCGAGTAGCATCGTACTCAGCGCATATATCAGAAACTTCCGGCGACCGTTCGTGGTTGCTTCCGGCTGCATTGAACTCGAAATCATCGGTTCCCCCGTTGCTGTTCCCGCCTCCAATTCACTTGGCGGATTGCAGAACAGGGGACTGCACCCAAAACGGCAAAAGAGCTCGAACTCACCCCATAAGTGAAACCCGCAAATCTATTGCGGGGGCCTCAGAGGAAGGGAGAGTTAATGCCAAAATGGTCATTATACGTTGGCTGGCTGCTCGCCCCACGGGCGATGAGCTTTCGGGGCCGGCCACTGGTCACGATTTCGAAAGCTGGACCATTTTCTACCTCATCTTCGTCAATCGCCTTGCGAACTGCACGATCGCATTGATCCAATTTTTCCAAGTGATCCTGACAGCCGCAGGACAGAAAGAACCTATGGCGGGGCTCAATGCCATAATTCACATGGGCCAACCCCTGATCAGTCGTTACCCAGATGACGTGTATGCAAGTGCAGTTGTACTGTCGGCCTCTTCGATACCCACAGAAACGCAGAAGCCCGGGATCCTTTGCTGCGATATAGAAACCTGCACGCTCGAACAATCTTAGAACCCGAGCAAAGGCCGCCTGCGGATCTCGGCGGACGATGAGCCTCGACCTTAGTGACGGAAAACTAACCAGCAATCGATCAAATCTGGCATTCATGTACCCTGTCATGCTGGCCCCTTCTTGCTCACCGAAAGACTATTGCGGGCGAGCGCATGCAAAAGACTTTTTGGTGCCGATTTGCGCGAAACGGCTGCAAGAATGATCCTAATTGAATGCTTATCCGGGCTTGCTGCTTGGCCGCACCGAGTGATGCGCTCAACGCGTCCAATCAGTCACTTAGCCTGCCTAGACGTGAAGAAGGCAAAGCCTTTAATGAGCTTTTAGGAGAAGCAGGCCGGCGAGGCCTCACAGCGCGGGGGCGCGCTAAACGATCTGCGAAAGCAGCCATTAGCCTACATAAGCAGTATGTGCGGCAAGATCGGCGACTGCTAGCGACCTCGACGCCTTCTGCCCAGCACATGCACTTAACCGGATCAAGCCCACTAATCGATTGCAGAGCATCAGGCGACAGTCAGATTGCCGGACCAGGCGACCTCGGCAAAGCCGGATCGCATCGAGCACCTTCAGCGCTGGGAAATAATTTATCTAGCAATATCAGCGAAAAATAAAACATGATTTGACGAAAAAATAATTCTAGCGATCTTGATCAAAGTCAATTACCGAGAAAATGGGAGATATTATATAATTGAATGAGAATAAAGAGGAGGATGGATAATGCGCATGCCGTCACTTGCTTCAGGCTATCCGGCAGTTGAAGGTGCAGATTCCTCACCCAAAATCCTCTTCGTCGATGATAAGGATGACATTTTTTCCGAATATCAGGAACTTGTCGAAACCATTGACCCCTGCTCGCTCTGTGAGTCAGACCCGATCCGGGCCATCCGAACGGTTTGTGGAACGCACAGTCTGCAGCTTGTGATCACTGATCTGCACATGAGCAACATGGACGGTGATGCAATGATCGCGCGGATTCGTGAGGCCATCCCGGCACCCAGGAGCGTTCAATTTATTCTCCTGACCGGCGGCATGGACGTATCGCCCGCCCTTTGGGGCGCGGACATCCCCGTATTCCAAAAACCAATAGATCCATCCGAATTTCTGCAAGCAGTGGAGACTGCGCTCTACGGGCGCAGGCAATCAGTGTGTTGACGGAGAGAATCCGCGCGATTTTTAACAGTACTGTTGAGATTCCCTATCAGTACTTTTTCGAACTATTTTTTTTATTAATTGCAATCACGGCTTTTAGCGCAATTGCCGTGAGCCGGGCAAGGCGCGCACTCCACCGCATCAGGCAAACAACCGCAACGATCAGCGATATTGGTTACAGGATCGAACAGTTCGACAGCCTGGCATTGCACTCGGTTTCCGGGACGCCTGTAATTCCGGAAGCTGTGGGCGCGGAGTTCGTTTCCATGGCCCAGGAGCGGCGGCGCCTGGCGACAATTGCAATGCAGGCGCCGATCATCCTGTATGCCATCAGGATCGCCAGTTTGAGCAGAGGCTCGCCGATATTCATCAGCAAATCAGCCAAACATATGTTGGGCTGTCCGCCCAGAAGCCTGGAAGGAGGCAATTTCTGGATGGATCGCATCCATCCCGATGATCGCGACATGTTAATCAGCGCCTTCCGCGACCTACGCCCTGGCGTTGTGCGCTCCGCGGAATATCGGCTGCGGCATGATAGTGGTAAGTACGTCTGGGTCCATGACACGCTTGCGGTTGAAACCGATCCCTTATCCCTCGAAGTCGAAGGGGTTGGCGTGCTGATAGACATATCCGACCGGAAGGAGGCGGCTGCCCAGCTTATCCAGGCTGAAAAGATGAGCGGCCTGGGCCAAGTGGTCGCTGGGGTGACCCATGAGCTCAACCAGCCACTGAACTTGGTCAAGCTGGCCGCCTTCAATTTGCGCAAACAGTTGGCGCAAGGCACGCTGGACCGCGACCAGGTCCTCAGCAAGCTCGACAAGATTATGGTTACCATCGATCACGCTGCCAGCATTGTGACCCAGCTTCGCGTCTATGGCCGCAAGACGGACGGATTTGGCGAAGTCCTAACCTTGCACGAGCTACTGCATAACGTGTTGATCATGGTTGCACCCCAGTTCAAGCTCGACCGGATCGTGATCGAAACCAGCGGCTGCGAAGCGATCTCGAAGGTCGTCACCATGCCAATCATGCTGGAGCAGGTACTCATGAACCTGCTGATGAACGCCCGCGATGCCATTGTGACGCGACAACAGACGGAGGGCGCCTTGGCTGGTCGGATCGTTGTTGCCGCGCACTTAGAAGAGACGCAGGTCGTTCTGACCATTCTGGATAATGGAACCGGCATCCCACCGGTAATCCTTCGCTCCATCTTCGAACCCTACTTCACCACCAAGCCGCCCAAGCAAGGCACAGGGCTGGGCCTGTCAATCAGTTACGCCATCATCAAAGATATGGGGGGTAAGCTTTCAGCAGCTAACAGCCGGGGTGATGGTGCCCGCCTTACTATCGAACTGCCAATGATTGCAGCCTAGCCGAGCAACGCCAGACTGCGAGGCCGTGGTTGCGCAGGCACCAGCAGTCGCGCCTCTCAGATCCGAGCTGACCTGGCAAAGTCCTCCGCCAAATCAGCCATGGCCATGGCATTCGCGGCTGCTTCCGTCGCGCGCCGGGTTGCCGAGGCGGCCTCTGCGGCGGCGACGGCAGAAGCGTCTTTGGAATGATTGGCGACCGCCAGAGCGGCGGCAGCAGCTGCAGCTGCGGCCGACGCAGCTGCCTCAATCGCTGACTGTGCCGACGCTCTGGCAGCCGCTGCGGCCTGCTCGGCCGCGATGAGGACATTGCTTCCTGCAGCCTCCCTTGCCGCATCTACGCAAAGCGTTGCTGCTTCGGCCGCTTTTTCCGCTGACACCTGGGCCTTCTTTGCGGCAATGGCGGCATGCTGGGTCAGCTCTTCCAGGCTGAAGATCGTCTTGCGGTAGGTTTCTCCAAGAACAAGATAGTTCTCGCCGATCTGGCTGACCTTGCGGTCGAGCTCTTTCACCCGCTCTTCAAGCTCATGCATTCCGGCCACGGCAAGCTCCAAATCCTAACGGGATCGGCGGCGACTTCGGTCGCAGTTGTGTGGGAAAGCCTAGGCTCATTCCGGCCCGGCGCAACCAATGAAATCGGTCAATCCCGCACAAAGCTTAGCACGACGGGCCGCTGAGCGCGTTAACTACCGCCGTAAGTCTCGCGCAAGTCTGGCATCGAGCGCCTTCTCGATTTGCAGCTCACACCGCACGAAGGCCCTGACGACATCGGGGTCGAATTGGCTACCACTGCCGGCCATGATCTTTCGCATGGCTGATCCGTGCCCAAGCCCATGCTTGTAAGACCGCTTTTCCCTCAGCGCCGCATAGACATCACAGATCGAGGTAATCCTTGCAGCAAGACTGATTTCTGATCCGGACTTTCCTGACGGATAGCCTTTCCCGTTCCACCACTCATGATGCTCAAGCGCGATATCAGCAGCCAGTGCCAGTTGCGCTGTCTGCGGGAGTGACCTCAAGCGTATAGAACCCACAAGTGGATGGAGGCGCATCAGTTCGGCCTCATGGGCATCGAGAGGGCCTGGCTTGTTCAAAACCGCGGAGTCAATACTAGCCTTGCCAATGTCGTGAAGCGCTGCGGCGCGCGCGATTAAGCGCGAATCCTCAGGATTGCACCCCATTTCTTCAGCGACCAAGCCGCTTAATAGCCCAACGTTACGTTCGTGCCGCCCCAAGCTGTATCCGACTATTGGAATCTAATGCCAAATCGCGATGCGACATCGATGCGTTTGCAAACTGAAAGACCACTTTTCTCAATCTTGAAGTTTTTCAACGTACCGATGTTTAAGGGAAAAATTCGACCAAAAACTGAAATAATAGATCGTATTTTCGTCTGATTACACCGATGGAGATCTTAGAATTAAATTTACGATCAGGGTTCGCAGGGACGAAGAAGCAAATCGAGCCACCGAAAGCATGGGGGGCAGCTTGAGAGCCGCCCCCCAGGAGAGGTGTGACTGACGATGCAGGACATCAGCCCAAACTAAGCATAGGATCACTGCCCAGACGGTCAGCTTCTATTGCTGCCAATCTGCACCCCTTTATCCGCAAACGCGGCAAAACTGACGGTGCTAGGCGATTAGAGCGGTGGGCCCGAAAGCGAATGAGGACCGGTCTCGCCCCCTCAAGACCGGTCCTCCGCGACCCTCCGCGACAGGGAGACTGCCGATGACAAACATCAGCGCCGACAGCGTAGCGCGAAAGGCCAGGATGTCTGCGAGGATCGCTGCCAGAATGAAGGGATGAGCCATGTTCACCACCAATGTCGGCAGCACTGATCGCCTGCTTCGCATCCTTGTCGGCCTTGTGCTGATTGCATTGGTCTTTGTCGGGCCGAAGACGGCCTGGGGTTGGCTGGGGGTGATTCCGCTGGTCACCGGGTTCCTGCGGACCTGCCCGGCCTACTCGCTGCTGGGGATCAGCACCTGCAAGGCCAAGTAGCGCCACCTTGCGTGAGCGCGAGGCAAGCGGCATAGCGCCTGCGCTATGCATGACATCCGCCTGATCCGCGACGATCCCGCCGCCTTCGATGCCGCCCTCGCCCGCCGGGGGGCAGACTCCGCTTCGGGCGCGATCCTGGCGCTCGATACGGCCCGGCGTGCGGTCGCGACTGCGATGCAGGATGCACAGAACCGCCGTAACGAAGCCTCCAAGGCAATCGGCGGCGCCATGGGCCGCGGCGATCAGGACGAGGCCGACCGGCTCAAGGCCGAAGTGGCCGAGATCAAGAACACCCTGCCCGCGCTGGAGCAGGAGGACCGCGAGCTTTCGGCCGAGCTGCAGGAAGCACTGGCGGCCTACCCCAACCTGCCCGATCCCACCGTGCCCGATGGCGAAGACGAGACGCAGAACGTCGAAGTCAGCCGCTGGGGCACGCCCCGTGCGTTCAACTTCGCACCCAAGGAGCACGCCGATCTAGGCCCGGCGCTCGGCCTCGATTTCGAGACCGGTGCCGCCATTTCCGGCGCGCGCTTTACCTTCCTGCGCGGGCAGATGGCGCGGCTGCAGCGCGCGCTCGGCCAGTTCATGCTCGATCAGCAGACCGTGCAGAACGGCCATGTCGAATGCGCCACGCCGCTGCTGGTGCGCGAGGAATCGCTGTTTGGCACCGGGCAGCTGCCCAAATTTGCCGAGGACAATTTCCAGACCACCGATGGCCGCTGGCTGATCCCCACCGCCGAAGTCTCGCTGACCAATTCGGTGCGGGAGCAGATCCTGGATGGTGCGGCCCTGCCGCTGCGACTGACCGCGCTGACGCCCTGCTTCCGCAGCGAGGCCGGGGCAGCCGGCAAGGATACTCGCGGCTATATCCGCCAGCACCAGTTCGAGAAGGTCGAGCTGGTGACGATCTGCGCGCCCGAGCAGTCCGAGGCCGAGCACGAGCGGATGGTCGCCGCGGCGGAATCGATCCTGCAGGCGCTGGAACTGCCCTATCGCAAGGTCCTGCTCTGCGCCGGCGACATGGGCTTTACCGCGAAGAAGACCTTTGACCTTGAGGTCTGGCTGCCGGGCCAGGACGCTTACCGCGAGATCAGCTCGATCTCCAACTGCGGCGATTTCCAGGCGCGGCGGATGAACGCCCGCTTCCGCGCCGGGGAAAAGGCCAAGCCGGAATTCGTTCATACCCTCAACGGTTCGGGCCTGGCGGTGGGCCGGACGCTGGTGGCCGTGCTGGAGAACTACCAGCAGGAAGATGGCTCGGTTGAGATCCCGGCGGCGCTCAAGCCCTATATGGGCGGAATCGACCGGCTGGTGCCGGCTTGATGCGCATTCTCCTCACCAACGACGATGGCATCTTCGCCCCCGGCCTGACCGTGCTGGAGACAATCGCCCGGCAGTTCTCGGACGATATCTGGATCGTTGCCCCGGCCGAGGAACAGTCGGGCGCGGGCCACTCGCTCACCCTCTCGCGCCCCGTGCGGCTGCGCCAGCATGAGGAGCGGCGCTTTTCGGTCTCCGGTACCCCGACCGACGCGGTGATGATGGGCCTGCGCGAGGTAATGCCGCAGGCGCCCGACCTGATCCTGTCGGGCGTCAACCGCGGGGCCAATCTGGGCGATGACGTGACCTATTCCGGCACCGTTTCCGCCGCGATCGAGGGTGCCCTCGCCGGCATTCGCTCGATCGCGCTGAGCCAGGTCTATGCCAGCGAAGGCATGGGCGATGCCGTGCCGTTCGGTGCAGCCGAGGCCTGGGGGGCCAAGGTCATCGCCCCGCTGCTCGACCTGCCCTTTGCCCCGCGCACGCTGGTCAATGTCAACTTCCCCGCGCTGCCCGCCGACCAGGTCCAGGGGATCCGCGTCGTCCGCCAGGGCTTCCACGACTATTCGCGCGGCACGATCGTCGAAGGTGTGGACCCGCGCGGGTACCGCTATTTCTGGTTTGGTCTCGATGGGATAGAACATACCCCCGGTCATGCGACCGATCTTGAGGCAATCCAGGATGGCTTTGTGGCGGTAACCCCCTTGCAGCTTGATCTGACCCACGAGGCTTCGCTCGCCGAGCTGGCGGGGCGCTTCGCCTGATGGTGCGGGCCGGTCTTGCACTGGCCCTGGCGGTGTTCACCGCCGCTCCGCTGCTGGCTGACGACGATCCCAAGTCCGCCACCGAATATGTCGTAAAAGCGGGCGAGACGCTGGGCGGAATCGCCAACCGCGTCGAAGTGCCGCGGGTGCTGATCATCGAGGCGAACGGCCTGAAGGCCCCCTACACCGTCCGCGCCGGCCAGAAGCTGGTGATCCCGCGCCGCCGCACCCACACGGTCAAGGAGGATGAAACCGGCCTAGGCATCGCGCTCGACTATGGCGTGGCCTGGTCAGCGATCGCGGCTGCCAACGGGATCGACCCGAAAAAGCCGGTCAAGGCCGGGCAGAAGCTGGTGATCCCGACCATCACCAAGGCCCCGCCACCGCCCGAGCTGGCAGCCAGCCCTACGCCCAGCGCCTCACCCAAAATGGCGCCCGATCCCGGCCCCGCCCCCGGCGCGCCGAAGACCACCACCCAGCCGCCCGCCAGGTTCGCCTGGCCGGTCAAGGGCGCGATCCGCCGCGCTTTCGTGGCGCGCGGCGGCGACAAGGCCTTCCACGACGGGATCGACATCAAGGCCGACAAGGGCACTGCCGCCCGCGCTGCTGCCGCCGGCACCGTGATCTATGCTGCGCAAGGACCGAAGGAATACGGCCTGACCGTGATCGTGCATCACGGCGGGCGCTGGACCACGACCTATTCCTTCCTCGACAGGATCACGGTCAAGGATGGCGACAAGGTCAAGGCCGGCGAACGCGTCGGGCTGGTTGGCGAGACGGGGCTCGCCACTGAGCCCCAGCTCCATTTCGAAGTGCGGCGCAACCGGGTCGCGCTCGACCCGGTCAAGTACCTGCCGAAGGACGATTAAATCGGCCGGAAAGTAACCCGTAGCCCGTCCTTGGGCTGCGGGATCGGCCAGGGCTGCCACTTGGGCGCATAGCCCGGCTCGATCTCGATCTGATAACGCGTCAGCATCTGAGCCATCAGGATCTTGATCTGCATATAGGCGAAGTGCAGGCCAAGGCACATGTGTGCCCCGCCGCCGAACGGCACCCAGGCGTACTTGTGGCGCTTGGCGACCTGCTCAGGCGTAAAGCGCAGCGGATCGAACTTTTCGGGCTCTGGCCAGTATGCCTCCAGCTTGTGGACCGAAGCGGCGCTGATGCCGACCTGGGTCCCGGCCGGAATACGGTAGCCGCCAAATTCGAATTCACGCAGCGCGCGGCGCGGGGTTGACGGGACCGGCGGGATCAGGCGCAAGGCTTCCTTGAAGGCCATCTCGGTCAGTTCGAATTTGCCGAGATCGTCATAGCGGACCGGGCGGCCCGGTCCGCCGGTGATGGCCAGAGCCTCGGCCCGCAGTCGGTCCTGCCATTCCGGGTTCTTGGCGAGCAGCCAGACCAGCGAACTGGCCGAACTGGTGATCGTGTCATGCGCCGCCATCATCAGGAAGCTCATGTGATCGACCACTTCGTCGACCGGCATCAGCGAGCCATCCTCATGCGTGGCCGTGGCGAATTGGCTGAACATGTCCTGCCCGCCGCCTTCTGCGCGGCGGCGGTGGACTTCGCGGGTGAAGTATTCGACCAGGAACTTCCGCCCGGCCACGCCGCGGCCCATCTTGGTGAAGGGCAAGGGCTTGCGGACCACGCCGACCGCGGCCTGGACCATGTCGACAAAGGCCTTGTTGATCCGGTCAGCCTCAGGCCCCCAGGGCAGACCCAGGAAACTGTCCGCCGCCAGATCGAGCGTCAGTTCCTTGATCGCCGGATAGAACAGCATCTGCCGGCCCGACCAGGTGGCGACCCGCTCAGCAATGCCGCGATCGAGCGCACCGGCATAGTGTCGCATCGGCTCAGGCTTGAAGGCGATCGACAGGGCGCGGCGATCGGCGCGATGATGATCGAAATCGAGCAGCATCAACCCGCGCGGGAACAGTTGGTCGAGGATCGAGCCCCAGCCCTGCTCGGACGAGAAGATCTTCTCGCGATCGAACAGCACCAGTTCGTTGGCTTCTGGCCCAATCAAGGCCACGCTGCGCGAGCCGAAGCTGTTCATCCGGAAGACCTGGCCATAGGTTTCGCGCATCCGGCGATTGAAACCGATCGGGTCGGCCAGCTGCTTGAACGTCGTGCCGACTACCGGCCAGCCGTCATCGCCTGGGATATGATCGAGCGAATTGGCCGGCTGGCGCTGCGACCAGTGGGTATAACGGGGTTGATCGGCGGCGATGCTGGCCATGGGGGATCCTTTTGGCATTACTGACAGCGATGTAACTTAATCGAACGATTAAATCCATCCCCCAAGCTCGCGCCGCACCAGCGCTTCGAGCATGGCCATCCCCGCATGCGACGTATTAAGGCAATCTAGCGCCGCAAATTCAAGCCCCCCGGCTTCCTCGAATACCTCACGGCCGCGGATCGCCAGCTCTTCGCGCGTTTCCAGGCAGTCCGCCGAAAAGCCCGGCGCGGCGATGGCGAGGCGCTGGACCTCGCTCTGGGCGAGCGCGGTCAAGGTCTCCTCGGTATAGGGCTCAAGCCACTTGGCCCGGCCAAAGCGCGACTGGAAGCTCGTCTCCACCTTCAGGCCGGGGAAGTCCGCCGCCAGCGCTTCGCCCACCAGCCGCGCGGTCTTGCGGCATTGGCAGTGATAGGGATCGCCCAGGTGCAGCGTCCGTTCCGGCATGCCGTGGAACGAAAGCAGCAGCACCTGAGGCACGAAGGGCAGCGCGCGAAGCTGGCGGGACAGGTCATCGCGCAGCGCCGCCACGTGCAACGGATCGTCGTAGTAAGGCGGCAGGGTGCGCGTGCTGGGCTGCCAGCGCATCGCCGCCAGTTGCCGGCC
>Ga0315904_10008265_pt1 | contig 13801 bp, 16 predicted proteins | sample LakEriMetagenome_6_FD_203529 | JGI IMG/M metagenome (GOLD analysis project Ga0315904, IMG submission 203529) | Freshwater fungal communities from buoy surface, Lake Erie, Ohio, United States - Buoy 12 MA120 | ecosystem: Environmental > Aquatic > Freshwater > Lake | place: USA: Lake Erie, Ohio... | reverse complement strand
CACTGTGGTTCCATTTGTATAACCATCCGTATGGTTCTTAAACTCTGGTGTTAAAAAAAGTTGATAGAGGTAATTCTTGCTGAACTGGTTGCCAATTGTTCTGACGATACCAACGTCGAGTGATGCTACTAAGGTTGAAAACCTTGGGTCTTGAAAGACTATCGCAGGCTTACCAATGACATCAGCTGCTTGAGTCACGTCTGTAAAGGAAACTACCAACTCTCCAGGCTCTACAACTTGTTCAGGCTTGTACTGACCAGAAAATGGTTTAAGTCCATCAAACCTATATCCGCCGCCCCTTTTGAAAGATTTCAAAGTTACTAGTGCGGTTTTCGAAGGTTCTAGCTCTGAACTCTTGTAGCTCTTACCTTTGGTCACCTTAATGTGCTTTTCCAATTTTGATACAGACCAACCTTTAGGAATCAATCCAAGCTCTGATTCCTCCATTGAATCAGGGAATAGCGCCGCAGTCTCATCATCCATGCCTGCTGGCTTCTCTCCTGCCATCTTTGCCTTAACTGGTTCAAAATCTATGAACCAAGATTTAAATATTTCTTGAGCCATGTCCTCAAGAGAGCCGGCGATTGTTTTGTTTAAATTGATTTTTGCTTCGAGATTGTTCAGTATCTCGGCTATCCGCTGCTGCTGCTGCATGGAAGGTAAATTTGGTATCGGCAGTTTCTTGATATCGCCAACATTTAAGTGAAGGACAGTGCTTCCAGTCGACATATCTGTAAACCAACCCTGAACGGCGTCGCTTTGCAACAGGTAATTTAGGTAGTAAGAGTTTACGACGTCTGTCTTTGGCTTAATCAGTACTGTCCTCTGCCCCAGACAGTATTTAGGGCTTAGAGATTTCACTAAACCAACTCCACCTACTGGAGCCTCTCTCGCGAGGATTATGTCACCCTCTTCCACTTCACCTCTTCTACTCCAAAGCTTGTAAGTCTGCTCGTCAACGGGTTTGCAAGAGTTCACGTCTATTGTGTTGTTCGTCAAAGCTCTCGTCCCTACAGAAAATGCGTAAATTTCATTCTCGGTTTCGGGTGCAGTTTTGTGTTCACAATCAATAATTGTGGCTATTGAACCTAAAGTAAGGTCATTCGAGCTCATAACCCAAACCTTTTAGTTGCTTTGAGATTAAGGCTTCAAGCCTATGGGATTCTTTTAGTTGTTTTGAAAGTTGAGAAGTTAAAGTCTGTATACGAGAAGCAAAGTCTTCGTCGCTTTCAGATTTCACATCCTCTGTACCAATGTAGCGTCCCGGTGAGAGTGCGTCCTCATTTTTTGCGATTTCCTCACGAGTAACTGATTTACAGAATCCGTCGATGTCTTCATAATTGCCGTTACACCAATTATTGAAGGTGTCTGATATCTGAAGAATTTCATCAGAGCTAAATTCAATTTGGGTGCGGGAGATTGGAGTCCCAAGTTTGCGGGCATCAATAAGTAAAACTTGATTATCTCGCTTACTCTTCCATTTGGACTTATCTTTATTAAAAAACCAAAGCGAGCATGGAATTTGTGTGTTAAAAAATAGTTGCCCAGGCAGGTCAATGACGCATTCGATTACATCATCATCCAGAAATGCTTTTCTTATTGCATCGTCTCCACCTTGTGTAGAAGTCAGAGTTCCACGAGGCATCACTATTCCAGCCCTTCCCTTTGGGGAAAGGTGATGTACTGCGTGGCTCATCCATGCATAGTTAGCCGGACGCTCTCTAGGTACACCGTACTTCTTCCAGCGCACATCATTTAGTAATTGCTCTCTTGGATAACTGGCGTTATTTCCAAAGGGAGGGTTCATGAGAATGAAGTCAAAGCGCTTATCTGTATGCTGGTTTTCGGTGAAGGTGTCTCCATGAGTCTTACCAAGGTCAAAGTCAATTCCTCGAATTGCAAGATTCATTGCGCAAAGTCGACGAGTTGTGGGATTAGATTCCTGTCCGTAGATAGCGATGTCACCAAGCTTGCCTCCATGAGCTTCTAGGAATCGCTCACTTTGGACAAACATTCCACCAGAACCACAGCACGGGTCATACACGCGACCCGAAGTTGGCTGAAGAATTTCGACTAAAGTCTTTACGACGGAAGCAGCTGTATAGAACTGACCACCTAACTTACCTTCTGCAGAAGCGAACATTCCCAAGAAATATTCGTATACCTGACCGAGTACATCAGAGGCTTGATGTCTTCCATTGCCAAAGCTAATTGAACCAATTAAGTCAACTACAGCACCAAGGTCGGCAGCTGGAAGTCTTGCATCGGCATATCGCCGCTCTACTATGCCTTCTAGTTTCGGATTTTCTTTCTCGATTTCATATAACGCGTTATCGATGCGTGTTGCAATATCTGCTTGCTTGGAGTTTTGCTGAATGACTTCCCATCGAGATTCCTCAGGTACCCAAAAAACATTGACCTCTTTGTAGTAGTTTCGGTCATCTAGTGCGGCTTTGAGTCTCTTGGTATCAGGCTTGTATCTATCGCTCTTCGGGTCTGAGAAAGAAGCCTCTAACTCTTGGCGTCTCTCTTCAAAAGAGTCCGATACATACTTAAGAAAGACCAGCCCTAAAACAATGTGCTTGTATTCAGCAGCGTCTAGGTTCTTGCGAAGGATATTGGCGGTATCCCAGTACTTCTTAAGCTGCTCATTCGATAGCAACGCCAACCCCCCAAACCTAGATGCCGCAGACCTGAACGACTGCGGACTTATTCTCGCCTAGGGGGCTGACAATGGGAACTAGCCCAGGTGTGAATTGGACCGAATATGCCCAGTTCTTACTGGTTTTGCTGGTTTATCTGGCTGGCTTTGGCGTTTATCAATCGGGCTTTGGCCTCGATTAAATCCAATTCCTGCTTTGTCTTAAATTGCTTCGGGAACTGATAAGGCTTCCGACTTCCAGTACCTGCCTTCTTTGGTTTCTTTGGCTTGATATTGGAGATTGGGAACTGTTTTGGACTAAGCATTAGGTCTACTGCCTTTCTGTCTCAACTGATTTCTGTCAGAGAGACTTGGTTTCCATATGTTTTCGCCCTCAACATGTTCATCTGTAGCGTTTAAATGAATTTTCATGCATTTACTTATGCACTTTATGCGCTATGCATAATCAATTTCCGCTTTTTTGCCATGTGCAACTGTCGTACTATCTGATAGTAGTCATTGAACAACTATCACTCGACCATGAGTATTTAAATATTCCTTCACTTGCTGAGCTGTGAACCTTTTGTGTTTTCCAACAGAGATGCTGGCAAGGTGACCCCGTCTAACTAGAGAATAAATAGTGCTTCTAGATACATGTAGATAGTCGGCTACCTGATTTACTGTATAGAGGTTAGATAAGTCCATGTGCTGTTCTCCTTAACTTGCGTAATTGACTTGTACAAGAGTGACATAAAGGCTCTATTTGCACTGGCTAAACTCAAATGAGTTGCAACCTAGACAACCTCTACAACCTTTGCTTGGGCATTAACCGCGTAAATTTTCCCCATTTGGAGGTTGTAGAGGTTGTAGAGGTTGTAGAGGTTGTTATTTCGCTGGGTTATCTACCTCCTTCAGATATAACTGGCGACCACTCTTAACTACCCTGACAGCAATTCCATTCACCATGAACACTCTGTCTTTTTGGGTGTTTAGCCATCTACCTGCCTTTGTGGACTTCCCTTTATCTGATGGGGCATCCCAATAGGCTGCGGCCTCCAAGTCCTGAAAAGTTGAATACACCTGCGCGGGTCGAAGTGGCGCACCTTGATGTTGCGTCCACCAGGACTCAATGAGTTCTTGGGTGGGCTGCTCATCATTGTCCTGAGATTCCTTAAAAGAGCGTAGATTGCCCAAGAAACCAGGCACTTCCAGAAACTCCAGAATTCCACCCATTACCTCAGACCAACTTTCATAACTGGCTAGCGAACTGCCTGAATAAGTTGGCTTTCCAGCATTAGACCATGCGAGCAGGATGGTAAGAATCTTTTCAACGAAATGTTGGCGATTCTGACTAACCCAATTCAGCAGTTTTGGATGGCGAAAATTTGTCCGCTCAGTTGGGTCAGCTGCAAGAGGTACCAACCTAATGCGAACGATTCGTCGTGCAATTTGTATGTGAAACTGGGGATTGTTACCAGTAGCTGCCCAAATTGAACGATTACGCAACTTCACCATTTGGCTCGTTTGTAGAACTCTGTCGCTCCAGTTATCCGCGGTAAGTGCCATGGCTAATACATCCGAATTAATGTACCTGGGAAGGTTGTCGAAGAAGAACGGACCTCCCCCTGACATGAGGTGGGCAGTAATCTGTTTTCTCCTTTCATCTTCTGTAGAAGTCCAAGGCTTAACAGATATTTCTCGCCCGAGATACGGGATGAGCAGCGCTTTAGTCAACATTGTTGCTCCCGTACCTGCTGCAGGCTTATCCAGTAGATATAACGGAGTCTGTCCAGTTATTAGCTCGCGAACAAAAGGTAGTAACGCAAGTGATATCGCAGCTGCCTTAGATGCATCATCTTCAAATGGGAAATCAACAAGTACCTCCTCTTCAAACCACTTGAGTGCCTCTAGTGCATCTTCACGTGTGGCATTTCGATTGATTGAAAGAGTGCTACTTTTACCTGCTGCATAAAACAGACAAGATTCAGCGTCATAGCCAGGCTTATCTAGTAGATGTCCCTGACTTGTGAAAACTGGAATCGTGACAACTCCCTTAATGATGGGTAACGGTAATTGCGGACTTACCATCGCATCATTGACTACGCGTTCGCATGGGTTCACTGGACGTCCCCATCCATTATTTAATGAGGATAACCAGTCAACTTGACGGGCAAACTCGAAAGTTGCTCGTCTGGAATCAAGAACTTCAATGGAGCCATCACTTACGTTGATGCGTGCGACCTGATTCTCGAATGAAAATAGTCGTGGTGGGTTGTTATTGACATGTACTCCCGCCCAGAGAGATGCCGTTTTCTCGTGAAGTTGCCTTCCACTGAGAATAACGGTCCGTTTTCCTTTTGTGCCCAGCTCAATGGGCGAGTGAATGCCACCTTTGAAGACACATCCAGCGCAACGATTACCACCATCGATTTTTGCTAGACCCTCACATGTTCGTTCAGCTCTTTCAGGGTCCACTTGGTCGAATTTGGCATCAGTTTCCGCTTCGTCATAATCAGGGTGAGCGCTGCTCCAGTTATGAAATAGTTGTCGCCCGTTAGTAGCACGCGATAAGAGTGCTCCTACCGCAAACCATTCAGAGTAACTGGCTCTATCGCCTAACCTCATCGCCTCACGAAACCAATTACATCCTTGGAGTAACTCGACATCAATGTTGCCATCACTCTGGGTGTTGTTTATTTTGATGATGGAGTCGCGTCCCTTGGCAGAACTTCTGGTGGCACTAACAGCAAGTACTTCTTCCTGGGTATAGACACTCTCACCACTTCGGTCAGAGATAATCAAAACTAAACGCGGGTTGTTTGGGTCCTTTAAATTGTATGTTCCAGGGGCTCGGAAGACTCGTGCAATGTCTTGCGTAGCATCGAAGCTGTATTGCGGGAGGTCTCGTGCTACACCCTTATAGAAGTTAGCAACAAAGGATTGTGCCCACTTCCTTTCTGATTCATTATTTATATGTATATCTTTACTAAGGCGCCAGTAAGCGTGTAGCCCAGTGCCAGACTTAACGATGAAAGTTGGAGGCAGGGGGAGAGTCTCCAATGCACCGATTGCCTCATCGATAGTCTCTGGAAGGGCTTTGTTAGCCTTTTTTGAGTCCTTGATATCGATATCCATTCCGATGACAGAGAAGGCAAGGACATCCTCGCTCTTCCCTCGACCAATAAGTGGAGGAGATGCCATGCGAGAAAAGCCAATAACTGCGCCTTGTTCCTTATTAGCAACTCTTTCGATTGCGTCAATCACTGCACTTGAATCGCTCGCAGGAAAGAATTGCGAACCTCCACCCGCAACATTTTTGGTGGTTGAGTTAGTAATGGCTACGAAACCAGTTCCATCACCACAGATTGCGTCAACAAAGTTCCGCAAGGAGTCTGTGCTTTGCATTTCAGTCCTCCTCCCCAAATTCAGGTTCTAGAGAGGTCTCATTGCCCCGAGGGGGTACTTCAATTACCGCATCCTTATATTGGCGAGCCATAATTACTGCGGCATTCAGCAACTCCATGTAGTACCAGGCAGATATACAAATCCCTGGGTTTTTATTTTCTGCGTAACGCAGTCTTGCTTGAAGTAATTGGGTAGAGAGTTGATTGAGCTCTAAAAAGAAGCGCAATGGGATTTCAACAATTGCTTCGTGTGTGCGACAACTTGGTGAGCTGTAGTTCTCTGGCATTTCTACTTACCCCTCTTCAATCCCTTAGGTAGTTCGCCGGGGCGTTTGGAGAGGTCTGATAGGTACCAGGTTGGTATGCGGACTTGGCCTCCTACCATCACGGCTGGAATCTCCCCTCTTTGCACTTGGCGGTATACCGTCTTATTGCTTACAGATGCTCGCGTGGCAAACTCGCTCACGCTTACAAGGTCTTTATTCATAATGGTCTCCTGTATGGAGTATTGGGTCATTTACACCCACCCAAGGACTTTCCTTGGAGCGCGAAGTCTGTAAAAATCACATAAGACGTGTTTCATTTTGGGATAGGACCGCAAATGACATCCAGAAAAGACGCTCAAAAAGAGAGGTCTTCGGTAAATGCCGTGGCTCTTCAAAATCTTCGTGCAATACGGCGTCGAATTAACGATAACTACTGGAAAGAGGCTGCAGAGCGTCGCATCCGTAAAGACCAAAGGTCAAAAGCCCAGGCGACTAAGCCGAATGACTCTTACGAATCCACGAGTGACGCTTCGCAATATGAAACTGTTTTTAGATTCGCCTTGATAGCAGTTGTAAATGATGCAGTAAAGAAAGGGAAGATAGATAGAACTTGGAATTTTGAGATGGGAGAACCTTTGCCTGAGCATCCACGTACTCGTAAACATTTCGCTGAAGCAACAGGGATAGATGATGGTCATCTACGAGCACTAGAAGAGGACAATGTTGACTTTACGCTTAACGATGCTATACAGATTGCAAGAGTCGGCAATATGGACCTCGCAACATTTCTGACTCCACCCCTGGAAGATTTAGAAAATGAAATTCATTTTCCACTCGAACTACCAAGACGTTATTTGAACAAGTTATATATGTATGAATGGCTGATGTGGTTGCGAGGTTATCGACCTTTGCCCGACCAAAATCCTGAAGAATTCCTTCGGCTAACACATTCTCCCTGTCTTTCAATGAGCAAGTTGGACGACCCTCGCACCTTCAGAGGGCATGACTCAGTTCAAAAGGATAGAGACAGGCTCGAAGCCTCACCTTTACACCTAGGCGGATTTCTTACTAATACAAACAATCCAAACCCTTTCAATGCTCCTTTATCGCCATTCGAGAAGGCACCAAAGCAAGTTCAGTCCACGACAGAACTCAATAAGGTATTGATTCAATGCACTTTGCTATTGGCCACTCAATTGAAGAAAGTACTAATCACAAAACAGCGAGGGTCCTTAAAGAGCAAGCGAGCTCAATTTGTAAATCTCATGGATTTCATTCGTTATGCCATTACAGCTCTTGTAAGGCTCTTAGTCAGGGCTGGTAAATAACGCTTTAAATCCAATCTTAGCGAGTGGCGTTCCAGCGCTTAAAAATCTCGCCAATCGTCAATCCCCCGACTTTACCCATAACATATCCAGCTTCAGTAGTTTTCTGACAGATGAATAGAAACTTTGAATCTTCTTCTGAAATGTTTTCGCCACCGCGTTCGCTTCGGCGCATTGAGCCGAGGCGTGACATCGCGTTCCACACTTCAGGATGGCATGCGTTCTTATCCGTAGTTTTGCTTGCACTTTCAAACAAGCCCGCCAAGATGCCAAACCTGGCCGCCACATAAAGCTCCGTGAAGTCATCCTCTTTGAGCTTTAATGATTCCAGAGCCATTACATATTGGACTATTGCATCGGTAGAAGAATCCAAATTTACTACTTCTATCTCCTTCCAAAAGTCCGCTGTCTCCATAATTCGATTCACCAATATCAAAGGTTCTTGATAATCCCCTGAAGCCATCTGCTTCTCAAGCCACTTGAAGTTCATCATGGCCATTTCAGACTTACAGGGAAAGTGCAATTGAGTGCATTCCATTTTCTTGACTGATGGAAGTGCAAATCTAGGGTCTAATGGTGCAGGCTTACTGAATAGTCCCATTAATTTGACCCTCCATCTATATTCCTATGTGTTCGCCATTTTGCGAACTCTTCTTCACTTATTTGGTATCTATCTCGAATTTGTTTGGAAAGTTCATTCGCTTCATCACTACTCCACTTACTACCTATATATCGCTGCACATCCAATAAAGCAGCATCAGCCATTAAGGAGATTTCAATCGTCTCGTTGTTTTGGTCTACTAAAGTCACTCCGTAGTCGGCAGCCAACTTATCCCATTTTGCAACAGCTGCCCGCGTCCATTCCGCAATATGCTTATTAGCGTTTGCAAATGACTCCATACGCTTTTTCGCCCCGAAAATGGAACCTTCTTTTTGGTGCTCAATCATGTTTGTGAAGTAGTGATAGCCACTTGAAAATGCCACTTTTGCCATTTCATTAGCCCACCTAATTGTGTCTGCAATTTCGGTCCAATGCGCTGCTTCTAGATGCAAGTTATTCCACTGTGTTTCATATTGTTTATATGCTTCTGAAACCTGGTCATAAATCATTTTGTGCTGTTGGGCCTCGTTATAGAAGTGTCCGCTCCAGGCATTAACCATTTTTATCTCCGATTAAAATAGTCACGAATCGCCTTTTCAATGGACTTTATTCTTCCTCTTGTAGAGTGAAAGACGAGCGGCGGATTCAAAGTTTCAAAGAACAATTCGCCGTTGTACAGCAAGTATTTGGTCTTAGGAATCTTCACAAAGTCATAATTTAGATGCAGTTCGCGAGAGCCGTTAAAAATCGGCATATCGGCGAAAAAAACGAAGCTATCGTTACCCCAGTAAAGCCAACCATCAAAAACTTTTCTAATTTCTGCTCTTACTAAGCCAACCGCTGAATGGCCCAGGACTTCTCCCAATAATTGGTTTGCTCTAGCATCTCGATATCGAATATCGTCTTGAGATATAGCCATTTGGTTATTAGCCCCGTTTGAAGCTTCGCCATGCAAAAGAAAGTATTAAGGCTCCAACAATAATCAGTCCGAGTCCCGCTACAGTGCCTGAAAAATCTCCTGTCATAGGTGCTCCCGCCTCATAACAAGTAATTTGAATGACTCGTCCTCCACCAAAACCAACAGTGTCGCATGTTGGGTCAGTTAGAACTTGAAATCCATTAACAACAAAAGTTCCGCCACCAACGAGCGCAAGAATTGCCCACAAAATAGCCGTTCTCCCATCTCTAAATCCTGGACTGTTCCACTCACCTTAAATATAGTATTTCCAGTGAACGAGTCAATAGCTAGAGAAATATTGGGTCTGGCTAGTGATGCAAATTTTCGTGCTGCCAAAGTAGCCTACAGAAACCTAGTAAGAATTCATCATCCTGATAGAGCTGGCACAGACCAAGCTGCACAAAGACATGCAAGCGAGAGGATGTCCCAGATAAATGAGGCTTGGGAATATCTTGAGCATAGGGAGAAGTCTGGTGTCTTTGGTCAAGCAGATGGGACGACTTCAAGTCGGCAAAACTTTTCTGATTGGATTAAGTATCGAACCAGGAAGCCTGATGAATGTGAATTGTGTGGCTCAACACCCGCTAAGAAATTCGATGTCCGAGGCTTACAGCAAATCATTTTTAGGTATGCGCTAATCGGTTATAGGGGCACTCTCTGTAAGTCTTGTGCACAGTCCGCGGGACGGGAGGCTTTAAGAACTACCCTACTTCAGGGATGGTGGGGACTTTTTTGGTTTATTAATTACTACTTTATCTTTGCTTTATCTATCAAGTTATGGGTTATTAGCCGAATGAAGTCCCCACTATTTAGGGATTCGCGAGTTATCACACCATTTGATGTCCCTCTCTTCCCTGGGAAGAGTCCATTGCGCCAACCTGCCCCGCTATTCTTTTTTGTCGGCTCACTGTTACTTCTTGGCTCATCTTTTGTGCCAAGCGATAGTTCTGTTTCTCCGACGCCTTCGAGTACCAATCAATCAACAACTTCTTCAAACACGCCTACCATTAAATGTTGGACTGAACCAAATGAGAGTGGAATGGTAAGAGTCGTTGGATGCAATTCTTTTGAGGCGCATTTCATTGAGCTTGCAAAAGTTTTTGACGAATCCAGATGCCCAACTTTGTCTTGGGGAACCGTAAAAGATGAAGAATCAGGGGCCTTTTTTTGCGTCGGACTGAAACCATGAAGTTCAAATATGACTCTATGAGTGGAATTCCACCAATTCCATTTAGGACAAGAGTTGTCGATGGCGGATTCTGGGCAGAAAATGAACACCTGATTAAATCTACGTTCGAGACCGCCCAATCACTTCTTGGAACTTCCAATGAGAATATCCGCATAGCTAATGAGTGGGCGAGTTGCTTGATTGATTTAGGTAATAGGGGGAAGCTTGCAAGAAGTTCTGAACCTCTCTCGGTTCTAGCCGAATTAGGCATTGCCTTAGCAATAACAGAAAAAAGGATTCTTACAACTGGGGCGAATGATGCTGAGTATCTAATACACGCATGCCTTGCCATAATGAGCATGAATGAAAACAAGAGTCAGCATATTCTCAACGCTCTGGCTCTGGATGGCGGATTTTACTTACAGAAATCTGGAACTTCAGTTCAAGCATTGGGAGAATCCATTGAAACGTACTTGTGAATAACTGCGCTTTTGCCGCACACTAGGAGAGTAAGCAATCAATAGAAGGGAAAATTAGAATGGGACTTTTTTCAAGACCTAAGTCGCCTAAGACACAGGTGGTCTCTGAAGAACAAGTCAATGGATTAATAACCAAATTTCAGGGCTGGGTTCCTAATGATTTTTCTAAAGAAATAAATGATGAAGTTTTCGATGCAAATAGACTTAGAGATTCAATAGAAAGCCTCGTACAATTTGCAACTGCAAACGAAGATGTTCAATTGTTACAGTTTGTTGGAAAAAATTGTGCAGGAATGTCAGGGTCGATGAATGATGAATCTATTGAGTCAATCGCGCAATGGCTTTTCGATGGAACAGTTGTTTCCTTAGAACTTCGAAAGAAATATGAATCTCAGAGTAAAGTCCTGAAGGATATAAGTGCCATTGGATTAGCGTCATTTAGTATTGCAGAGAGCCTTCCAAAGTATGGAGATGTTTTGGAGTACATGCGAACTCATGCGAAAGAGTTGTCTAGATAATTAAACCAGTCAAGGTAATAGGTCGTAAGGCTGAGCCCCTGAAAAAGTAACTCTCCAATCAGAGGGTTCGTTTGGGTTGCTATCTACATATCGCCCCGACCAGGTCACGCAGTAGTACTGGTCTGCAATCAATCTCCAATCCTCTATAGATGAATAACTTTCGCCTGAATATCCACCAATCATGGGTGTTGTATTAAAACAGTAGGTATCTCCCATTGCTTGGTCATAGGTGACATTTGTCAGCTTCACACAAGGTCCGTATCCATATGAAGGATTACCTTCCATGTCTAAGTCAACATCCTCACAAACAACATACCCTTTTAAATTTTCAGCAATTATTTGCCAGCTAGGCTTCGAAGTGCACCCTGAAGTCAATAAACCTAATAGCCCTAAACAAAAAGTAATTCTCAAAACTTTCTTTTGACTGGCCATGGACGTTATTCAAGCAAGTTTTTTATCATTTTGATACTTCCAAATGGTATGTTTTTTTGATGTCATACGACCAAGGCTTTCTGAATCCGCTGATAAGGCGTATTGCTTTTATTGCAGTTTTGGCGTCCCTTTACAATCTTTTAGTTTGGTTTATTGACTGGTTTAGACAAGATGAAGCTTACTTTGGGCCCGCATTGTGGGCTGTAATACCCCAGCTTCTCTGTATTTTTTTGCTCTCGAATCTTCTGGCGAAAAGAGGGGGTAATAGAGCATTAATCACCACTTTGTTTCTATTTCCCATTTTCTGGCTCATTACATTATTAACCAGCGGTATTGAGCTTTTATTTCCAGAAAAACCGTTGCCTTGGGGTTTTACGTCGAGTCTTCTTGAATCATTGGGGTTTCCGATTCTTGAGCTCAGTTTCCGAAGTGCCTCACCTGATTTCGGGCTATTTCACTCAAACATGGGGGATTTGAACAAGCAGTCAGATTGGTATTTTGACGGAGGAATTCAGGCTTCCTGGATGTTATACAACGGACTCTCCATGTTTATCGTTACTTATTTTCTCATCCGTCTGTTCCAAGAAAGATATGACTTAAGTCGATACTGGAATAAATTGAATAACGATTCATAGAATAAATGAGTTAAGCGCTAACTCGGCTTTTTGTAATATAAATTTAAACATTTTAAGTTAGGGGTATTACTCTTTTGAAGTTCTTAGTATTCCAATTCGCACTTTTATTTACTATAGTTTAGTTATGGGTTTATTCAATAAAGGATTGACTGAAGAAGCACCAGTGGTCATGTCATTTCAAATGATTGCTGTAGCTATAGATGTTAGTGCTTATACAAATATTGAAAGCACAATTGATATTAAAGTAGCAGATTTGTGGGCGTTATATTTTTGGGTGTTGGCCCCTTTAGAAAACGGTAAAAGTAAATTACCCTCCGAACTCTACAAAGTATTGAAATGGGCTCCAGGCAATCCGATGAATCCAAATCTCACGAATTCACACGAAACTCCATCTAACGCATCTTTTGTCGTCCATCCAGACCATTATCAAATGCACGTAGAAACGGTTAGCGAACTGACCGCCACCTTAAAAGGCATCTATCTGAATCTGCCTGCGGTTAATGACTCTACCTTCATGTCAGAGTTTGCTTCTGTGGCAATACAAATACTTAATCGGACTATGCCCGAAAGAGTGTCCCGTTCGACTCAAGGCGTATTAGCCGTCGGGGCACTAGCACTTAGGAGCGCCTTAAAAGAGTCGAATTCTTTGAGGGCGGCTGACAAATCTAAAGTCCGAGGTGCCATCATTTTTTGGATTTCTATGATGGTAGCGACTTGGCACTTTAAGAATTGAATACTCCTCATACGAATTTAATTCAAGATGCTCGACCTTGCAGTTGGGCAGTTGTACCATCTAACTTATGAATTCACCTTGGCGTAGTCCTGGCACTTTGTTTGGTATTAGAACTCCTTCGGTATTTCTAATAATTGTTCCTCTTGCTTTCATAGGCGGGTGGGACCAAGGTGGTTTTATTTTTGCCCTTATTAGCGGAGGTTTCTGGACTTTTGTATATTTATGGGTGAATAATCTTTACCATTCCTAAATCGAGGTGTTGTTGCAGCAATCCGCTTAACTAGTGATTTAATACTTTTAAAAGGGTAAAAAATCAATTAAATGTTGATTTCTTAAGTTTGAGGGGATGAATTTGGAACTTATACCAATCTGGTTCATTGCGTGGTTTACTGTTTGTTATTTTCTATATGGGTTGTTTGATAATGGAAAGAGAAGTGCAAAAGATAATCTCAAGACTATTCTGGTTCTCTCAACATTTCTGGCTCTATTTTCGGCTAGCTTGACTGCATAGTCCTAATTTAGCTCCCGGACTAATTAGTCAGCGATTTTCTGATAATTCATATATTTACAATTTTATGAGACAAATCATTCAGCTTTTCATCTCGCATAGAGTTTCGAAAAAATCATCATGCAACCACAGC
>Ga0315904_10008260_pt1 | contig 13803 bp, 8 predicted proteins | sample LakEriMetagenome_6_FD_203529 | JGI IMG/M metagenome (GOLD analysis project Ga0315904, IMG submission 203529) | Freshwater fungal communities from buoy surface, Lake Erie, Ohio, United States - Buoy 12 MA120 | ecosystem: Environmental > Aquatic > Freshwater > Lake | place: USA: Lake Erie, Ohio... | reverse complement strand
TCGTCTAGGTGGGAATGGTCATCCGGTGGCAACAGAAGGCCACCGGCGGGCCTCAGGAGTAGTACGGTTCGGCCGGGTGCAGCTTGACTGGGAACGACACGTCCTCGAGCCGCCCCACGTAACAGCCGTGACGCTCCGACCATGCCGGCTCTTTGCTGATCAGGGCCTCGCGCACTTGGCCAGTGGGCCAGCTGCTGTAACCAACGCTGAACTGTTCATTCCAACGTTGCAGCGCCGCGTCGTCGTTGTCGTATTCGGCTGTGATCGGCTCAGCCCACCAACTACAAACCCAATCAAGGAAGCCAGTCTCCGCCACGTTGTCAACACGATAGACAACAGCGTCGCCATAATTACCGCGAACATCGCCGCCTAGGTGCGTTTCAACAACGATAAACACGTCATCACAGTAAAGCCAGTCAGAACAGTCAACAGGAGTGAACACTGAAAACACAAAGTTGGAGCTAAAGTCGTTCTCACTGTTGTACGTGTTATCACGCCTCACCTGTTCGTACTGTTGATGCGTAGTACGTGCAAAGAATCGCAGCAGCGCATCTTCACACTCTGTTGCCCACTGTGTCTGCAGCTTTTCCTGCAGGGCCTCAGGCAAAACAACAGGCTTACCGAGAGAGGCTTCAAGGTGAGCCTCTGTATCAAGCGTGGGGTTCTCCCAGAACCGGGGATCAGCCGTCGCGATGGCGGTCATGGTCTCAATTGCAAGGTTTACGTCGTGGGAGCCGGTGAGGCCCCTAGAGAGCCCCGCAGGGCTCAGTAGGAGCTTCAGCCAGGGAACCAGCTGTAGGTGAACCGCGGAGACCAGCCAGGCAGCAGCCCAGCAGGCAGCAGCAGGCAGAAGCGGATCCGCCCAGCTTCAACGCGAAGTTCAGGGCAGCGGCACCAGTGCTGCCACGTGGTGAGGAAGACAGACAGACGCCAGCAGACAGGGCTGACGCCCAGCTGCAGACGACGCAACGTCAGGCTCTCAGGCCAGCAGACGTCAACGAAGCCGGGATAAGAACGGTTGATCATGGTCTCAATTGCAAGGTGTGCGTCAGCAACCACTGCTGGTTGCCCCTGCATTGTCACCACACCCCTTACGCCCTGTCAAGCCTTGACCTACCGACAGCCCAGCGCTGCCTGTATCAACACGTACCACCACAGCACCACTCCCCTTGCCACCACTGCATCCTCATCCCCAGAATCCGCATTGGTTCCGTTCCCCGATCAACCCGCAACCACGCCCTCAGACCCCCAACGCTGCCTCAGCCACCAACGCCACAAACACACCCCAGCCACGCCTTCGGCTCATTCAACACATCGTCAATCCTCACTTCTCATCCTTTTAGTTAACTAAAGGCTGACTCACTGTTGCCTCAGTTAGCCGCGTTACCAATAATCGGCAACGGCTGCGCAGCAGACGGCGCAGGATGCGCCACAACATTACCTTTGGTTGTGTCTTATTGATTAAAGGCTGTTCTGGCTGTTCATACATTCTCGCAGGGCCGAAGCGTAGCGAAGGCCTGTTGCTCTCCCTCTGCTAACTCTCAACCTCTACGTCAACCTCAACGTCTAACTAAACGGCTGCCTTTACTGTTCACTCCTTAACAGCCCTAAATCATAAGATCACAACTTTAAGTTAACCAGTGGTTGACTCGCTCACTCCGTTCGCTTACTCACCGCTCAGCACAGCTGAGCGGAAACAGCCAAACAGCCTTTAATCATTCGATCTAACCATCCCTGTCACCTCGCGGATGCAGTTAGGTAGACCTAACGCTGCAGCCCTGGGTCGCTGGCTGTTTAATGACACATAAGGCAGACAATGTAGCTAGGTGTTAGTCATAATGTAACCGTGACAGTTGATAGGAGGAACCAAGGCGGATTGTGTATCCGGCAAGAGCCCAGTGGTGGACTGGTTGGTTCCGTTGCCCCCCACCCCCATGTGCAGCCACCCCCCTATGGGGGGATGTCCGCGGGCGCGTACTGGCGTATAGCCGCTTAGGGATTAGGGATGGGATCTGGGAGGTGTCCGGGAGGCAGTGTGGAGTGGAAGCAGCCCGGCAGCCAAAGAAGTGCCCTACCCGGCGATCATAATGAAGTCGGTCAAGCGAGCTTGTGACAGTTGGGTGTGACAGTTGACAGGGGTTGATAGTGTTGTGGGAGTGAATGAGGTGAGCAGTGGTGTTGCAGTGGCGAGGCGAGGAGAGGTTTGTGAAGGTTGGGGGGAAGGTGTATGAGGAGCACGTTGTTGGAGTGGGGCATGGGTTTTGGAGTTGGGGGATGGTTGAGGAGAGGTTGAAGGAGTTGGGGAGGGAGTGGACTGGGACTAGGGAGCAGAAGACGGAGTACCGGGCGTTGAAGGAGAGGCAGCGGGAGCTGGCGAAGGAGGGGGCTGGGGAGCCGCTGGATACGGCTGAGGCGAGGAAGAGGTACTTCGAGAGGAGGAGGATGGAGGATGCGAAGGGGAGGCCGGACCGGAGGCTGGAGACGAGGAAGGGTGGAGCTGCGAGCAGCCGCGCACTGCGTGGACGTTGAGCTTGACAACGGTGTATGATTGACCCGTTGAGCAGAGCATCTTGCAATGGCGTATCGAGTGACGGTTTACAGCGAGGTTGAGAAGGCAGAGCACCGTCGTCTGGTTGAGGAGAGGGGTGTGTCGGTTGCGGACCTGTCGATGTGGGATGGGAAGGATCTGCGGTTGAACCTGCGTCGTCCTGAGTCGAACTTGGTTTCAGAGCAGGAGTGGACCGAGACGTTGGTGGCAGCTGTTCTGGGTTGCCGTCGTTCTGACGGGAACGGCCGCGGCCTGACCAGGGAGGAGTTTCAGTCGGCAGTTGGGGATGCAATCAACGAAGCGGCAGATCAGTTGGAGTGGGTGTACGAGCGTTGCTTGAAGGCGGCTCAGATGGAGCGGAGCCCGTTGTACGGGAGCACTCCGGCTCAGATTCGGAGCTACGCCCGTAAGGCGATGAACCAACGTGGTCGGATGGGTGTGAGTGGGATTGGAGCGGTTGTGTGGCAGTCGAAGGGTGGGTACGACAACCGGCTGACACCAGCTCAGGCGAAGCGGCTGCAGAACGCACTGGGCTGGTGAACTGGACGGAGATCCTGCGAAAGGCCGGGGTGCCTGATGCGCCTGGGTACCAGGAGCTGTTGGCGCAGATCAGGGAAGCAAAGCTGTGTCAACCTGTTGACAACGTTCAACCAAAGAAGCGGGGTAGACGGAAGAGATGACACAGCCCATCCCCCTGCCGCAGTTCATCACGTTGTTGATGCGTGAGCTGAGCATGGCGGATACGCCAACGCCAGTACAGCTGCAGATCAGTGACTACCTGGAGAACGGCCCGAAGCGGCGAGTGATTGCGGCGTTTCGTGGTTGTGGCAAGAGCACGCTCAGTGCGATGTACCTGTTGTGGAAGCTGTACCACGACCCGGATGAGAAGTGCCTGATCATCAGTGCGTCGATGTCGCGGTCCGAGGCGATGACGGCATGGATGCTGCAGACGATCAGCCGGGTGCCATGGCTGGCTCACATGGAGCCGGATAGCCATGACGGCCGGTACAGCCGGATCAACTTTGACGTTGGCACCTGCCGTCACATCGAGCAGAGCCCCAGCGTCAGGGCAGCTGGCATCACCGGGCAGATCACGGGCAGCCGGGCTAGCACGATCCTGGTTGACGACTGCGAGACCCCGCAGACCTGTCTGACGCAGGTGCAGCGGGAGAAGCTGCGCAACTCGTTGAATGAGCTGGAAGCGATCTTGAAGCCGGGTGAAGGGCCGGAGATCGTCTACCTGGGCACGCCGCACAGCAGCACCGACAGTATCTACTTCGCGTTGCAGCGTGATCTTCACTACGACATGAGGATGTGGCCGGCTCGCGTCCCGGCTGACACCACTCCCTACAAGGGTGCGCTGGCGCCGTTGATTGATCGTCGTGTTGGTGCGGCCAACGGCCGTCCGACTGACACCCGCTTCAGTGACGAGGAGCTGCGGCAGCGGGAGCTGAGCATGTCGCCCATGCAGTGGCGGTTGCAGTTCCTGCTGGATGCCACCCTCAGCGACATCGAGCGGTACCCACTGCGTTGCGGCGACCTGATGGTGATGACCATCGACGGTCACCTGCCTGAGGTGTTGACCTACGAGAAGGCCAAGTACCTGGCCCTGGACGACCTGCCCTGCGTTGGCATGGCCCATGACCCCAGGTTTTACCGGCCAGCCCAAGTCGAGGGCACAGTACCCGTGGGAGAAGTCCCCACGGTCATGGCCCTGGATCCCAGCGGTGGTGGCAGTGACGAGTTCGCGTGGGCAATCGTCAAAGCATGGGCTGGCAATTACTTCCTGATGGAATGCGGTGGTCGTCTGGGGGGCGTTGGCGAGAGCTTGTGGGAGAAGATCGCCAGCCTCGCCAAACGCCACCACGTCAACGAGATCCTGGTGGAGACCAACTTTGGTGGCCTGGAGGTCTACTCCCAGTTGCTAAAACCGTTCCTAGTGAAGGCTGGGGCGGAATGCCGGGTGGAGCCGATTCGCTCCAACCAGCGGAAGGAGCTGCGGATCATCGACACCCTGGCCCCGGTGATGCAGACGCACCGGATGGTGATCGACCGCCGTGTTGTTGAAGCGGATGCTGAACTGCTGAAGGCCGCGGCCGAGGAGCGGGATTCCAGCTACAGCCTCTTCTACCAGCTGACACGGTTGACGCATGACCGCGGCAGCCTGCTGCACGACGACCGCATTGACGCCTGGGCGATGGCGATCCAGTGGTTCCAGGAGCAGGCTGCGCAGGATCAGAAGATCCGCCGTGATGCTCGTCAGGTGGAGATGCTGGAGGCAATGGTGGCGGACTGGCGCGGCAACGTGCTGATGACGCCTGATCGGATTGCGTTGGGGATGAGCCTGGAGCAGGCCAGGGCAGCGGACGCGGGCAGTGGTGCCAGCTGGATCTGAGTCAACAGTTGACAGCCATCAGGCAATGCTGTATTCAGATTCCCCGGATGCTGTCTCGGCTGATTTGCAGCATGTCCAGGGTGTTCTCCCTGAGTTGCTTTTGACGCCTGGCGTTCCACTCGTACAGCATGTCGTTGCCCAGCTTGGGGAACCTGCTGCTGATGCCCATCGGCAGGTTGTCTTTGCTCAGCTTGTCCATGCCTTTGGCCTGGCTGTCCAGGTGATCAAAGATCAGTGATTTCACTGCCTGGCGCTCCTGGCTGGTCAGGAATGCGCCCAGGTCAGTCTCCTTTTCAATGGTGATCTCGTTGTCCAACCATTGGCCATAGGCCTTGCCCGTAACGTGACTCGCCGGGTCGCTCCTTCTGGCCTTCTGAAAGGACTGACGGCGGCGGTGTTCTGCTGTGTTGCCAAGGCCCTGAAGCCACTTGAGGCCAGCCTGCGTGTTGGGGGCTGATGGCTTTGAGCGTGGACTGGGGTTGGTGTTATTGAGGCGCTGCTTGTTCTCTGCTGCAATCGGATCCCAGTTTTCGATGACCTGCTGGTTCCGCTGGTTCCGTTGGATCGTCAGGTCATGCAGGGCTGGATTGACCTTGAGGTTGGTGTTCTTGCCGTACCAGGGCGTGTCCTGTCGTCTTGCTTCCGGCGACATGGGCCGCCCTGCCTGTTGGAACATTCGACCTAGGGGCAGGGGCTTGAGGCCTGCCTGGTCGCCCATGTCCTGCTCCAGCTTGCTGGTGTCAAACGTGGAGGCCGCAGGCGTGGGAGCAGGTTGGATTGGAGCCTGGTCTTCTTGATCAATGAAACGAAGCATGATCAGTCGGGCGTCAGTGACATCAGCTTTTCCAGCTCCTCTGCTGTTGGCATGGCCGCCCTGATGTCCTGCAACGGGACGGATGCTTCAACAGTGCTGGTTATGTTGTTGTCTTTGAGGAACTTCATTGCACGATCCAAGCCAGCAACGCGCTCACGTGGATCATCCGAATGCAGCAATGACACAATCTCTGCACCAACAAGGCCGTGGATCTGCGCCAGAAGCTCTTCCGAAGCGCGACTCATAGGGGTAACCTGCAGTCATCTGGTGTCATTAAAGCTATGGCAAGGAAGGGCGGAAAGGGCACCGGCGGCAAAAAGGGTTGCTGATCAATGTATAGCCGTCCGACAACGCGACAAGTTGATGCACTTACCAATGTGCCGACACCAATGGGTGTCAACGTTGGTGAGGCTCCTCGCGTCACGCGCTCGGCTAACGGTCCGCTTCTCGATAACCGCAATCCCAACACCGTCCTGCAGGCCGGTCAGGCTCGCGCTGCTGAAGTCACCAACTTCATCGAAGGCCTCACCAAGGTCGCCACACCGCTGATCAAGGATCAGCTGACCAAGCAGGCCAACCAACAGGTTGGTGAACTGCTGGCAACTCAGGATCCGGTTGCGTTGATCCGCTCCTCTAGCCCGGAGCAACGGCAAGTCATCCGCAGTCTTTCCCCCCAGGCGCAGGACATTCTTCAGGACAAGGCAGCTGCAGGCGCTGTCCGCCTTTACCAGGACACGTTGTCGGCTGAGCGTGCCAAGCGTGCAGCTGTTCTAGACACTTTCAACTTCAGTGCTGAAGACCGCGCCAGGGCAGGAGCGGAAGCCAAGGCCGCGGCCTTGGAGGCTTCTGGGATTGCGTCGGTTCAACCCAGCTACCTGGTCAAGTACGGCGAGGAGCTTAGTCAGACGGATGCTGCCCTGGAAGGCCTGAGCTACAGGGCCCAGACCAAGGCCAAGGACACGGACGAGAAGACGGCATACACCAACGGCGTTGCATCGTCACTGGAGAGTTGGTCGAATGGCCGCGCCCGTGCCGTCAACAACGGCAAGGTGAAAGAGTTCGGGCTGCTTCTGAAGACGACGCTGGAGCAGGGCATTGCGGAAGCCTCGGCTCGATACACGCCAAAGGAACAGGCGCAGATCTACGAGCAGGCTATTCGCAGTCAAGTTGCACGGTTGAATCAAACCGGCAAGTACGACGAGGCGATGAACCTCTTGTACACAATGCAAGGTGCTGCTGCATCGGGCGTTGAGACGCCAAATAAGACGCCGTTCTTCCAGCAGCAATTAGAGAGTGGGTACACCCTGGAGTACACGGTCAATGCGTTGATTGATCAAACAGAGGGTGACTACAAAAAGTGGCAGCGCGAACAGGTGCTGGAACAGAACAGGGACATCATTCGTGACGGCTTGCAGGGTAGGGATGTCAAGGCCCAGCTGCAGGCGGCGCTAGACAACCCGGACCTGACTGTTGAGCAGATGTTGACGTTAGGTCAGACCATCAACCAGGCAACGGAGATTGGGCAGCAGGCGTCGCCGGAGCAGCTGCAGCGGGAGGCTGAGCTGCGGTACCAGATTGCCCAGGGCAACTTTGATCCACAGAAGAAGTGGCAGGAGGTCAAGGGTGCCGGCCTCACCGCTCGTCAGGTGTTGGGTTTGGCTGGTGATCTGAAGAAAGGGCCAGACGAGGGCACGCGCATGATCTCTGGCATTCGTGCCTATATGTCAGGCGAGACGGAGCAAGCTGTTGCTGGTCTTGCCAAGCTCGCTGGCCTCAGCGGTGATGCGGCCAAGGAGTTTGGCCGCAACTTCAACAACGACATCACCAAGGCCGTTGAGAAGCGGTACGCCGAAAAGGTGGCCAAGGGTGAGGTGCCGGATGAAGGCGCCCTGCGTGACATCTGGCGCAATGAGCTGGAGGCTGCTGTCAAGCGCCGCACCAATGACCGCTCGGAGCGGTTGAAGATAGAGCAGATGGCCTCCCCCAAGACCAGAGTGCTGAATGAGGTGAAGGAGTTTCAGCAGAACCTGGAGTCGAGCAAGGGTGAGGTGACGATCATGTCTTTCCCAAGGCAGGTTCGCGTTGACTTCTCCAATCAGTTCCCAAACAAGAAGATGACCCCGGAGGCGCTGGGGAGCTACATGATCAAGCGGATGGAAGCGGTGAAGGAAGGTGACAAGCCGGTGTTCCCTGATGCGTCAAAGAACATCCGCCAGGTGATTGACCGGGCGCAGGGCAAGGCGCCTCGGGTATCAGATCGTGGTCAGGTGGTGCCTCCTACGCAAGCTGAGATGCTGCTGGGCAAGCCGGGCATCGAGTCCTTGCGGCTACTGCAGAACTGGATGAACCCGCCGGCAACACCGCAGCAGGCAGCTCCCAAGCCAGCCAGTCCTACGAAGCCTGCAACGCAATCGCAGAAGGTCAGCGCCAAGCCGCAGCAGAGTGGCATTGGCCAAGTGGTGTCTCAAGGTCTTGGCGCCATTGCCCAGGTGCTGACTCCACCTGCAGCAGCCGCCACCTTGGATTCACGTCCAGAGGCTGTTCAGCATGTCAACCCAAGTGCCATTGCACTGTTGAATCGGATCTGGAAGGGTCAGCAGAAGGCAGACATTCGCACACCACCCTTGCCGCAGGTTGCAGCGACTGCTCCTGTTGGCTTTGTTCCGCTTGCGATCACCAGCGACAAGCATCCGATCTTTGTTGCCATTGGCATTTCCGAGGGCACGCGCACAGCAAACGGTGGATACACCCGCGCTTACTACGGTTATACGGATCCAGGCAATGGAGCCAGAAGCATTGGCACCGTCAGCGGTCAGCAGGGTGGGAGCCCGGCCACCAGCGATCGTCGTTGGATGGGGATTTTGACTGGTACAGCAGCGCGGGTTACTCCAGTGCTGCAGCGGATGGGACTGCAACCCGGTACTCAGGGTTGGAACCGGGTGCTGTTCAACGTGCTGGACTTGAACGTTCAAGCACCAGCGGCAGTGGGTGACTTCATCAGGAAGATCCCCCAGATCCTGCAGCAAGGGGCAAGCATCGAAGCCATTGCCAAGGCACGGGCTGACAGTTACTACAACCCGCGTACAGGCAGGCTTGATACATCATTCAAGAGTTACAACGCATTGTTCCAGGATCAGCGATCTAGAGCTGGGGTCTGGGATTACCGGAGGCGCATCTGATGGCTGTACGTTTCAACCCTGAGACAGGCAAGTGGGAAGACGACAGTCCGCAGCCGGCGTCGTCTGTTGCGACCATGACGCCTCAACAGGCGTTTGTGGATCCGTTTGAGCAGAGCGTTCGTGATGCTGAGTCACAGAACAAGCTGGCGAACAAGCAGTTCCTGGAGTCAGCAAAGACCGGCAGTACCAAGCCGATGTTTGCCGAGAGTCCCGGTCAGTTCATGGATGAACTGGGGAACATCCTTGGCAATGCTGTCACCGGCATTGGCACTGACTTCCTGGATCTTGGCGCTGGCCTGGCTGACGTGGCCGTGTCAGCGGTCAAGCAGGCGACTGGTCAAGACGCCAACTGGGATGAGGTTTTCGATGACAGCGACAACCCTTGGACGCAATGGCGTCGCCGGGAGTTTGAGTCGGAGACCCAGGCCGGCAAGATGGTCAGCGACGTGCTGCGACTGGGCACGCTCATTGCCACGTTGCCCAAGTCAGCACTGAAAGGTGCGGCCATGGCACCCAGGCTGATTGGCAAAGTCGGGCTGCTGGGCGATGTTGCCAAGGGTGCGACCAAGATCGCTGGTGGTCTTGATAAGGCGGATGATGCGCTGAAGGCAGGACGCACGGCGTACAAGGCCAGCACTGAAGCATTGAAGGCAACAGGGTTTGCCAAGGGCACAGCAGCTGGCCGTGCTGCCAACATCGCTGCACAGGATGACTGGCTGCGGCTCACCTTCAAAGAGGTGGCGGATGTTCCTGAGGTGGCCAACTGGTGGACAAGCGTTCAGCAGAGCACCAAGGCGCTGACCCAGTTGGGCCGGGAAAAGGCAAAGCTGCGGACTGTTGGCGAAGCTCTGGCTTGGGATGCCCTGGCCACCTTCTCGGTGTTCGGCGAGGGCGACGACGAGTTCGACCAGACGCTGGGCGACACACTCCGGGAGATGGGTCTGCCCAACATCCTTCCCCAGACCGACATGACCGACACCGCCCTGGAGCGGAAGGTCAAGCAGATGGCGGAAGGCCTGGCGATGGCTCCGCTGATCAACGGGTTGCTGGACATGACGCGGGTGTACCGCTTCAGCCGCAACTTTGCTCAGGCCACTGGGGCTGAGCGTGACGCCATCGTCAAAGCGTTCAATGCCGAGGCAAATGAGCTTGGTCGTGGGATGACGAAGTTGCTGCCAGAGTCGGCCGCATCCCTGCAGCCAGCACGAACAGCAGCATTTGAGAAGGGCGCACAGCTCAACAGCTTGTACGCCCAGCTGGAAACCCAGCGGATCGGCAACAGTTATCAGAACGACCTGTTGACTGCGCAACTGCGCAATCAAGCGGTGGCCAACGTTGGCTACGACCCACAGTTGCAGGCGCAGCTGACTCAGGGACAGGGCGGGCTGAATGCCCAGCAGCTGATGGCCAACCAGCAAATGGTGGCTGGCAGCACTGAGGCGCTGCCTGGCTCCATGCCAGCTGGCTTGCTTCCTGAAGGACAGGTGCAGCAACTGCCGGGTGCTCCACAGCCTGGGGCGCTGCCCGGTGGTCCCGAGGCCAAGCCTGGATCCATGCCAGCTGGCACTCTCGGTGCTGGTGGTGAGCTGGCACCTGTTACTCCAGGGATGGAGCAGGTACAGGTGACGGACCTGGGACCGCGGCCACCAGAGCCGGCTGTCACTCCTCAGACCATTCGCAATGCGTTTCAGGCTGATGCCTACAACGCGTTCATGCGGTCCCAGGAACTCACTTATGTCGAGGGCCCGGATGGCGTGATGCGCTCCATGGCGGAACTCAACGCTGGCGTGAAGCAGCTGATGCCACGCACCCGTGTGGATGCGATGGAGTACATCACCAAGTTCCCGCCGCAAGCCAATGAGCTGGGTGTGATCCCAGCCGCTGACTCGGTGTGGATGAACTTCATCACCGACCGTGGCCTCAGTGAAGGCTGGGCGTCGATTGATCCCGACACCATGCAGGTTCGGTTCAACCGGAAGTCAGCGCTGGAGTTGGACCGTGGTGACTTGGCTGCCAAGCAAGCCAAGGCGATGGATGAGCTGAATGAGCTGAACCGTTACCAGGAGTGGTTGTGGAACAAGGAGCTGGTCAATGGCAGCCCGCAGATGCGCCCCGAGGTGCAGGACAACCTGGCGGCCAAGGAAGCCCGCGATGCTTACGACCAGTGGGAAGTTGGTCAGGCTGCGGCCAGGGAGGCCGATCCCGCTGCAGCTGATGCAGAGCGCCGTGCTGTCACCGCTGGCATCGAGGCCGATCAGCTGGACAACGCCGAGGCTGTGCGCGTCAGCGACCAGGAGGCAGCTGCCGTGGCTGGAGCATTGGATGACAACACCGTTGTGCGGGAATACCTGGGCACAACCCTTGACAGCATTCAATCCCCCGAGGTGCTCAAGGCTGAGGTGGGTCGAGGCTGGGATGTATTCAGTGTTGACGGGGAGAAGATTGCAACGACTCGCACGCAGCGAGAAGCGAACAAGTTGGCTGATGCAGAGCTACGCCGCAACCGCGAAGCATTGATTGGTCGCGCCAGGCAGCTGGAAGCTGACGGCATGGATCAAGCATTGAATACAACAGTGGGGCAGCCCATTCTTGATTCAGACATTGCAGGCACTGTCAAGCTGACGGATTCGCAGATTGATGCAATCCAAAAGTTCAGCCCTGCAATCCAGAACCAGATGCGTGCTGACTGGGAGAAACGCACCGGCGGCCAGGCCTGGATCAACATCAACGAGTTGAAGGGTGGCAGCAAGAAGTCATTTGACTTGACCCAAGGCGAAATGCTGGATCTGGCTGATGGCATCAAAGCCCTGCTGCAAACCGGGGAGGTCACTGGGCCACGCGCCCGTGTCCTTCGCAACGTGGCAGACAAGCTGAGCACCAGCATGAAACTGCTGGAACCTCAGGCTCGCGCTCAGCGGTTTGCCGACAACATCACCGCTGAAGCCCAGCGGTTCATTGACCACGGAGACTTCTGCTGATGGCTATCCACGCATGTTCCCCGGTTGCTACTCCGCGCATCATTGGCCGCTCTGAGGAGCTGGATCAAGGTGAGTGGCTGGGCAAGGCGCTACGTGATGCTGAGGCCAAAGGCCTGTTCACGGATGTGCGGGAAGGTTTCGATCGACGCTTTCACGCTCGGGCAGCACGGGATCTGGAGAACATGCTGCCGATGGAGATGGGGGAGTTGCAGACCTACTCGCTGAAGCGTGGGTGGTTGAAGCTCAAGAACACTGCGGTCAAGGGCGTCAAGGAGGCAGTGCCCGGCTCAATGAATGCCGAGGAAGCTGGCTACGCCAACGCCCTGTACAAGGTGTATCTGGAAGGTCGGGCCGGCGGCGTGAAGCAGCTGGCCGACAACTTCATGTTGGCTGTGAATGCCGGCGAGAACGCCACGGTGCAGGGCCTGCAGTTTGCCCAGGAGATGCAGGGCCTGTCCCGTTTCGGCTCCTACGTTCTTGGTTGGGACCAGCAGATTGGCCGCGGCCTCAGGCAGTCAGGTTTGACGAAAGGCCTTGACCGTGCTCCTGCCAAGGCTGTCGAGGGCTTTGTCGATACAGCGGCTGGCACTGCTGAGGCCAACCTGGAGTACGCCGACAAGTTCAAGAAGATCGCTGCATTGCTGGCGGATCCAACGCAAGCAGATCAGGGTGTTGCTGAGTTGATCGGCCTGGCTAAGCAAGTGCAGTTCCTGGAGGAGCCGCACAAGATCAGCAAAGCGGTGCTTGGCATGGAAGCGGCAGGCAACGCTTGGCAAGAGCTGTTCGTCAATGGCTTGCTCAGCAGCCCCACGTCGTTCGTTGCCAACGTGCTTGGCGCAATGTGGGTGCCAACCCGTGCAGTGCTGCAGTACGGGGCAGCTGAGACCTGGGCAATGTCTGGCATGGCCGGTTCCAGTGAGGCACGGATTGTTGCAGCAGAAGCAGCGGCGTCGCTGTCAACAATGTGGTCAGCGATGAACGAGGCGCTGCAGATTGGATGGCACGCCTTCAAGACAGAGACCTCGCTGTACCAGGTAACGCACAAAGGCATCACGGCTCAAGCGGCAGCATCGTTGATTGGCAAGGACGCATCCCAGCTGCCAAGCGGAATGGTGGACACGATCACCCGTGTGGGTGATTACGTCAGGCTTCCGTCCAGGGCACTGCTGGGAACAGATGAGTTTGCCAAGCACCTGGCCATCCGTGGTGAGGTTGCAGCTCGCGGCATTCGCCGTGCTGCTCGGGAAGGCGTTGACCTGACTGACAAGGCGGCACTCCAGAAGTACATGGAGAACGAAGCCAGGCAGGCATTCCTCCTCAGTGGTTCGCAGTTGACCGAGCGATCAGCGAAAGAGGCTGATCAGTTTGTGGCACGGCTGCGTGCTTATGACTCCCTGCAGATGGCGGAGGGAGCCAAGGCTGTATCTCAGATCGCTGCTGAGGCCACGTTCCAGGAACCGAACCAGCTGGCGTCTGGGATGAACTCACTGCTGAGCAGCCCGGTTGGTTCGGCATTCCGGCCGTTCATCCCGTTTGTCCGCACACCGCTCAACATCATCAAGCAAGGCTTCTTTGAGAGCACTGGCATTGCTGCCATCTCCAAAGGTGTTTCGGTTGCGGCTCATAACCCGACCAAGGCAGTGTGGGCTATTCAGCAAGAACTGCTCAAGGATCCAGCTGAGACAGCTCGCATTGCTGGCCAGATCGCACTGACCACCAGCTTGGGCTTCTGGATGTACACCCAGGCCATGAGTGGTCGAGTGACAGGTGGTGGCCCTGGTCGCTGGACTGCTGGCCGCAACGGCAAGGCTGCACAGGATGCGTGGGTAGCTGCTGGCAACGTGCCCTACTCAATCAGGATTGGTGATCAGGCCATCCCGTTTGATCGG
>Ga0315904_10008253_pt1 | contig 13809 bp, 11 predicted proteins | sample LakEriMetagenome_6_FD_203529 | JGI IMG/M metagenome (GOLD analysis project Ga0315904, IMG submission 203529) | Freshwater fungal communities from buoy surface, Lake Erie, Ohio, United States - Buoy 12 MA120 | ecosystem: Environmental > Aquatic > Freshwater > Lake | place: USA: Lake Erie, Ohio... | reverse complement strand
CCATCTACGGAAAAAAATGTCGGAAACGCGCCCGCTCAAGACGGATCAATGCGAGCCGCACGACATGCCAACCCCGAAAAATCAGCTTCTTGGTTAGGACCGTGCCCAGGACCGATTTCCGTGTCGACGAGGGAAAATCCTGTCGGCGCTCGCGAGACAATTGGGGAGGAAACGCAAGGCCGCGGCATCCTCCAAAACGTGAGCTGAACCCGCGTCGAGACCCGACTCAGGTTGTCTGTTTCGCGTCCGGGTAATCATGGAGGGGCATCAACAACAACGCTTGGGCCAACGCCTTGCCTTGAGCATCGTTGCGGATCCCTCGGCGCAGCACGCCGCGGAGCAAGAAATTGAAGCCGAGCAGATTCGGGATCGCGATCCGATCGACCGACTCGATTCCCAGCGGTTCGAAGTACGCCCGTACCCTTTCCGCGGTCAACCACCGCGCGAGCTTGGCATAATCCGCTTCGGTTCGAGCGAGAATCCCGACGTTGGCGCCCGTTCCCTTGTCGCCGCTTCGGCCATAGGCGACCGAGATCAATCGACTGCCTGCCTGCAAACTGGTTTCCGTCGTCGGCTTGCTCGCGAACCCATGCGCGGCGTCGAACGGAGGGATCGGTTTCTTGGGCGCGATAACTTGTGTCTTGTCTCCGCGAGTATCGCGAGTCTCACGGATTTCCACTTGCTGCTCGATGGCTTGGGTTTCGATCAAGCATGGCCAGTAGCGGTAGATCTCCTGCACGCTGGGGCGTCCTTCGGCGTATCCGGTGGTCCCTTGCGGACCTGCCGTCACGAGCGGAATCATTTCCCGTGCGAAGGCTTCAATCGGTTCCGACGTTTCGGCTTCGACTGCAATGCGCAGAACCGCTTCGATGATCGGCAGGGACGACGACGCATCGATGCGTGGCACGCTGTCCCCGTACCCGAGCACCTCGACGATCGCATCCCGATACTGCCAGCCCATCTCGGCCAATCGCCCCAGGACGACTTGGCCACCTTTTCGGGCCTTTGCCACCGCATTCCAGCCAAAGACGGTCAATAGACCTGCGGCACGGAATCCGTCCCGATAGGTCGCGCTGACTTTCAAGGTCGATGGGCGAGGACTGCCGATCGCGCCGGCGACGCGAACGCGATCCGCTCCTACGGTTTCCAACTCCAATCTGAGAAAGGAGACGCAGACATCGGGGCTGAGATAGCGGGCCGGGTCCCCGATCTCGTAGACCAATTGCTCTTTGACGGTCTGTTCGTTGACGACACCACCTGAGCCGCGGCCTTTGGTGATGATGCACTCTCCGTTGTCAAAGATCTCCGCGATCGGGAACCCGATATGCTGCGGGTCGGGCACTTGCATCCAATCGGTCGCGATACCGCCGGTGACATGGGTGCCGCACTCGAGCAAGTGACCCGCGACGGTGGCACCCGCCAGCCGCGACCAATCGTCGAGTTTCCAGCCAAACGCATGGGCGCATGCGCCGACAACCATCGAGGGATCGGCGACCCGCCCGGTGATGACGATATCGGCCCCTTCCGCGAGCGCTCGGACGATCCCTTCGCATCCCATGTACGCGTTGGCGGTGACGAGTCGGTCTTGGACATCGGACAGCGGGCGACCGTCATCGAGGTTCGCGAATACTCCCGAATCGCTCTCGGCGACCGTCAGAGCCTCGAGAACATTGTCGCCGTAGACGATGGCGATCTTCAGCCCACGGCAGCCCGCTTCCTCGAGCGCTCGTTGGCATACGGTTGCGCACGAACGGGGGTTCAGTCCCCCTGCGTTGGCGATCAAGCGGCAGCGTCCGCCTCCGGCCCAATAGCTAGCCAGATCGCGAACCACGTCGACGAAATCTCGCGGGTACCCTCGCTCGGAATCCCGTTGCCGTTGTTTGGCGAGGATCGACATGGAGACCTCAGCCAAGTAATCCATGGTCAGAAAATCGAGGTCGGGTTCCTGGGTCAACAACTCGCGTGCGGCCGATGGACGGTCACCCCAGAAGGCTTGCGCATTTCCAACGCGAATCGAACGGCTCACACTTCCCTCCCTTGGCTTGGCGATACCGATGGGTACTTCGAGTCGGCCAGCATCAGTGCCGCGCCCAACCAGGTGCGCGTTGCGTCCGGTGGGATGATGGCGTCGACCCAACCGCGGGCCGCGCCGTAGCGAATATCGGTTTGATCTTGATACTGCTGGCGAATCGTGTCTCGCAGCGATTGGACTTCTTCAGGGCTCAATGTCCGACCCGATTTCTCCGCATCGCGCACTCGCAAGGTGAGGAGAGTATCGGCGGCTTGATTGCCACCCATTACCGCATACCGCGCGTTGGGCCATGCCAGAATCAACGCCGGGTCGTAGGCGCGACCGCACATGGCGTAATTGCCGGCCCCGTAGGAGCTGCCGATGATGACGGTGAACTTCGGTACGGTTGCGATACTCATCGCACGCACCAACTGGGCTCCCGACATGATGATTCCCGATTGTTCGGATTGCTTGCCGACCATGAAGCCCTGAACATCCTGCAGGAAGATCAGGGGAATCCGATTTTGGTCGCAGTCGAGCACGAACCTCGCCGCTTTCTCGGCGGCATCTCCGTAAAGAACGCCACCGATTTGAACTTCTTGCTGGGATGATTTCGAACGTTTCCGCTGGTTGGCTACGATGGCCGCCGGTCGCCCTTCGATGCGCACATAGCCCGTGACCACCGTCTTGCCGTAGTCGGGACGAAATTCTTCGAAACTGCCGGCATCGACGAAGCAGCGAATCACATCGCGGACGTCGTACTCGCGCTGCCCGTCCCCCGGCACGATATCGTACAGATCGGATGCGAGCCGCTCCGGTGCAGTTCCTTGTTCGGAGTGCGCGCCCTTGGGCATCAATCCGACGAGCGTGCGCAGCCGCATGAGGCAATCGGTATCGTTCTTTTCATGGAAGTCGACGGTGCCGCTGATCTGCGAATGCATGGCCGCGCCGCCGAGTTCCTCCGGATCGACCGTTTGGCCGATCGCGGCTTTGACGAGGGCTGGTCCGGCCAAGCACAATTGGCTCCCTTCGGTCATCAGGATCTTGTCGCACAGCACTGGCAGGTAAGCTCCTCCGGCGATGCAGTTCCCCATCACCGCCGCAATCTGGGGAATCCCCTCGGCGGACAGGATCGAGTTGTTTCGAAAGATTCGGCCAAAGTCATCTTCGTCCGGAAAGATCTCGTCCTGCAGCGGCAGAAACACTCCCGCCGAATCGACCAGGTAGACCAGAGGCAATCGCAGTCGGTGGGCGATTTTTTGAGCTCGGATCAACTTCTTGACCGATTGAGGAAACATCGCGCCGGCTTTGACTGTCGCATCGTTGGCAGAGACGACGCAGGGGCGATCTTCGATCCATCCGATGCCCGTGACGACGCCGGCGGCGGGGACATCGCCCCATTCCGAATACATGCCGTTGGCGGCCCACAATCCGAGTTCGAGGAAGGGACGATTCTTGTCGAGCAAGAGGTCCAATCGTTCACGGACCGGCAAACGACCGAGCTTGCGTTGCCGCGCGACCCCCGATGGCCCGCCTCCTTGCCGCAGGATTTCTTCTTGACTCTGAATCTCGCTGGTGATCTCTTGCAGTGTTGCCATCGGACTAACCTTGGGTTGTTCCATGCGACCCGCACGGAAGGTGATCGGGAACGACAAACATTTCCATCCACTCGGAAACGCGCATCTTCAGCATCCGCTGCGGATCGTTCCATCGCTGCATGATGCGATCGACATTGGCCGATGGGAGATGTCCGCGTGCGCTGGCGAGGAATTTTTCGATCAACAACGGGTAGGCTTCGGCGCGTCGTCGGCGATGCCCGATCGGATACTCGACCTCGACGCTGTCGGTGCGGGTTCCGTCGCGGAACAGGATATCAATGCGGTTGCCGATCGAACGCTTGTCCGCATCCAAGTACTCGCGAGTGAAACGCAAGTCCTCGATGACTTGCATTTTGTTTCGAAGCGTATCGATGCGAGGGTCGGCCGCAAACGCCCCTTCGTAATGCTCGGCCTTGAGATCCCCATGGAGCAAGGAAACCGCGACGATGTACTGGATGCAGTGATCGCGATCGGCTGGGTTGTGAAGGGGACCGGACTTGTCGATGATCCGCACCGCCGATTCCTGGGTATGGATGCGAATCGTCTCGATCGCATCGAGCCGGTCTCGCACGTGCGGGTGCAGAGCGATCGCCGCCTCGGCCGCGGTCTGCGCGTGAAACTCGGCGGGGAACGACACTTTGAACAGGATGTTTTCCATCGTGTAGCAGTCAAACCGCTGCGCTAGTTGGATCGGTTTGCCATGCATCAAGACGTCCTGGAACCCCCATCGTTCTGCCGTCAAGGCGGTCGGATACCCCATTTCCCCCGTCATGGTCCAGAGCGCTAGCTGCACCGCGCGCCGCGTCGCGTCCCCGGCGGCCCAACTTTTGCGAGACCCGGTGTTGGGCGCATGGCGATACGTTCGCAAGGCCCCGCCATCGATCCACGCGTGCGATACCGCATTGGCGATCCGCTGCTGGTTTCCGCCGAGCATCGCGCAAGCGACCGCGGTCGATGCGATGCGGACCAACAGCACATGATCGAGCCCCACACGGTTGAAGCCGTTGGTGAGCGCGAGAACTCCTTGGATCTCATACGCTTGAATCGCAGCATGCAATACATCCTCGACCGTCCAGACGCCTCGCGCCCCCCACGGATTGCCTGTCGAACGATCCAGGTAATCCGCGATGGCCAGAATCGCCCCGAAGTTGTCCGACGGGTGTCCCCACTCGGCAGCTAGCCAAGTGTCGTTGAAATCGAGCCAACGGACCATCGCGCCGATATTGAAAGCTCCTTGGACCGGGTCGAGCTCCCAGCCCGTGCCCGGGATGCGAGAACCGTTGGCGAGAATGGCCCCCGGCACCGAGGGGCCCAGCAACTTCGTACACGCCGGATACTCGAGCGCATGCAAACCGCAGCCGAGGCTATCGAGCAACGCATAGCGGGCTGTTTCGACCGCTTCCCCGCTCGGTTTCCAATCCGTGTTCGCCGCGTATTCCGCAATGCTCGCGATCACGGAGTCGAACGGTCGCGGCGCTGCCGCAGAAGTAAAATCGTGTGATGAACCCATGGAGAAAAAGAATTTTGGCGAAGAAGAAGACTTGGAGAGCGACTCGCGTCGCACGCGACGCGGAAATTAATGTAGCGAATTAAGGGCGGTCTGTTAGGCCTCCTTGGAAAACGGGGGCGGAATTTGATACACTCTTGGCGATGCCTGGCTTCACTCGTCAGGCAAATGCTCGAGAACCCGACGCTGCGTTCTGAACAAGAGACTGCGCCGAAGTTTTCCGGGAGCGCGTCGGTTTTCTTCCCTTCGGATTCTATGTGAGAGATGCCTGATTCACCAGGAGAACGATTTCGCCTCGCGCTCGACGAGGAACGCCCGCTGCAGATTGTCGGCGCGATTCATCCGCTGTGTGCCTTGCTGGCCGAGCAGGCGGGATTTCGCGCGATCTATTTGTCGGGAGCAGGGGTTGCCAACGCATCGCACGCCTTGCCCGATTTGGGGATTACGCATTTGGATGACGTCGTCGAAGATGCTCGGCGCATCACGGCCGCTTGCCGACTGCCGCTGTTGGTCGATATCGACACCGGGTGGGGGACATCCGAGACGATTCGACGCACGATTTTTGAACTGGAGCGGATCGGCGTTGCGGCGGTTCACATGGAGGATCAGGTTTCGGCCAAACGGTGCGGCCATCGGCCTGGCAAGGAACTGGTGGATACGGCCGAAATGGTGGCTCGCGTCCACGCGGCGGTGCGAGCGCGTCAGGATCGCGAGTTTGTCGTCATGGCTCGGACCGATGCCGCTGCCGTCGAAGGGTTGCCAGCCGCGATCGCGCGAGCCAACGCCTACGTCGAGGCGGGAGCCGACATGATTTTTGCCGAGGCATTGACCAGCCTCGAAGAGTATCGGGAGTTTGCGTCGAGAGTCCCCGTACCGATCTTGGCAAACTTGACCGAATTCGGCAAAACACCCACGCTCTCGCTCTCCGAACTCGGCCAAACCGGTGTTCGGATGGCGCTCTATCCGTTGACCGCGTTTCGCGCGATGAACCGCGCCGCCATGCGAACCTATCAAGCGATTCGTCGCGACGGGAACCAGTCGGCGATCCTGGGCGATCTGCAAACGCGGGAGGAACTGTATCACTTGTTGCACTATTACGAAGCGGAACAACGCATCGATTCGGAGAAGAAACGAACATGAGCCATGCATCGAACCGACCCGCCGCAGGGACTAGTACCACGCGCGCTGGTCTCGACGGCGTCCTCGCGGGGGAAACGCGGCTGAGCACCGTCGGAGTCTCTGGCGTCGGCTTGACCTATCTCGGCTATTCGATCGAGGACCTCGCCGAGCACGCAACCTTTGAAGAAGTCGCGTACTTGCTCCTCTACGGGGAATTGCCCACCGCGGCGCAGGTGAATGCGTTTCGAGACCGCATCGTCGCCAACCGGGGGATTCCGCCCGAATTGGGCCAGGTGCTCGAGCGGATCCCGAGCAGCGCGCATCCGATGGATGTGTTGCGGACGGCCGCCTCGATGCTGGGGACGCTCGAACCGGAGAACCATCCGCAGGAAGCGCTCCACGTCAGCGAGCGACTGCTAGGGATCATGCCATCGGTCCTGTTGTATTGGTACCGATTTCACCAAAGCGGCCACCGGATCGACCCAACGATCGGTGGGGAGTCGATTGCGGAGCAGTTTTTGTGGCTGCTCCATGGCCGCCGCCCCGAGCCGTTGCATGTCCGGGCGATGGATGTGTCGTTGATCCTTTATGCGGAGCACGAGTGGAACGCATCGACGTTCACCGCGCGGGTGGTTGCATCGACCCTGTCGGATTTCTATTCCGCGATCACCGCAGCGATCGGCGCTTTGCGCGGCCCGTTGCATGGCGGGGCCAATGAAGCCGCGATGGAACTGATCGATTCCATGCGAAACCCAGACGATGCTGAGACGCGATTGCTCGAGATGCTTTCGAGAAAAGAGAAAATCATGGGCTTCGGGCATCGGGTCTACAAATCGTGCGACCCGCGGTCCGACATCATCCAGGTTTGGGCTCGCAAGTTGTGCGAAGCGACCGACCTGATGCTCCTGTACGACATCTCGGAGAGAATCGAGTCGGTGATGCGTCGGGAGAAAAAAATGTTTCCCAACCTCGACTTCTACAGCGCCTCGATGTACCGCAGTCTGGGTATCCCGACCGCGATGTTCACCCCGATATTTGTCTTGTCGCGGATCTCCGGTTGGTCCGCCCACATCCTCGAGCAACGCGCCAACAATCGTCTGATCCGTCCCTTGGCGGAATACGTCGGACCCCGCGCGAGACCTTGGCAATCTATCGAGACGCGATCATGAACCTGCGCCATCTGCGAATGGACGAGTCGAACCCAGGGTGGATCAATCTTTGGGTCGACGTCGAGGGGCGTTCGCTCAACGTCATGTCGAGCCAAGTGTTTCAGGAACTCGACGAAGTCACTCGTGAGCTTCGCGCTGCCGGTTCCGCGAAACCGGTCGTCGTGCGAAGCGCGAAGGCACGCGGAAATATCGTCGGGGCGGACATCAAAGAAATCATCGCCGTTCAAAGCGACGCCGAGATCCAGTCCTTCATGAAACTCGGGCAGGATATTTATCAGGCTTGGGAGGATCTGCCCTTTCCGACGATCGCCTGGATTCGCGGGGCGTGCCTGGGTGGCGGACTCGAGTGGGCGATGGCTTGCCACTACCGGTTCGCGTGCGGCGACAGCGAGACGGTGCTCGGTATGCCGGAATGCAAACTGGGGCTGCTCCCTGGTTGGGGCGGAACGCAACGATTGCCCCGATGGGTTGGCATCGCCGAAGGCTGGCGCATGCTCTCGCGAGGGGATTCGATCTCCGGTCGAACGGCTCTCGAGTGCGGATTGGTCGACGGGCTTTGGGATGCGGATCGCGAAGAGGAGTGCTTACGCGAATGCGTACAAACCGTCCTCTCCTATCCTTGGCCGCGAGCATGCAAGCCGTTGTCGTCGACGGAACGGCTACGCCAGTGGCAGGAGATCGCGTCAACGCTCGACTCGAACCAAACTCCCTCGGAATCCACACCGGCCATGACCCTTCGATCCCAGGGGATGATCGCCAAGGCCATCACGGCGGGCCTGGAACATGGATTTGACGACGGATTGCGATGCGAACGGGAGGCGTTCTGGGGTTTGCTGTCCCAAGCGGACGTGCAGCAAGGCTTGCAGCGTTTCGCGCCCCGTCGCCCGGCGACCTAGCCATGCGCGATTCCACCGAGCGCGGGAACTCAAAAGAAGCAGAGAAACCAGAACGTCGCTTGAAAGCGTGTCCGTGTTGCGGGTTGATCCAACAGGTCGCGGAGCACGGCGAAGACTATGTTTCGCGCTGCCCGCGATGCGGTGTCGTAGTCGACCGCGGCCAAGGCAAAGATGTCAGCTCGCAGCGAACCGCCGCGGCCGCGATCGGCGCGCTCGTTTTGTTTCCTGCAGCCGTCACGCTGCCCATCCTCGAAATTGAGCGGCTCGGATATCGGCATGCCAGCAGCCTGCTGGGTGGAATCGTCGAATTGTTTCACAGCGGCAGCTGGTTCATCGCCACGGTCATTTTGTTGTTTTCGATTGTCTTGCCGATCGTGAAGTTGGTCACACTCCTGGAGCTGTGTTGGTTTCGCTATTTGGAGCACCATCATCGGGCGTGGGCTTATCGGATGATCGAGTTCTCGGGGCGTTGGAGCATGATGGACGTGATGCTCCTGGCGTTTCTGGTGATGCTGATCAAATTGTCTGGTTTGGTGGAATTTCATGTCGGGCCGGCCGTGATTGCCTTTAGCGCCTGCGTGGTGATGAGCATGATTGCATCGATGAGTTTCGATCCCCATTCGATTTGGGCCGAGGAGTAGCGAAAATGATGAGGTGGCGCAACGGATAACCGATGGGAGAGCGTCTGGATCGCGAAAAGGGAATCGCCAAAACCGAGACTCGAATTGTTCCGATCTGCATGGAGTTGTTCCGATCTGCATGGAGACTGGTTTTCGTGGATTTCGGGGCAGAGGTCTGCCGCGGCAGCCTGCCGCTCGGTGCAAAATAGCCAGGTGATCCCCGGAAATCCCATCGAAACGCTGAAATCCAGGTTGGTCGATGCCGGCCAAGTTCTTGATTTTCATGAAGCTCGAGGAGGTTTGGATTGCATTGGGAATGGGAATGGACCAAAATACTCGCACAACCATCCCGCACCTGTTTTTACTCGGACACTCTCATGAACCGCTTTCTGACCCAATCTCTGGCCATTGGTTTCGCATCATGCAGCGCTCTGCTCGCCACTGCGATCGAACCAACACTTAGCGATGTCCTCCGGTCCACACCGAAACCTGCCAACGCGGTCATGCACGCCGATTTGAACGCATTGCACCGTTTGACTCTGGGCACGCCGATGGAGATTGAGTTGCCCGCCAACATCGACCGAGTTCGGATCGTAAGCGAAATCGACTTCGCCAGGCTGCAACCGACCTGGGAGATCGGGTACGCAACCATGAAAGCCATCCCGAGCGCCGAGACTGTCGCGGCAGCGACGGGTGGTTATGTTGAGAAGGTCGTCAATCGAGACGTGGTGTGGACTCCCAACCGAATGTATCTGGTCCCACTCCCCGACCGTGTCCTATCGATTGTCCGCCCTGCCGATCGAAGATTCCTGACACAATGGCTGAAGCGAGACCGAAACCCCAACAGTGGCGACTACCTTACCAGTGCGGCAAACACAGCCCTCGACGGCCTTGCCTTGATGATCGCGGTCGACGTCGAAGATTTGATTGCACCGCAGACGATTACAGAAACCTTGTCTAACTTCAATTCGCTCAAGGGGAAAGACGTAACAGCAATCGCCAACGAACTTGCAAACCTGCGCGGGGTCAGCCTGGAGGTGTCACGCGACACGTTGACGCGAACCGCCATCACGTTGAATTTCCGCGAAGCACCGAAGAATCTTCAGCCGCTGGCCAAAGATTTTTTCAATGAAGTGCTGCAACGTCGCGGCTCGTCGATCAAGGACTTCACCGCCTGGACGATGACTTCGGAGGACCAAGGAAAGAGATTGCAGTTCCGGGGTACGGTAGGATCCGAGTTCTTGGACGACATCCTTGGTGTCTTCACCGTCCAACGACAGACTTCCGATATCGAACACTACGAAAAACAACCCAAGGTCTCGCCCCAGGAAACCAGCCAAAGCGTGATCGCCGAAAACTCAAAGGAGTACTTCCAAAAGGTGGTCAGCATCTTCCGTCGGGTGAAGAATTATTCTGCCAGCAACACCGGCGAACGCGCTCAGTGGAACGGAAATATGGCCAACCGCATCGACGAGATTCCAACATTGAACGTCGACACGGAGATGGTTCAGTTCGGTGCAGAAATGGGCAAGGCGCTTCGCGACAACATGGTCTCGATGCAATTGATCAATATCTCCGTGGGTGTTCAAAAGAACCTTAGCGATGCCGGATCCGGCAGCCTTGGGTCCGGTGGAGCAGGCGGGTTTGGCGGCGGGGTTGGTGTCGGGGGCGTTGGCTTCGCAGGACCCTTCGTCGGCGGTTTTGGAGGTTTCTACGGCGGGATGGGTGGCGGATACGTCGACAACTTCTACGATCCTAACTCTCCCCTGAAGTACCAAAGCTTGTCGCAATCCCAAGGGAATACGACCTTCCGGCAACTGGTGGGGGAATTGGAGCAAGCCATCGCCGATATGCGTCGTCGCATGACGGAAAAGTATTCCATCCAGTTCTAACGCATCCATCAGGTTGAATCCTGAAACGATTGATGCAAAGAATTCTGCTTGTTTGTTGGTTCATTGTCGTGCCCAGCGCTGCCCTGGGAGGGCACGACAAAACAACCCATAGCCAACCGAATGTCGTCCTGATATTGGTCGACGACATGGGGATCATGGATACCTCCGTCCCATTTCTTGCCGATGAGACGGGGCAGCCCAAACGTTACCCCCTGAACGATTTCTACCGCACTCCGAATATGGAGAGGCTGGCCCAGCAAGGGATCCGCTTCCATCAATTCAATGCGATGAGCGTCTGCTCGCCGACGCGCATCGCAATCCTGACGGGACAAAACGCTGCGAGGCATCGCACCACCAACTGGATCTCACCCGACAACAACAATCGAGGTCCGAAGGGACCGCCTGACTGGAACTGGCGAGGACTTGGCTCTCACGATGTCTGCTTGCCGAAACTGCTGCAAGCCAACGGATACCGCACCATCCATGTTGGGAAAGGGCACTTTGGTCCGCGCGATTCCGAGGGAGCGGATCCAAGGAACTTGGGATTCGATATCAATGTAGGAGGTGCATCCATCGGGGCCCCTGCTAGCTACTACGGCGGTCAAAATTACGGGAACGCAGGTGGAAGCGTCGCGAGGACTTCCCCCGCAGCGGTGCCTGGACTGGCCCCCTATCACGGCACCGACACGTTCCTGACCGAAGCCCTGACTCTCGAAGCCAAATCGCACGTGACCCAAGCGGTCGAGGCGGACGCGCCATTCTTTCTCTACTTGGCCCACTACGCCGTCCATGCCCCGTTTCAATCCGATCCACGTTTCGCCGACCATTACAAAGAATCCGACAAACCGGCCGCAGCCCAAGCCTTCGCGACCTTGATCGAAGGGATGGACAAGTCGCTCGGCGATGTGCTCGATCATTTGGAAGCGTTGGGAGTCGCCGAAAACACGCTGGTCCTGTTCGTCGGTGACAATGGCAGCGACGCGCCGCTCGGTCATGAACACGCGGTAGCGTGCGCGGCCCCGCTTCGAGGCAAGAAGGGATCGCATTACGAAGGAGGCGTTCGCGTTCCCTTCATCGCCGCGTGGGCGAAACGGAATGACCAAAATGCTTCACAACAAAAACTTCCGATCCCTGCCGATACCCTCCAATCCCAACTGGCATCCGTCCCAGACCTGTTTCCAACCATTCTGGGGATCAGCAACACGCGGATTCCCGATGGCCATCGAGTCGACGGCCAGGATCTTGCCACCCTGCTTGCGGGCGAACCCGACCGCACCCGCCATGAAACGTTCCTGATGCACTATCCCCATGGGCCGCATCGAAGCGATTACTGGACCAGCTACCGGGATGGAGATTGGAAAGTCATCTACCATTATTTTCCGTCGGCAGCATCCGAGGGTTCGCATTATCAACTCTTTCACCTGCGCGTGGACCCGTTCGAGCAGACCAATCTCGCCAAGTCTCATCCCGACGAGTTGTCGAGAATGATGCGAGGATTGATCGAGGCTCTTCGCGCTCATGAGGCCCTTTATCCGGTGAATGAGGCAGGCCGACCCGTGCACCCCGTGGCTCCCGCTGCCTAAACGTCCCCTCAGCTTGCAATCAGGCGGCCGAGATACACGCAGCCGATTCCCAGGATCAACCCGGCGCGGATGTAGGGCCAGGGCAGAGTTCGCAACCGACTCGTTCCCGTAAATGGTTTCGTCCCGATCCATTGCAGGACGATTCCGATCGCCGAGAGCGAGCAAGCGATCCCGGCGGCGAACAATCCAATCACGGCATACGCTGCAATCGGGGAACCGGTCGAGATGCTTGCGAAATAGGCCGCCAGCGCCGAGGGGCATGGCAACAGGCCGAACGCAATCCCCAAGAGTGCGCTCATCGAATAGGAAGTTGTTCCCTTGTCCGACTTTTCTTCACACTTGTGATGACCGTGGCAGCCGCACTGCGGACCTCTTTTCTTTGCGGCGGAAATCCACATCCAAATGCCGACCGCGAGCACCAGCGCTGCGCTCACCCATTGAAGAGCATGAGTGACCGTTTCGTTCTCGTGATCATGGTCGCCGACGATCCAGTGTTGGGCCACGTGAATCACCAACGCGATTGCCAGCAGTGAGATCGAGTGTGCCAGCCCACTGGAAACACCGATGACGATCGGATGCCAAAAATTTCGCCGACCCCCGGACAGGTAGACCAGCATGGCCGTTTTGCCGTGTCCAGGCTCGACCGCGTGCAGGGCCCCGAGAGCGAAGGCGAGCCCCAGCGTCACTTCATGATGATGGGAATGCATGGCAGCACGCTGAAAAGGGATGAAAAGCCTCGGTCGGGAGACTCCAAAAAGCCCCCGGAGAAATCGCGACGACTCGATACCAGCTTACTACGGAGCGCAGGGCGAAACAGTTCGCCATGCCTGCAATTTTCAGGATATTGGCTCGCGAACGGCAGGTCGCAGGGACCGTCCGCGAATATGGATGCGGTATTTTTGGGGTAGATAGGAGCCAGGATCGTCGAGGATTTATCCGGGATTTTGAAACCGGGAGTCTTGGTTTCGCCGTTCTTTAGCCCCGACGTAGCGACGTCCGTGAAGTGCGTCGCACCGAACGGATGCTCGTACCGATCCCGGATTGTCGTCTCAAAAACTTGCTAGCCGAGATGCGCAAGCATCCGGGTGGAACGGAGATGAACATCGCAACGATGGCCACCGTCCCGCCCGAGATCTCTTCCAACTGAGATTTGAGTTCGTCGTGTTTTGTCTCGTCGATCAGGCCCGCGTCGCTTCGCGACTTCGAGCTGTGGGTCGCATTCTTGGACTGATCCACGCGCAAATCCGTAGAATTACTTGCGATCGGCTTTGGTGACACAGCCGACAAGAGTCAATTTTCGGCTCCATGAGCCTGAGGCGCTAGCCCGCATATTTCATACGCTTGTTGTTGATTGAGTTTTTTGGCGATCGTACGAGTTTGGGACCCGACCTTTGTGATTTTTGCATCATCAGCG
>Ga0315904_10008252_pt1 | contig 13811 bp, 12 predicted proteins | sample LakEriMetagenome_6_FD_203529 | JGI IMG/M metagenome (GOLD analysis project Ga0315904, IMG submission 203529) | Freshwater fungal communities from buoy surface, Lake Erie, Ohio, United States - Buoy 12 MA120 | ecosystem: Environmental > Aquatic > Freshwater > Lake | place: USA: Lake Erie, Ohio... | reverse complement strand
TGTGGCTGGATTTCACAATTCTGATGCGGACTATTCCGGCCGTGCTCTTCGGCCGCGGTGCGAAATAAGGTTGGATTTTGCAAGCGCCATGATTCGCATCGGCGGCTTGAAGCCGCTTCTCCGGAATTTGCTCTCCAAGCCGGGCCAATCCGTTTTTCATTAGCCATCCTCACCAACCCATGCCCGTCGTTTCATCCGCCTTTTTGGTAGCCGCTCTGATTCTCGCGGTGGTGATCGGCCCCCAGACCCGTCCCTGGACATGGGGGCCAGCAATGATCTGCCTCGGCATGGCAGCGCTGGCCGCCATCCCGGTGCTGTGGAAAAAAGGCAAGTCGCAATCTGATTTCGGATTCGTTTCCTTCGGTGCCCTCACAGCGGCATGGTTCGCTTGGCGGGCATGGACTTCGCCCGTTGCCGAGGCCGGCATGGCCGACCTTTTGTTGTTGGCGGCTGCTGTGGCTTGTTTCCTGATCGTGCGGGCAGTGGCGGATCACCCGAAAGCCGAACGACTCCTCTCGTGGGGAATCGCCCTGCTGCTTCTGGCCAGCGTGATCGTCGTGGGTCGGCAGATGATCGAGCCAACATTCAGTCCGATCTTCCGGACCAAGGCGGCGGAAAACGCGGTGACCGGCTTCTTCGGCCATTACATCGACGGCTCGAATTTCCTTGTCGCCGCCTCGCTGCTGGTCGCGGCATTCGGGTTGTTTGGCGCACATGCGAGGCCGGTGCGGCTTGTCTGGATCCTCATCGCCATCGCCGGTTTGGCAGGGGTATGGTTCACGCGTTCCCGCGGAGGGATCCTCGCCGGCGTCATTGCCGGCGCGGCGTTCGTCGTGGCGCTGCTGATCATCGGCAAGCGCCGGGATGCGAAGTGGTTCGTGCCGACTCTCATCCTTGCGCCGATAGCCCTAATTGGCATCGGCGCATTGCTCTACTACGGTTGGAGCGCGGCGCAGGCAGCAAGGCAGGGAAATGAGGACGTTACGCTCGTGTTGGATGACGTCAGCCGTCTGTATTTCCTCGGTGTGGCGCTCTCATGCATCGGCCAGCATCCCATGGCAGGCGGAGGGGCGCGGAGTTTCAGTTGGGAGAGTTTCCAATTCGTGGGTGGCAAGGAACAGGGGGACATCATCTCCAGAAGACCCGAATTCGCCCACAACGAGATCATGCAAGCCGCCACCGACTACGGATGGATCGGCGCTGGCATGCTGATCGGGCTGTTGGGAGCCGCGGCCATCGGCTGTCTGCTACGCTTGCTTTTCGGCGACAGAAAGTCCGTTCCTGACTTTTCGGATGGATGGAAACTCGGTGCTTTCGCCGCTTTTGCGGGAATGTTCGCCCAATCCTGCTTCAGCTTCGTGTTTCACCTGATCCCGGGCGCGATGTTGCTAGGGATCTGCCTCGGCATGATGTCGCGGGGAGTTCGAGTGGCGAGCGGTCCGCCGGCGACCGGGGTCAGAATCGTTCTCACATCCGCCGCGGTAGCGGCAGCGGTGTTGCTGTTACCCTACGGATGGAAGGGCGCACGGGTGACCCTTGCGTTGTGGCCGACGCATTTTTCCAAATCCGCGGAGACGGCGGCGGAATCGCGAATCGATGCCCTGTCTGATGCGTTGCGAATCTGGCCCCATTCCCATTTTCTCCAAGAACGCGCCGCGTTGTTTCAAACCTTGGCAGGCATCCCGGAACACGCGGGTTTCAGGGATTCCGCGGAACGCGCTCTTGGTGACTATGAATCCGCATCCCGGCTCCACCCGTTCGAGCCCGGATTCGCGATCAATCGCGCGAACATCCTCAGCCAACTCAAACGTGACGCTGAAGCGGAGCAGGCCTACACGAAAGCGATACGGCTGCAGGGCGGCATGGAGCCGGGATTCCGCGTCCATTTGTCCTTTGCCAAACACTATCTGCGAAAGGGGTTGCGGCTGTTTGATCCCGAGAAACCGGATACGGCACACGAGGCCCTCGAATCAGCAGCGGAGCATATCGAGACATCGGTGAAGAAAATGCACTGGGTTCTGGAAGACATGCGGGAGCCTCGCGTCGCCATCCACGAAAGCCTTGGCACCGCCCGGGAAGCCACTGGCGATCGCGAGGGAGCCATCGAATCCTACAACTTCGCCGCATCCCTGCAAGATGGCAGCCGTGCCCACTACCGGGCCGGCGTTCTGATCGGGAAAATGGCGGTCGAGGCATGGTCGGCCCGGCGCCCTGCCGAAGCGCTGAAGCTCTTCATCGAGGCCCGCAAGCGGGTCAGCCAGTCCGGAGGACAACTTCCGGAAGGCGTCACTCCCAGCCAATCCGCCGAATACATCGCCTACCTGGACCGGACCATCGCTTTCCTGAAGGGGGCGAAGGTCACCCCTGCGCCGTGATCAGGGTTTCACCTGGTCCCAGATGATTTGCCCTTCGGAAAATCCGGTGATGAATCGGCGGATTTTCTCGTCCGCCTCCTCCTCGGTCACTTCCTTTTCAATCCACGGCATTTTGCCAATCATCATCGAGACCGACACGTAGGCCCAGCGCTGGTCCATGCCGCGAACCAACCGGTCCTTCATGTCAATGAGCGTTCGCTTGAGGTGATCATTGGTGATCTGGTCGTGACCGACGAAAAAATAGTAGGTCACGCAGTTGAAACGGGCCGCGACACTCCCCTTCTCCGGACCGGGAATGGTTTTTACGGAGAGCAGCCGCTTGGCCTCAAAGCTTCGGCCATTGGACAGATCAAAGGAAACATCGCGAGAGCCGACAATCGTGTGGCCTTGGGCAGGCATGCAGCGCTCGGGACGGTGGATCGAGGTATTCAGATCGCTTCCCGATAGCACGATCGATAGATCGAGCAGATCAGGAATGAGAAGACCATCCGAGCTCATTTCCCCAGGCCGCGGCTTGAGGCAGCGGGCCTTGGCGAAATCGGTCTCGTTACCGAGCGTTTCGATCTCCTCCTTGCTGGGAGTCATTTTCTCGAACTGCCACTCATCGACCCCCTTGGGAAGTTCCATGCGTGCGGCCGACTCGGCGGTTTTCCCGGCCTGAGGCAGGAAATAAATCGAACTGAGCGATCCGCCCAGCACGACGGGAAGTATCCATGCGTTCCAATTCATGATCCTGGCAGGACGGGTTTGGCGGTGATGCTGGACGTGGTGTTGGTGGCAACCACCACCCGGCGCACCTGCCGTCTGTCGCCTTTCCACGGCAGCCCCCCTTCCAGCAACGAGTGGAGACCTAACAGAAGGCAAAGCGAAAACGGATAGAACAACAGCAATCCGGACCAATCGTGCCAGGTATTGCTAGCCCACTCGGCGTCGCCATACTCGGCGATCACGAAAATCGACGTAACCCGCAGGATGTTTCCAATGATGGCCAGCGGCACGGCGGAGAGGAACAGCAAGCAGCGTTTCCAGAAGGCCATGTCCGCGACGTAGGCCCATGCGCCCGAGATCATCAGCAGGGCCATGAGCGAACGGATGCCGCTGCAACCTTTGGCGATTTCCAACGGCGCCCAGTTCCCGTGAGCCGAGGCGATCTGGGTGCCTTGGACAATCGTTTCCACCCCAAAGAGGGAAGCACCAAGGTGCGCCCCTTGGGTGGCAAGAATCTGCAAGTGGACGGTCGCCTGCTGGAAGCTCGGAAGAGGAATCGCCAGCCAGAAGAAAAACAGGGGGAAAAGCAGCATTCTCGCCACTGCCCAGCCCCAGAGGTAAAGCGCGGATCCCCACAACAGGAACGGCAACGCTCCCATCGCCACCCGCGGTTGGAGCGTGCGATAGGCCGCCGCATACAACAGCGCGCCAAACACGACTACGGCGATCCCCCACCAACTGCCCGGAGCCACGAGCGCCTTCAGACGCTTGAACCGGTGAATCACCAGCCCGAGGATCACCAGAGGAAACAAAGGGCCATGCTCGAAGTCGGTCTCCGGATTCCATGCGCTCCAGATCCAGGTGAACGCCGACTGGGTGCGCCCGCCGCCGTAGCGTTGCTCGAACAGGTAGAACCAAAGCAGCACCAGCACGCCCAGCACCACCGGCATGATTCGACCGCGGCTTCCGATGCTTTCACCAGCAACTGGCGGCAACTGATCGGCTGGTTCTTGCGTGGTGGATGGCATCGTTGCTGAAGGATGGAGGTTTTTCCGAGCAAAGTATTGCCGACCCCGCATCCGCTGTCAACAATCCCGCCGCCCGGTGTCCGGGCACATCCATCCGACATGAAACTCATCAGCGGAACCGCCCACCGGTCGCTCTCCGAGCGCATCTCGAACAATCTCGGCCAACCACTTGCGGACGTTGAGGTCACCGCCTTTCCCGACGGAGAGACCTTCGTCCGGATCAATGAGAACATCCGCGGCGAGGACATCTTCATCATCCAGCCGAGCTGCCCGCCAACGAACCACAACATCATGGAGCTGCTCATCATGGTGGATGCGGCCCGCCGCGCCAGTGCCGAGCGGATCACCGCGGTGATGCCCTTCTTCGGTTACGCGCGTCAGGACCGCAAGGATCAGCCCCGCGTGCCGATCACCGCAAAACTCGTCGCCAATTTACTGACCTCCGCCGGGGTCAACCGGGTGTTGACCATGGACCTCCATGCCCCGCAGATCCAGGGTTTCTTCGACATTCCGGTCGATCATCTTTACGCCAAACCCGCGCTCATCGGCTACCTTCGCGAGCGGCTCCAGGACACTTCCAATCTCACCGTGGTTTCTCCTGACGTGGGCGGCGTCAAGATGGCGCGGGCCTACTCCGAAGCCCTCGGCGCGGAACTCGCCATCGTCGCCAAACACCGCGTCAACGCCACCCGCGTGGAGGCCATGAACGTCATCGGCGAGGTGGAAAACCGCGATGTCCTGCTCGTGGATGACATGACCGAGACCGCCGGCACCCTGATGGCCGCCGCCGATATCCTCCACAAACACGGCGCGAAACGCATCTTCGCCGGAGTTTCCCACGCCATCCTCGGAGACATCGCCCACGAGCGCATCCGGAACTCGGCCATCGAGGAGGTCATCACCACCGATTCGGTGCCCCAGGCGGCCGGGCCGAAGGTCAAGGTCGTGGAGGTCGCCCCGCTCCTCGCCGAGGCCATCCGCCGGATCCACGGCGGCCAATCGATCACCACACTTTTCGCGGTCTGAGGAGAATTTCGGCGGACGCGAACAATTTTTTGACAAGCGCCCGTCCCGCCGCTACACAGCCCGCCCCGCGTCGAGCCAAGTCCGGCTGCGAGCGTCTTTTCCCACGAACCTCGAATTCCTTTCCGCCATGGCCAAGAAAACAGCACTCAAAGCAGCTCCCCGCGCCCGCACCGGCTCCGGCCGTCTCAATCAAATGCGCAAGGAGGGTTGGCTTCCATCCGTGATCTACGGACGCGGCGCCGAAAACAAGAACCTCAAGGTGGATGCCAAGTCGTTCAGCGAACTCATTGCCCACAGCAGCTCGGAGAACATCATCGTCAATCTGGAGATCGACGGTGAGGGCACCCGCCTCGCCTTCCTTCAGGCGATCCAGCACGACCCGCTTTCCGGTGCCGCCGTGCATGCCGACTTCCTCGCCATCGACGACAAGACCGAAATCACCGCCCACATCCCCGCTCTGCTCAAGGGTGAGGCTCCCGGAGTCAAGACCGGCGGCGTGATCGAGCAATACGTCCACGCCATCGAAATCGTCTGCCTTCCCGACGATCTTCCCGAGACCATCGAGGTGGACGTTTCCGCCATGGAACTGGGCGCGTCCCTCCACATCGGCGAAATCACCTATCCGAAGGGCGTCCGCCCGACTCACAATGCCGACGTGGTGGTTGTCCACATCGGCCGCGCCGGTGGCAACGTCGAAGAGGCAGCTCCCGAAGCGGCAGCACCCGCGAAGGCCTGATTCGATTTTCCGTTTTCCTCAAGCGCCCGGCCCGTGACTCACGGTCCGGGCGTTTTGTTTTCACGGCATCGCGGTGCCGAAGAGATCGCGGGGATCGACGTCCGCGCCGGTTTCGACAATCTGCCACTGGCGGTCCACGTTCAGGCGCACGGTGGCAAGGTGGCGGTGTGGCCATTGGTCAGGACCGATCATCGAAAGCGCCCGGCCGGTTCGCATTTCATATAGGTGATAGACACCTCCGACAATGGGTTCAAAGCGGATCTCCGCCTCGTAAACCAGTTTGTTCCAGTTGAAATGGTCGATGGCGCGCAGGTATTCCTCGCGGATCTCCATGAGCTTTTGCTGAAGGTCGCGCTGGACCTCGGAAATCCCGCGGGATTTGAACGAGGTCAGGTCGTTGGGAATGATCGGCGGGCTGAGCGTGGAAACCGGATAGGGCATGAAGGCCCGGGAGGGTTTCCCGTCGGGGTGGGCCAGTTCGGCGGGTGCGCTCGTTGTTTCGTCCATGGTGATCACGCGCGATGCGTCGTCCATGATCGGCGGGCGCGCAAACAAAAAAACCGGGAGGTCGCGAGGACCTCCCGGCTGGATGATTCATTCAGGATTCGATCAACCCGTTACTTGGGATCCGGATTGATGATGGTGGGGGTCACGCCAGTGCCCCAGATCGTTTCCTCGCCGGTTTGCAGCAGGTTTTTGCCACCACCGAGCTGGGCGAGCTTGGACGACTTGAGGATCGGCAGCGAAGTCGCCGAGTTGTCGATGCGGAGCACGACCGCCTTGTAGTCATACATGTCGGTGTCGAACTGGCCGGTCGAGAACGGATAGGCGAGCGGCGCGACGACAACCGGGCGGGCCGGGTTGCCTGCGGTGCTGAACGCCGTATTGGTGTTCATGATGTAGCCGAATCCGACTTCGCCTTTTTCAAGGGCGTTCTGGCCGTTGTACACGTTGTCCGGCTTCTTGGTGAAGGCGGTCTTGGCGTAGAACATGGCTTCCGACTGGCTGACTTCCGCCGCGATGAGCTGGCGGAAGTAGTCATTGGCGGTTGCGGTTCCCAGGTTGAGGGTGCTCTCGGTGGCTTCCTTCACCTCGGTGGCCGTTGCGGAATCCGGGAAGCTGCCGTAGGCGGTCTCGAATTCAAACAGGGCGAAGCCGATCTGGCGGGCGTTGTTGACCGCTTCGGTTTGGTCGGCCTTCTTGCGTTGGCGAATGACCATCGGAGCGGTGAGGCCGGCGAGGGCGGCGATGATGACGATGACGACGAGCAGCTCCACCAGGGTGAAGCCCCGGCGTTGTGGCCTTGGGTTCGTTTTCATAGGTTTGTTCTATTTTATCGGTTTTTATGATGGGGCAATCGCCCCGGGTTATGATGACCTCCTGCGGAAAACCCGCAGCGATCACTTCGAAGGTACGCCCGCCGTCCGCACCTGCAAGAAGGAAAACGGGTTAGCCCGGCAAAATTTCGACCGTTCAGGAAGCGGAGGAAACCGTCCGCCGTGCCTATGGGAAGTACATCGGGCGCGCATCCGCACCTCCCCCTGTCACTTCATAGGCTGGGGCGAACGGATTTCGCCCCTCCCCGGGTGCGAAGGCCCGTTTCACTCCGACTGCTGGCGCCTGATGCCGTCGAGGGTTTCGAACTCCTTTTCGGTCACCGGATACGGGCCGGCGAATTCAAGCCCCTTCCCCTGTCCCGCGCGGGTGCGGCTGGCAAAGGCCTGGCGGTCCTTGAGGTAATAGAGAATGTAGTAGTTGCGGCCGCGATTGCTCGTTTCCGCGAGAAAATCCGGCATGCCGCGCGTGCGGATGAAAGCGTCCAGGTCCGGTTTGATCTTCGCCAGAGAGGTCAGGCGGTAGTGGCCAAAGGTTTCGGGTTCCTCGCGGACGAACATCATCTGGTTGTGCGCCATCGAAGCGGCGCTGCCCGGCAGACCGGACTCCTCAAAGGTCGCGCACCCGCCAAGGCCGAATGCCATCGTGGCCGCGCCCACAACCGGAAACCATCGCGATCCGTTCACTCCCATGGTCTCAGTTTACGCTCGGAGTTCGCCGACTGTTTCCCCTGCGATCCGCGGCGATGAGCGCTTCGATGCTCCGGATATGCGGTCGGTTGCCCTCGGAATCGACAAAAAACGCCGTCTCCATCGGCACAAGAAACTCGACGGCGGAATTGATGCCGACAAGGCGCCCATAGGCATCCACTACCGGACCGCCGCTGTCGCCGGGCTGGAGCGGGATATCGATCTTGAATCGGTGGAATCCGGGAAACGCGCCCTCGGGCGGGATGGCCGTCCCGAGTTTCCCCGGATCGCTCCGCATGCCGGTGGCCACGCCGCCATGCATGACCGGCGTGCCCAGTGGCAGCCAGCGCTCGGGCGGGGTCCAGCGGTAAAAGTCAGGCGTGGCGGCGGGAATGTGAAGCAGGGCAAGGTCGGCGCGGGCGGATCGCCATACCACCCTCGCCCGGGTGGGAGTGAGCCGACCGTTGCGACCGTGCAGCACGAAGACATTCCGTCCCGCCTCCCGGGCGAGCACGTGATCCGCTGTTAGAAGGTAGCCGTCGGCGGAAATCGGCGTGGCCGATCCGCCATCCGCATCACCCGGTGCCTGGGAAACGGAGAATCCCCGATAAGCCCAACCCGAGATGTCCTGGCGATCCGTCACAATCACCGCAGCCGATTTCCTCAACACCGCCCGGCGGGTTTCCGGACTGGGAGGCTTCGGATCCGGAGGAGGCGGTACGGAACACGCCTGCAACAGAAGCAGGGCCAGCGATCCGGACAAAAACGAAATTCGATGCATCCGCGCGGAGGAAAGCACAGCCCGGCCCCTCAGTCACATCCGATTTCAAAAATCCTCGATCAGTCGCTCGATCACTTTCCGGAATGGAGCGGCCATCGCCAAACCGGGGATGGCCATCGGTTCGATCCACGAGTCCCCCTCTCCGAGCGTGAAATGGGAGTCGTCACCCTGATGCACCCGCAGCATGACGCGGTAGCGTGTGATGCCGTAGCGATGCTCGGCAATCAGTGGACGGGTGGAAATTTCCGCGGCATCCCTCAGCGGCAGTTTCCACAAGCCGGTGCGGCGCTTGCCGGTTTCCTGATGAAGCAGCAGGCGGCCCTCCCCATCGCGCAGCCACAACGCATGCTCGGTGATGTCGGTGAGACTGCTCTTGCGCTGTTTCACGGGCAGCGATTCCGGGCGTCGCGTCGCGCAAAAGCGTGCCACCGGGCAGTTCAGGCAATCCGGAGCACCCGTGCGGCAGAAGGTTTGCCCGAGTTCCATCAGCGCGGAGTGATACTCCCGCGGGTGCCGGTCATCGGCGAGAATCCCAGCCAGTTCCCAGATCCGCCGGATGCCGGCGGAGTCGTCCACCGGTTCCTTGAAATCGGTGAGACGCGAGAGAACGCGGGAGACGTTGCCATCGACAAGCACCGCGGGTTTGCCAAACGCGAAGGCCCGCAAAGCACCGGCGGTGTAGCGGCCCACTCCGGGCAGCTCCAACAAACCCGCGACGTCCTTTGGAAAGCGCCCGCCGTGTTTCTCCACCAGCGCCCGCGACGTATCCCGCAGCATTCGCGCGCGGCGGTAGTAGCCAAGGCCCTCCCACGCCTTGAGCAGCGAGTCATCATCCGCCGCCGCCAGCGTGGCGGCATCGGGAAACGCTTCGAGGAAGCGCGTGTAATAGCCCTTGCCCAGCACGGTGGCGATCTGTGTTTGCTGGAGCATCACCTCGGAAACGAGCACCGCATACGGATCGCGGGTCCGCCGCCACGGGTAATCGCGGCCGTTTTTCCGGAACCAAGCCACCAGCGCGTCGTGAAACGGCTTGGGGTCTGTCAAAGGATCGGTTTCCCTGCGCGGCTTGAGCACGGCGGAGACTTCCACCGGAATCGCCTCACGCCAACCCGAAACGCGACATCCGTACAAGGGCAACCGCTGTGCCGTGATTGGCGCTGTGAGCCACGTTCCGTGAACCCAATAGGTGGGAGGTTCCGGAGGTATTCTGTCGTCCTCTGTAAGGCATGACATTGAAGACCGGAAGTGTCTCCCTGTTCGTTAATATCGGTCCGGGCCAGCTAACCAAAATTCTCGAACACAGCAGTCGGGAGAATGGTATCCCCGGCACCGGCCGCCGCAACCGAAAAGGTGAAAAAGATCGCGAATCATTCCTCCAGAGGGATGACATCCACCGCGACTTCAAGTCGCTGGCCACCCGCACCGAGCGTCACGCCGCGCAACGGGCTGACATCCGAGAAATCCCTCCCCCACGCCACGGTGATGTGGCGCTCGCCGGGCAGCAGGTTGTTGGTGGGATCCGCATCCACCCAGCCGGCCGCATCGCCACAGAAAACCGAGACCCATGCGTGCGAGGCGTCAGCTCCGACCAAGCGTGGCTGGCCGGGCGGCGGCGCGGTTTCCAGGTAGCCGCTGACGTAGCGTGCGGGCAGGCCGAGCGATCGCAGGCAGGCGAGCATCAGGTGCGCGAAGTCCTGGCAGACACCGGCGCGTTTCGCCAACACTTCGGCCACCGGCGTGGACACATCGGTGGCGCGCGGATCGAAGCGGAAACCGCGGAAGATCCGTTCTGTTAGAGCGATCACACCGGCGAGCACCGGGCGGCCGGGCGGAAAGTCGGGTTTCGCAAACGCCGCGAACTCCGGCCCCACCGGCACCATCGGCGAGGCGAAACGGAACACACCGGCGTCCGATCCGGGTGTGAGTTTCTCCGCCTGACAGGCATCGCGCACCTGCTCCCAAGCCGGAGTGGCGGACGGATCGGCGATGGCGGGTGGCGAGACTTCGACAAAACTTCGCGCGGTGACCTCAAGGGTCTCGTGTTTGCCCTCGACCTCGAAATAAGCGGTGGTGTTGCCGTAGGCATCCACATGCACGCCGCGCCCGACCGGCACCGGGCGGATCTCCAGCTCGTGCCACGGGCAACGCTGGCCGGGCAGCGAGCGCGGCGCGAGCCTCGCGAGGTGGTGCGAGACGGTGACCGCGCCCTCGTAAGTGTATTTCGTGCGGTGAACGAGTTGATATTTCATCGCTCAGTAAACCCGGCGCACCGAGTGGCTGAAGAAGTGTTGGGTGAGCAGATCGGAAAACTGTTCGAGCGCCACGCCGAGCTGTTTGAAATCCGGCAGCGTGCCATCCTCGGGCATGGCGCAACGGGAAGCGAGTCCGGCGACCTCCTCGCGGATGCGCGGCATCAGCCCGAAGTCGGCGCGGCCGGGAAACCTCGCCACCTCGGAGTGGATCACCTGAATCTGATAGAGCACGGAGCGCGGGTTCGATGGATCGGCGAAAACCAGTTCGACCACCGCATTGAGGCGCGGACTGGAAAAGTGGCGGCGCCGATAGGTCATCACGCTGTCGCAGGTTTCCAGGAGCGGTTCGAGCAAGCCGAAACTGCCCGTGGGATCTTTGGCGGCGGAATCCAAGAGCGCGAGCGCGCCGAGCGCGCGTTCGATCCGCCGGCCGGTTTCCAGAAAGCGCCACCCGTGGCCGCGCGTCATGTTTTCCGCCTGCATCCCGGCGAATGCGGCGAGGTGCAGCACGAGGTTGTCCAAGGTGCGCGCGACCTCTCCGGCCCCGGGCGCGAGGTCGCCGGGGTGAACGATGCCATCCAGGCGGTTGAAGAAGCGCCAGGTGTCGTCGGAAAGCCGGTCGCGCGCGGCGGCGGCGTTCTGCAGCAGCAGACAGGTGAGCGAGCGGATGCCACCGCCCTCCGCCGGATCGTGGATGAGCGAGGAAAGCGTGCGCACGGCGCGGGCCGGATGGATCACCAGTCCTTCCGGTATCAGCCCCACGCCCTGCAACAAGGTCACACAGGCACTGAACCGCTCGTGCTGGAATCGCCCGGCCTCGCCGCCAAGGCAGCGCAGGGCGACGCGCAACAACCGGGTGGCAAGCTCGATGCGTTCCGCATATCTGCCGACCCAGAACAACTGCTCCGCGATGCGGCTGGGCACTTCCTGCGGCGGCAGTCCGCGGGCGGCGCGATGATCCCTAACAGGTTGATGCCCTCTTGGCGGACTTCCGGCGACACCCTCCACCCAGACATCCTTGGTGAAGCCCGCGTGGCCCGGCCACAGTTGCGGCGGACGGTTGTTCCGCCCCACCCTCGCGAGCCCGCCGGGGAGGACAAGCGCGTCATTTTCCCGCACCAGCGTGAAGCCGCGCCACACCACCGGGCGCTGGCGGATCTGGCGGTTTTCCACCGATGGCGCCTCGCTCGGACGAATGTCCGCCTGCACGACGAAATCGTGCGGACGCGACTGGATGACCTGCATCCACTGCTTGCGCGCAGCGGGCGAAAGCCCGGAACACTGGAGCGGCAGCAAGGGATCAAGATCCGGCGAGGCGGACATCAGCACGAAACGATGAAATTGCTCGAACACCCGGCGGCGCACCTCGGCTTGACCCAGCCACCAGGTTTCCACAAACGGCAGCTTCAGGTCCTCGCCGAACCATTCGCGGCAAATCCGAGGCAGGAACGGCATCAGCGCGGGTGATGAGGCGAATCCGGAGCCCGGAGAGTTGGAAATCACCGCGTTGCCCGCGCGCCATGCCTCGATGATTCCCGGCACCCCCTCGCCTTTTCCGCCCCAGTGTTCGAGCGGATCGAGACCGTCGTGATCAACGCGGCACACGAGCACATCCACACGCCGCAAGCCGCCGAGCGTTTTGAGAAACAAACGCCGCTCGCGCACCGTGAGGTCGGCAGGTTCGACCAGCGGAAAACCTAACAGCCGCGCCTTGTAGGCGTGCTCGAAATACGATTGGTGCCGGAAACCGGGCGTGAGAAACACGATGTTCGCCCCCTCGCTTCGGCCGATGGCGAGCGAGCGCAGCGTTTCCGCCTCGCATTCGAGAAAACCGCCGAGCGGCGCGATCTCCAGCGCGTCGAAAGTCTCCGCGAGAAGACCGGAGATGACCTTGCGGTTTTCAAACGCCTGGCCCAGCCCGCCCGGCGTGAGCGTGTGATCGCGCAGGACCATCCACGCACCGGCGGCCGAACGGATCATGTCACAGCCGCCGGCCTGCAGGAATCGACCGCCCGGAGGCTGCGCGCCGCTCGCCAGCGCGAGAAACGACGGGCTCGAATGCACCAGATCCGGGGGCACCAGACCGTCTGTTAGAAGCGACTGCGAGCCGTAGAGATCGGCAAGCACCGCATCCAACAAACGGGCGCGCTGGGCGAGACCGGCGGATACCCTGGTCCACTCGGAACCGGAAACCAGCAGCGGGATCGGATCGAGTTCATAGGGCTGGCCCGCACCACCGGCGTCGCTGAACACATTGAAGGTGGTGCCTAGCTCCTCGATCTGCCGATGGGCGGCCGTCGTGAGTGAGACACGCCGGTCCAGGCTCCAGTGCTGGATCTCGTTCCACAGCTTGTTCCAATGCGGACGGACACGGCCTTCGGCATCGGTGGCCTCGTTCCAGCACACGGCACGCCCGGACGCGGCGGACTGCGTCTGGTGAATCGGATTGCTGCGTGAGGTTTCCGCCATGCGGTTCGTGGTGCGGTCGACACTCCACACAGGTTCACGGGATCGTCCTCAAGTCCAGCGTGAAGGGAAAATCCGGACTGGAAGGCGCCTCATCGACCCGAACGGAGCCACCGGTGTGGCCGTGGCGGAAGAACCGGGCCAACCGCCGGGCCTCGGCTTCGTAGGAGTTGACCGGGAACGTCTCATGGCTGCGCCCGCCGGGATGGGCGGCGTGATAGGTGCAGCCGCCGAGCGAGCGGTCATTCCAGAGATCGACGAGATCAAACACCAACGGGGTGTGTACCGGGATGGTCGGATGCAGGCAGTTCGGCGGTTGCCACGCGCGGTATCGCACGCCGGCCACAAACTCGCCATGGGTGCCGGTGGGATGAAGCGGGACCCGCACGCCATTGCAGGCGATCACATGCCGTTC
>Ga0315904_10008251_pt1 | contig 13815 bp, 9 predicted proteins | sample LakEriMetagenome_6_FD_203529 | JGI IMG/M metagenome (GOLD analysis project Ga0315904, IMG submission 203529) | Freshwater fungal communities from buoy surface, Lake Erie, Ohio, United States - Buoy 12 MA120 | ecosystem: Environmental > Aquatic > Freshwater > Lake | place: USA: Lake Erie, Ohio... | reverse complement strand
TCCTGCCCGAAGCGTCCAAGACAAGATCCGTTACGATGTACTGGGCGTTGGCATTGAGGTCTCGGCTCACCCCCAATAGCGCCTGAGAGAGGGTCTGTGTGCCACTCGGGGACGGAGGACTCCACTGGGGGACCATCCCCTGGATGGTGCGAATCAAACGACCGTCGGTCGCATCGTAGGCGTAATATGTCGTTCTCCCATACGGATCGGTCCGACTGTACAATTGGTCATTGTTGTACTGTGTGCTAGCCGTCAGCGTCGCTCCAGTTCGTGGATAGGACGTCGTCTCCAGGAGACGCCCACGGTGATCGTACTTGTGCTGCGTCAGAGCACCATCGACCTTCGTCTTGTAGACCAGATCCGAGCCGTGCACGTATTCGTAGGTGGTCGTCGAGGAGACGCCATAGGCAGTGGCCGTCTCGGATCCTCCGCTTCCGCGTACCGCCGAAGCGACCGTTTTGGTCGTAAGACGCTGCGCCGCATCGTATGCGTAGCTCGTCACCACATTCAGCCGATCGATCGTCTTACTGACCAGCCCCGTTGCGTTGCCACTGGTCCCATACTCGATCTTATCGGCCGTGCCATCCTGGTACTGCGTTTCGATCTTGCGCCCCATTGCGTCGTACACATACGTCACCACACGGCTTTCCGGATCGGTTACCGTGGCGATACGCCCCGCCGAATTGTAAGTAAAGACCGTCGTCGGACGCGCACCACCGGAGCTATCGGCAGGCTCCAAGATCTTCCACAGCTGATGGCTCGAATTGTACTGGTAGTCCGTGCGGTTGTTCCTCGCGTCGATCGTTGCTGCAAGTGCTCCAGCGCCGTTTTGACCCCATGCAACGTACTCCCACTTCCGTACCGCGTATTCCGACGTCTGGACATCGTTCGTCGCACAGCGGTTGTAGGTCGAGGCTCCCGTGTACGGATCAAATCCAACCACATTCGTCGAATTATCCTTTAATCCCACGTGCTCTTCGATCAATCGATTTTCCGAGTCGTAAACGTACTTGATGACCTCCCCGTTGCGGTTCCTCTTACGCGTGACCTTCTTGGCCCCATTGTAACAGTACGTCTCGATCGTCCCGTCGCTGTACTCGCTTCGTATGATCCACTTATCGGCATCCCAAAAATGATTCACCGTCGTGGCATCCCCACGTTGAATCTTTAGCCCCGATTCGCTCCCGTTGTAAAGATACTCCTGCTTGAACAACGTGTCGGTCGTCCCGGTAAACCCAGGCGTTGTCCCCATACTCGAGGTCATGCTCGATGCGTACGACCATCCATCTCGGAAATAAGCAGAACTGAACAATTCCTCGGGGTGACCGACTCCCTGCGAAGTAGCCGCCCCGGCAACGAACTTCATCCGGCCTGCCCCCTCGTAATGAAACTGCTGTGGAGCACCGTTGCGCACCATCAAATACGTCACTTCGTTGGCACCATTGGTCACCATCCGCAGCGCATTGGGGGGGATCGTGTTCGACTGGTTGTTGATCACCGCAGCCAAATTGCTCAAAAACAAAGTCTTGACCTGGTCTCCCTCAGGCGCAGAGCGATCGGCGATCTGAACCGCCACCGATCCAGCATACGAGTCTGACGTGTAACTGTACGTCGAATCCGGACCCACAGGATTCGAAACCGAGGCAAGCTTGGCACCCGTCCCACTGCCGTAGGTGTAGCTTCGAGTCTGGCTACCCGGGCCGGTAATACCGCTGACGACCCAGCTGCCCGATACCTGAGTCGTCTGATACGTAAATGTCAGTGTCGCACCGTAGCGATCCGTCACGGTGTCGATCTGCAAGGCACGTGTCGGGGAAGCCGCCAGTTCGGCTGTCGTGAAGCTCTTGTAGCTCACCGTCGTGTCCCCAATGAGCGAATGGTACTTCACCGGACGGCCTGTTCTACCACCGGTGGTTCCAATATCAAAGAGCTGAAACAGCACATAGCTGCCATCCCATGCATCGGCCCTGGCGTACTTGGCACCATGAAAATCACTCGAGTCCGATGAACTGATCACCGACATGTCCGGTTTTAACAGCGTGATCTGCTTGAGCGGGTCACGCTCCAAAGGCAACGCAACCGAAAAACTCGCTCCGCTGGCATTCGAATTGCGGCGATAACTCATCGATCGCATGTTCAATGGATCAAACGAACTGATGTCGATCTGCTGGCTACCGCCACTGGCGATCCGCGTTACGGTTAACGTCTGATCATAATTCGAAAACATCATCGGACCGAAGTTGCCGGGAATCGACATCGCCAGTGGACGCATCACACGTACCAGACTGACTCCCGTGGGCTGCTCGGACTTGATGTCGATCGCACAGGTCGCGATGTCCATCGATGTATTCGCAATCTTCGAGCCCTGAGAGAATAGATCAGCACCTCGCATAAACGGATCAAACGTCGGTCGCAGCCGCGCAGGGCGAAAGCCCGGAGGGACCATCAACGACCAAGGGGTCAGCGGCGATCCGCATCCTCCGGTATCACACGAGGATGGCCCGGAGCTTGAATCCTCGCAGCCTCCGGTCGGGCAGTCCCACATGGGAGTATCGTCACTGGGCTCGTAGTTGTAGCACGGGCAACTGGTCGTGATGCTGGCCATCTGTGCAGCCAACGTGTTGGTGTTGATAACGTGGTTCCCCATGCCAATGTTGTTCGTACCATCAACACTCGGAAACGTCTGGCCAAGGGCAAAGCCGCAGCATTGTACAGCTATAGCTGCAGTCCAAAAAACTCGAATTTTGATCAAGATTTTCTCCTCGGGTGGAGTATTTGCTTAAACCATGAGTTAACAACACGCAGAGCAATTCGGCTAGTTTTCAGCATAGCGAGGACGCACTTGCACAACGAACCGCTGAATACCGGACGTCAAAGGGCTTCCAGCTAGAATCGCGACATTAGAAGGGCCGGTCGTACCAGTGAAACTTACTTCCACGATTCCGTTTTTATCTGCGACAGCGGTAATGGCCATTAAGCCATTTTTAAACTTACCGACCGAAAAAGCTGTAAAGCTTGCAGGGGCAAAAGGCTCGGTCTCAACACGCAGATAAACAGATTCCCCTTCTGTGATCTCTACACGCGGGTCTGAGAGATTCTTAAGAACCTTTACGCCTTCGCCTGGCTCGGCTACATCATAGACCCTACCTGGTTCGGAGGTGTTTAAATAAGGCGACTCCTTCGATAAACTGACCAATCGAGTTTTTCTTGCATCTGTTCTTGTTGTGGCGAGAGGCTCAGAAGCTCCAGAAACACCTCTAAAAACACTGTTGTCCTGTCGCCAAGCGTCACAATCAAATTTCGTTGACGGTACCAAAGGTGACAGACGCTCTGGATACATTTTCGTCTCTAAAGCTTCAATTACCGAATCCATTTGCGGGTTTTCGCCACGGACTAATCTTGGAGTCTTTGGACATGTCACCTTGCCCAGATCCGCCTTGATGTCGAGTCCATGATGAAGATTCTCGTTGGGTGCTGGTTTGTTGGATTTACCACTGCGCACAGGGCTCACATCCGTAACAGCGCGTTCGATTCCACCGATCTGAACGGATCGATTTCGAGGGATGCGAGAATCCGAAATTGGAAACTGCGAATCGTCTTCGTGCTGGACTGAGATATACCAACAGAAGCCGAGGACTGGAATAGCAAGCAATATCGATAATCCAACTGGATTGGCAAAAAATCGCTTCATAGATGACTACCTTACCTCTACTTGAGACGGACCGACAACTGCTACAATCGTTGAATCAGGTGGCACATTGCTTGGACGAGCAGGTGATTCATCAGGAAGCGCGATCAGAGGTAGGCCGAGCTTCTTGCGAAACGGGTTAACATCGTCGTGCGTTAAGTGGTAAACGAGCGTCGAGCAACCAATTCGATCGACGGGCTTAAACCATTGAAAGTAAGCGAAAGGAGATCCGCGATGAAACAACAATCGCCCATGCTGATCTTCTATGGGCATGGGATGCCCTATCAGGTAATTTTTACTAACGATGAACCATCCAGGTCGCGGTCCCATTTCCGTGCGATCAGCCTCCGTTGTTCGATGGCACGGAGAACCAAGCGAAGGAGGGACGCTATACTCAATCCCAAGAGAACTTGGTCCATAACTACCAAAATAAGCAACGTGGATCTTGTCTTTCGCTTCAGGATGCTTCTGCAACCAAGCTCGAATCAGTCCGAGGTCTTGCCCCCAGTCGATATTACTGTCCGCGTACCAGTAGTGCGCTCGCTCGGCCCCTCCAGCCAAAGAGTTGAAATAGCCTAGCCAGTGCGGTCCTGAACTTAAAGACAACCAACCGTAGCTGACTAGGCATGCAGCTACTGCTATCGCAGAGAACCTAGGTCTCCATTGACCGATTCGGATCGCGCTGGCCCCCCAGATTATCAAGAAAGGCAAGACTGGCAAAGCGTAACGAAGATATCGGTTCAAGCCTGTATTGATCGAGATAACCAAAAGGATCGATACGGCGGGAGCAGAAAGACAAAGCCATCCTATCGAGTTGATTCGACTATTCTTACTCAAGAAACACGCAAGCGTCGCAAGCCCTATCAAAAACAAAAGCGGTAAGGGAGTCTTAAAAGCAAGCCCTACCAGGTAAAAATACCACCATCCACCAGACCTCCAGTTTCCAGCAAAGTAGCTTGCCCATTCGGGGCGAGTAAGTCCGCTTTCAAAATCCCGTCGCTGTATGTCTATTCCTTCTACGTAGGATGACGGAAGCGGTGTCGCGGAGTAACCCAGGATTGTCTTAGCGAAACGATTCCCGGTTTTAGGCAAGTTCGCAGCAAGCGCAATCTCGACATCTGAACAATCGCTGCATGCACATTCTGGGCCTTGCAACACAGAACAGCAACGATCACACTCAACAGCCAGTGCTGCCTCCACTATGTCTCGCGTTTCTGTGTGTGAACTTATCGATTCAGACTTGGAAAGCAAAGGGTTTTCCAAGAAGGCGACTGGTAGTAGTTTGGCTCGTTGAATCTCTGGTATCTGCGCGACGGCATTGCCAGATCCAAACTGGCTTACGAAAACGAACTCGCTAAGGCTTTTCCCTGTGCCCTGGAAGCCATAAAACGCATTTACCAGTAATAATGAGACTCCGCATGCGAATCCCAGTTTGCCAAAGGCGACTAGTCGCAACTGCTGTCTAGAATACTCACTGCGTGTGACCGAGGAACAAAACCACACAAGTATCAAAACACCGATATAGACCAAAGGCAACATCAACCAAACGCTTTTCACCAGCATCGCGATGCCAGTTGTCGCCCCAAGCGCAAGAGCGGACCTCCACGACTGCCACTTCATAAAATACCAAAGGGCATACGAAGAGGCTAAGCCCACAACTGCCGAAGATAAATCAGGAGTTATGACACTTCCATATGCCAGCACGTCAGGGGAAAATGTCCAAAGAAAAGATGATACAAGCCCAGCACGTGTCGACTCTAGCAGCTCCTTAGTGAAAAAAAAGCACAACAAAGAACCGATCAGAGAGACAGGGATAAGCATAATTCTGGCAAGAAAAATCGCATCAACAGCTTTCTCCTTATTGTCTTCCATGAATGCCCGACCCAAAGCAACCTCCGAGCGGACTGCCGCGTTTCGCGAATAGAGCGACCAATCGATCTGAAGATTCATGCCGAAATGAACCGGCGCGGCAGCAAGAACACGGACCAATGGCGGGTTCACACTGTAAAGATCAAATCGACCGTATTTCCAATGGGAAAGGCCTGCAACCAAGTGAGCAGGTTCATCCCATGTCGGAGTGTGTATTCTCGCCGACCAAAACAGAAGGGCTGATTGTAACCCTAGCAATACACACAATAGGATCTTCCACCGAAGGTCGATCATTCTACAAAGAAACAGGTACCAATCCTCAGATAGCGAATCGCCCGTTTTGCACCTATTGAGCATTAGAACACACCTTTCGGGTAGGTATATCCAGCTATGAAAAAACGTCAGAGTCAGTACTCTAATCGACTCCGGCGTGGAAAACTGGGCTCAATGATATGAGCGGTGGAAGCGACTTCGCAACCCCCCTAATGGAGTTTTTTCACAAAATAAAAAAATTCACGAAAGATGTCCGGTGCCCATTTGACTCGGTGCTTGTCCTTGCCATCAAACGCTTCCCGGCGACATGCATTCTTCGATACGATTCCTCGACTAGATGGCTATCGGTTCATCAATGAAGGACTGCTTGCTGGAAAATCGAACCCGTCATTTGCGGTGTTGGCATGACGTCGGCTTAGATCTCGCAGATCTCGAAACTTGTCGTCTTCCAAAATAACCGGCCTGAGGAAAATGAAGAGCGCATTGTCTTTGTGACTACTTGCGGTTAAGCCCGTAAGTTCTCGAATAACAGGAATCCTCTCGAGGTAGGGTATCCCCTTATAGTCGTTTACCACATTTTTCTGTGTCAATCCGCCGACAATGATTGTATAGCCATCAGGAACGGTAACTCTGGATCGAACTTCATTCGTTTGACGGGGTGGAGGCACACCAACACTACCAGTCCCTGTGAATGAATTAAGCGTCACAAGATAGTCCAAGCTGATATGCTTCGCTTCGCTGATCGTCGGAGTTACGGTAATGGTTGTTCCAGCTTTCGCAAACCCTGCAAAACTTGTCGTTGCAACTGTCTGCGATGCATTGACACTCGTGAACGGAACCTCGCTGACGCTCTCCAAGGTTCCTTCGGCATTGTCGTCGACGAGTAATTTTGGAGCAGATAGCACACGAGCACGACGATGGTTAGTCAGTGCTCGGACAACAAAATCAGCAGTACTTGGATCTACCAGTGTCGCATTTAAACCATTCCCAGGGGTAATAAGCAGATTGCCCGTTGCTGGACTCACGGTGCTTAGACCATAGTTACTAAAAGCAAATATACGGCTAAGCCCGGATCTTCTACCTCCTGATACCTCCACCCCTAAGGTGTAATCGCCGCTGGTATCAATAATCACAACCCTAGCCTCTATCATCACCTGAGGACGCCTTCTGTCCAAAAACTGAATCAGTTGCTCGTATGACTGTTGAACCTCTGGTTCAGCGATGATGATTAAAGAGTTACTTCCAAGATCAGCGGTGACTTGAGCGGAACCTAATGGGGATTGTATGCCTCTGTCGTATCCACTTGCAGAGATTACAGACGCAAGTCCTACAGGATCGACACCAATTATTGGATTGACACCGTAAAGTAAATTAGATCTCACCGCGTTTAGAGCACCCTGCCCTCTAGTAACCGATCCGCTGAATTGCTCAGGGTAGTTTGTAGAAGATTCGATCAATCCATTTCGAATTGCAGGTGGGACTGGAGGCAAAATTCCAGGTTGTGCGGTTTGGTCTGTAATAATGTTTGGGGCGTTTTGCCCCGGAATTGCTCTATCGTTGGTCGTTCTCTGACGCCTAGAGTTTGCTGGAAAAAGTGTACCGCCTCCTGCTTGGATCATCGATCCCCCAATACCTTGAAGGGAGTTGAGCGTCTCCATTAAATCTTGAACAGGTACGTTTTTAATCTTGTAGAAACGTATTGGGTTTTGTTTCGCTGAGGACTCCTGAGAATCCAGCTGAGGTAGAAGCTTGGCGATCCGTTTGTGGATCTCTGGAGTTGTATCTACGATTAGATTCTTTCCCTCGACTCGAGTGGAAAAAGGTGGAGCAGGAACAACATCCTCGACCATACGATTTAAAATGGCTTCAAATTGATTCGGTCCCAGAAACACAAGAGGATACGATTGAGCCTCCGAAGCAAGAGGTACATCTAGCAACTGCAGTAACTCGATTGCAGACTCGACTTGAGCCGGAAGTCCGACCAAGATTAATTGGTTGGAGCGATCATCCGCAGTAACTTCAAGTCCGAACGTTGACGCCCGGGAATTGTTACCAGTTTCCATCGCAGAAAGCGCAAGACCACTATCAGTTCGAGCACGCGACGACAGGATTCGCTCCACCTGCTCGGCCACAGTCGATGCACTCAAGTACTTTATCTTCACGAATTTTATGGTTGAATTAAAACTATCGGCATCCAAAATCTCAATCAGTTTCTGGATACGCACAAGATTTGATGCCGTGTCGACAACTATCAATGATCTGTTTCCAACTAACGGAATCGTACTAGCACCCGGCGTTGTCAGAAATGGCTGTATTAGTTGCCGTACTTGATTTGGGTCAGCACGCTTGAGCGTAAAAACTCTAGTCAATGGCACAGCACGTTCATAGCTATCCAACCCGGAACTTGTATCTGATGGGACTGCCACCACTGAGATTTTTTCATTGCTGATAATCCGATAAACGGTTGGATTTTCAGTCTTTGAAATCGCATAACCGCTAATCTGCAATGCGCTTTGAAGCAGATCAAAAAGACTCTCTATTGGTACTTCGTCTGGAAGCTGAAGGGAGATCTTCTTCTGCGCTAGTGTTTCATCATATATGAATCTTAGCCCCAGTCGTTGGCTGATGTATTCGATGAAGGTAGGAAGGGAGGTTTCTCCTCTCAGGTTTAGCCTCACTTGCGGTACACGAGTTTCTTGTCCTTGGCTGATGCCTAGTTTCCAACAGAAGCATAAAGCAGCTGCAAGAATGCAGGTGAATATGGCCATGCGGGACTTAAAAGCCAAATCTTCTGAGCCTTCAAACTTGCTGATTGGAATCATTCTCATGGCATCCCTCGTTCTTTATTGGATTCAGCGTTCTGGACATTTGGGGAGGGAAGCTGAAGAATAGATTTACGAGACGACTCTACCGCTTTACCGGAGTTTTCGCCTGGAGGCGCGATGATCTCTTCGAGCAGTCCAGGCGAAAAGCTCCCTGGATTTATCTGTAGGTCAGTTCTATCGCCTGCCGATGGAGAGTCATTGCTACCTTCATTCCACTTGGGGGCTACCGTCACGGTGTCTTCGCGAAATCGAGTCGAGAGTAGTCGGTCAGCCCAGTCGAGCCACTCCGGTCTGTTGTCCAGAAACATGATCTGTCCGAGTAACTGACGTATTTCTGATGGGTCGTTTTCCGATTTAACGAGCACGCGAGTGAGATTTCCGATCGCCAGCGAATTGGTTGGTGCAATATCGATTGCGTTGCGATAACACTCTTCGGCCCGATCTAGTTGGCCCGCCCTCTCAAAGACCAGCCCAAGATTTACCAGTGGTTCTGGGGAATGAGGTGCCAATTCCGCTGCATTCTCAAATTGCCATGCGGCCAGATATAACTCATCTCTGGAGAAACACAGGTTGCCTAGATTGTTCCTAGGAGCTGCATACCGAGGGCTCAGCTCGGCAGCTTTCTGAAAATGCCTTTCGGCCTTTGCAAGCTTCCCGTGGGACATCCATTTGATTCCCAGTGCGTTATGACGTCGGGCACTCCATGAGGCTGTTTCATTTTCATCACTAACGGTTCGCCAATCGATAGAATCTGCAAGCGGATAGGCAGCACATCCAGTAACGAGCAAACACAGCATCAGCAAAAAATAAGAGGGAGCTAGTGCTGAAAGGTTGTCATCTTGTAACTTGCTCGTGAATTGCCACATTGGCACCTCTCCGGAATCGAATCGCTCGCAAACTACCTGCGAACCGAAGGTCTTTTGTCAGATCTTGTCAGTCGCGTCAATGTCAATTGGACGTCCCATCGCTCTGTGTCATCCAAATCGCCAGTAGTTTTTGCGTTCAGCTGAAAGCTATTGCAAACGCCTAATTCTTTAGATTGCTCCAACTGCTGCATGAATCTAGCAAACTGCAGAAGATCGATAGATCGAAGCATGATCACTGTATCTTCTCGATAAAGTGGTGAGGATGGAATTGCGTTGGGTTTCCCATATTTTATGTCTTCGAGCAAATCCTCTGGAATGCTTGCAAATCCCAGTGCGTGTCGCACAACCGAGATGGACTCCTCTTTCTCTGGGGCGATGTCATAAACAACCATGCGAGCGTTTCGAAATTGATCTATCGAACCAATGTAATTTTTACAGGTTTCCAACGCATGTCTTTCCCCCATCAAGCTGGCTAATGATCGCGATAGTTCCCAGCCCAACCAAAGCGCCACTGCTAGCAGTATGCACAGAACAGTTAAACCAACGCGAATCCAAAGAACTTTCCACAAGCTTTGTAGGAAAAAAATCATCGGATAGCCTCTTCTGTGGTCATTTGCATCGAATCTATCTGAAACCCGTAGAAACCTCCTTCTAATTGACTCAGCGATGGGTTTGCAAACGCCGCTCCTTTGGCTTTCAAGGACTCCAAGACAATTTCGAGGTCAACTAAAGATTTGGCCACTCCTTTGCACTTAACAACCAACACTCCATCAATTGTCAATGAGTCGAATCGAAACTCACCTTTTTCAGGGAGTGCTGCAAGAAAGCGGAGAAAAGTCGGCAACGCGGGCTGTATTTTTGGAAGCCGTTCAGCTTGAATGTCCGTGAGTTGATACTTCTTTAGTTCGCTTCTCAATCTCGATGAGATATCAATGGGGACACGGCTACTCGGGAAATTCTCTTTAAACAAGCTCTCTTGCTTCGCACGACAAGATGAAGCAAGTGCGTGATTCAGGTTTATTTCACGTATTAAAAAAAACATTGAAAATATTATCGAAGCGATCATTGAAAATAACGCAACGGTGACGGGACGCTCAAGCTCCCTAAAAGGCGATTTCGTTGGGACTCTTTTCGATCGTAAATCAACGATGGGAGTCGATTTCCCCTGAAGTATTAGCGTAGCCTCTGCCTCGGCAAGCTCTAACTGGGTCAGCTTAAGTTGATTAAATGGCTGAGTATCCGAGCGGCCATTCACCGTATCAGTGGAAACGACGTAGCGCGCAACCTCTCGTATCCGAGAAAGTCGATCCAGAAGCTCTATGTCATTGATCCATTCCCACCAGACTATTTCGCCGTTTTCGATATTGGCGTAATTCCAAATACCTGGCGACTCCTGGAAGTATGCTTCGTAATTCGACGGAAAGTTTTTAGTGGATTGTAGTCTTTTGAAGGCGAGTAAAAATTCCGGAACGACTGCACTTATCCATGCTCCTTGGTGCTCTAACTCTCTGATCTTTTGATTAACTTCATCCAAACCAACGACAATTAGTAAATCGCATGTGCGATTGCCGATTACCTGGGAAGTGATCTCTTCAGCACTCCACGGAACGAGTTGCTCGATACAATAATTACGATCTGCTTCCACCTTCAGTGCTTCACGCGGTAGCTGCGAGAGAGGAAATGCAAGCACAAATTTCGTTGGAATCTTTACTACCGCCGAGAATCCCTCCTGATAATCTGACATCTGACGAACTCACGAATCCATATAAGGAAAACTACGGAACGATTGCATGTTATTGCCGAATATTCTGCAATTCCAATTCCTGCGGTGTACCATGATGAAGAAGGATGACTTTGTCGGCATGAAGCTCATGGACAATAATATCAGGATTCATTTCGTCGATTGGCATGGAATTGCGCACCAGTCGAATAGATGCATTTGGGAGCTGGATAACCGCGAACGAAAATCCAGGATCATCATCAATAATTGTTCCAATCAATTTTCCTTGGAAAACGGATACTGGCTGCTGTGATGACGCATCTGCTTTCTGCGGAGGTGCCGTTGAATCCACAGGTGCTACCTCGACCTTCTTGATTCTCTGCAATCGAACTTGGCTGATTCCCAAAATGTCGTATTCTGGCTTTTTCCTGATTATAACCGGATCTGGGACTCTTAACTCCGCATCAACAACCGCTTTCGAAGCGTACTCAACACTCTCTTCCGAGCTTCGCGGAAACAAAAAAGGGCTCGCGACGCCAAGAAAAATCATCGAGAGAGAAACAGCGCAGAGCAAAGTGCTAGCAAATCTTCGGATTTTGTTACTCATCTCTCACTTAATCTGAGTGGATAACCACCAAACTGTGACACTATCGATAAACTCTAGAATTCCCCAACGAATGTGTGTACGGAAACCTCGTGTTTTGGACGAAGAATACATCGCGATTACTGGTAATGCAAGATGAGACTGCTCGCAACCAATTTCCGGGCTATCATTGCTGGACATTTGAAAAATCCTCACCTTCCCAGAAAATTACACTTTGAGTACTACTTTCGATGCGCCACAAACATCCCCACCGAGTGCGGATAATTTGGATCGATGTTGAAGACATGCGTCTGGCTAAGGAGGTTGGCGAGCAGCAGATTGTCCTTGCGGCTGTGCCACTCGCCTCGAATCCATCCGATACGGTCCATCAGGCCAAGAGCAGATAACTCGGAGATAATCAAGTACTCGGCCCCTTCGCAATCGAGCTTGATCAAATCAACCTCGTCGATTCCGAAGTCCGTTACCTGCGTCCAGAACTGCTCGACGGTCAGCGATGGAACCTCAATGCCGAAATCCCGGTACCGAGGCTCAAGCGATTCCCATACGTCCGGAACATAGTCGGCGACCCGACTGTTCGAAACCGGGAACGACAACAGGCATTTTCCTGGCTTCGGCGAGATCGCTGCGTTGATGCGAAGTAGCTGCGAGTCCGGAATGTGGCTAGTGTTCTTGGTCAGTAGCTCAAAGCTTTGCGGATGGGGCTCGACAGCAACGATTCTCGCGTTGGGCCAATAATGATTAGCCATGACGGTGAAGCTGCCCACGTGCGAGCCGACATCGAGGATGGTTCGGACGTTGTGGGATCGCAGGTCGTTGATGCGGTACTCATCATGGAACACCGCATTGGCAAACTGCACGCTATCTGGCTCGATGTGGAAGTCTTGGCCATAGATCTTGTAACAAACGGAATGGGTCATGGTGGAATCCTTTTAGAGATCAGGCAGAAGCGAGAGCAGTAGTGAATTGGCGAGCAAACTCCAGGCGTCTCTCCGGAGTACAGTTGGCTAGGTGAACGACTTTGGCCGTCGGCAGGAGCTTGCGAAACTCGGGCATCCAGTACTGAGTGTTGAACTCAGTCGGCAACTGGAAGAACGGCAATCCGCGAGCACTGTTCTGGATCCAGAATTGCTCGGAGCAGTGCGTTGGGAAGAATGGATGCAACGGCGGCTTCCAAATCGATGCGTGCTTGCGATCGCACATCACCACGCCGGTATTGAGTACCGACTTGCTATTATCCATGGGGAGTTCTTGGGACTGAAGGATGTTGCGTCGTTCCTCGAATACCCACTCAAAGCTTGGCAACTGACTCCAATCGTCATGCATCGCCACGTGCCCCGTTGGGACCACATCAAACATATCGGGAGTCTCTTCGGTCAGGAACACATCGGCATCGACGTACAAAGTCCGTTCATAGGCTTGTGCGAATGGGTGAACCCGGAACTTTTCCAGACCCCACCAATCCTGTGCGGGCTTGGTGATCGCCACAAAGTCGGCTCCAATCCGTTTGGCGTAGGCTTCCATCAATGGACCGGTGTACTTGAGCAACTCTCGGAACGAATCGCCGGTGGCCACGGTGATGAGCAGCCGCGACTTGGCCGGATCGATCGCATCGACCGTTGGCTTCCATTCCACCTCTGGAATGACTTCGACAGGCATCCGTTCGTATTCAAACCAGGAACCTCGCCAGATTCCTTCATAGTCACGACGCAGGTGACACGTGGGTCGATCGAGTCGTCCGATGGTGAGCACCGGTTTGCCATCGACGTGATTTATGTGCCAAAGGCGTTCACACTCGGCAGCCCCTTCGATGACTTCGCGGTTGGGACCGAATTTGATCACACGCTGGTCGTATCCAACCCGTCGGTACAAAACCCGCTTGTTGATCAATTGCTCGATGGTTTCGGTTTCCATGGTGGTTGGATCCTCGTTCTTCCAAAGGGTGCCACTCCATTTGCTAGCCAGATCGCGGA
>Ga0315904_10008250_pt1 | contig 13817 bp, 10 predicted proteins | sample LakEriMetagenome_6_FD_203529 | JGI IMG/M metagenome (GOLD analysis project Ga0315904, IMG submission 203529) | Freshwater fungal communities from buoy surface, Lake Erie, Ohio, United States - Buoy 12 MA120 | ecosystem: Environmental > Aquatic > Freshwater > Lake | place: USA: Lake Erie, Ohio... | reverse complement strand
GAGGAGTATGGTGGCTTCTTGTTGTTTTACACCCCTTATGTACGCTGTCGGTATTGGGGGGTTCCCGACAGGTTTCAGCACTCGGCTTACGTCAGTAACTATAATATGTGTCTGCAAACTTTTGCAAGCACCTAGAAACTATTGGCCGACGGTACGCAAACCTTCTGTAGCGAACTGGTTGGTACGAGCAAAACCGCCACCTGTCTCAAATTCTGCGGAGCGTTGACGACGACGTTTAGCGATACGTTGTGCAGCTGCCGTGTTGGTTCCGAATGTGCCACCAATCTGTTCAGCCTGGGTGATGGCTTCTTCGCCTTGTAGCGGGTTGAACACTTCTTGTTGCGCAGCAATATCAGCAAAACCTTTACGGGCTGTGGCAGAAGTCACACCTGCTTGTTGTAGTTCTTCAGCCTGGCCGACACCCAACTGGATACCAGCAGCAAGACGACCTTCCGCAGCAATCTGTGCAGACTCCATGCTTTTAGTTATCGAAGCCTCTTGACGGGTCGGGTCCAAAAAGTATGCAGCCAACTCACCCTCGGTTATCCCGTACAGTTCTTTAAACTGTTTAGTCACTTCAGGGTCAGCGTTTTTAACAGCCGTATAGCCTTCATCTACTCGACGTTTAATTTCGGCAGGGGAAGTGTTGCGGGCAATAAACCCTTGGAAATCTGTGGCAGGGTCATCGTAGAACCCTGCTGGCATACCAGCACCCTGCAACACAGACGTATAGCTGTTTTCTAGTTCAAGGATTTGGGTTAAAGGCAACGGTGGCAGATTGTTCTTTTTGCGTGTCTCGTTAGCACTAAACCTGGTTTTAAGATACGGCGAGTCGGACAACAAAACACCGATGTCATCCAAAAAGGTACTGCTATTTTGGTCAACCCTTTCATTAGTTATCGCAGAAACAACCTCGTCAATAAACGCGGTGTCGCCAAGTTTGAAACTATCCAAAACGCTTTTGATAGTGCTAGTCAATGTCTCGGCCATTAGAAACCTCTCTGGAAACTTTTAACAATGTTCAAACCAATTTCACGACCCAAATCAACAGCCTGTTTAGTTTTTTCCCAACCATACTTTTTGTCGCTTTTTATCATGCGTTGCCACTCACCTGTGGTCATCATCCGTTTAGACGACCCATCCTGATACGACAAAGCAACCTCATAGTCAGGGTTAGACATATCAATATCTGCTTCAGGGCGTTCCAACAGTTTTGATGCGACAGTACGATAATCCGCAGTCAGACCTTCCAGGGTTTCACCGGCATCGATAGCTGGAGCCAAATGGGCGTACTTGAGTTTGGCTGCGGCGCGTAACCCGCCCACAAAATCTTCGTTAGTTATCTCACCGGACAACACTTTTTCCATACGGTCCTGTGAGGCAACGCTAAAATATGATTTAGCTGTTTTCATTGCCGACAAGTACGGCGCAGTAGCTTTGACTTGTTCTACAGCATTAGGGTTAAAGTACGTGCCATCATCCTTTTTAGCAAACAACTGTTTATAGGATTCTTGTTTAAGTTGTTCGTCTTTCCAACCGTAGTTAACCGCGTTAGATAACAATTTGCCGTAAGTTGGCGCATCCCAATCTAATGTGCCTATAGCAGTTTTGATTTCGAAAGCCTTGTTGGATGACTGCAATTCTCGAAACCATGATGTGCCACCAAATGCTGCTTGAAATCGTTCCTCGGTGTACTCCGTCTTTGGGTTAACAGCTGTTTGGAAAAGGTTGAAAACATCAGCATATTTGGTTCGGTCAAGGTCAGTGAACATCCAACCATATTGCGGATATTTAGTAACAAAGGTTTGTTCCCAACCAGCATTAGCGGCAGCTTCATTCTGCCTATTTTTCTTGTTTGTTTCACGCCTTTTTTTAGCTTCAGCGGCAATACGTTTCTTTTCAGCAGCAGCAGCAGCAGCAATTTTAGCATCTTTAGCGGCTTTATCTTTTGTTGCCTGGTCAACCAGCATTTGTTCACGTGGGTCTAAAGCAGGTCCGGTATCACTCATCGTGCTAATCCTTTAATCATTTGGTCCATAATATTCCCAAAATCAACAGCTTTCTGTACACGCACTTCTTGCCCAAACTTTTTCTCAATCATACTTTGAGCAGCAACCCCAGCATCAGGAGCCTGCACAACAACACCACCCGACTGCGTATCTAATTGTGTTTGTTGTTGCACTTGTTGGTTCTGAAAAGACTGCACAAACTGTTCAGCAATATTGTCATCGATGGCTCTGCCCAACAAATCTTGTGAAGCTTTTTTGAACACCGCTTTCAAATCGGCTGGATTAGTAACTTGCTTAGGGGATTTACGTCCGCCACCACCAGCTTGCAAAGAAGGGTTTACAGGAAAGTCTCTTTTAAAAAGGGATAAAGCTTTTTCCCAAGGCACTTCTTTAAAGTTCGAATACCGAAGATACCTTTGAAAAGCGTTAATGTCAGCATCGCTTAGGCCATTACCCATTTTTTGGCCCTCGTAAGTGCCACGCAGATACAGTTCTTTAAGGAGAGGGTCGCGTGTTGCGGGAGGCAAAGTTGAGAGAATGTAAGCAGGTTGAGTAGTCAAATCGTAAGCATCAGACCTACCCACTCCTTCCGGCAAACCAGTTTTTGAAGAAGCAACAGCACCAGCAGCATCCCTTATTTGTTGCTCAAGTTCTTCCTGCGTTAAAGGCTGACCGTCACTTTTAGAATCAGATGAACCTTTAGAAGAAGAACTCTTTTTTTCAGTCCACCCTTTAGGACCATAAGTAAAAGTTTTACCGGCAGAGGTCCACGAATCGCCATTCTTCCAAGGCTTTCCAGTTTTAGGGTCCTCAAGCGGGATAGTAACGGTAACAGCCATTTTTAATAATCCAATTCTTTAGACAAAACACGGTCATACACACGTTTAAACGCAGGGTACTTTTCTATTATACCGGCGGCGGCATCTTCCAATTCAAGCAAAACTGGACGATTCTTTTTAGCGCCAATACCAACTTTAGTCCCAGCAATAGAATCTAAAGCAGTTTGACGCAAAGCAAGATATTCACGCAAACCCTGGGCAACAGGATTATCGTCCATAGTTTTTGAATAAGCAGCCGTGCTTAACTGTTCTATTTGTCGTTTATATTTATTAACATCGAAAGCAGGGAATTTGAACCCAGGGTACTGTTTCCCCAAATTTTCTTTTGCTTCTTTTAAAAGCTTTTCTTGGGCAGGGTTCGGGTCGGAACCTGCTGCTTCTTTAGAAATTTTGTATTGGGCATAACCGGCAGACCATTGTGCTTCATCTAAAGCCAAAACATTAGGGTTCTTTTCGCGGGAACCTTCTTCTATCTGCCGGTTGTAAACTTGCCATTCCCAAGTAGTGCCAGCAGTAGCAAAATAGCCAGCTACTTCAGGCCAGGTTTTTAAGAATGTTTTATTTTTATATTCCCATTCGTCAAATTCTTTAGTTGCTTCCATACCCTCAAAATTCAACTTAGTTTTTCTAGCAAGATAAGGCCAGAATGTTTCGTCGTAAGCATCAAAGAATTTTTGTGCAGAAGTATCGTAATCTTCCAACTGGAATCTGCGCAGGTCGGCAATAGCTTGACCAATAAAAACGTCCGAGCCTTCAAGTTTGACTATGAAGTCTGTGCTTTTAGGTCGTGAAGGACCAAGCCATTGTCCGGCAGAACGCATAAAAGTTAAAATTTTGCCTTTAGATTTAGAATCTTCTTGCAAACGCATTTTTTCTTGAGCAGCAATAGTTGGGTCTGGGTCATCTAAATTATATTTCCCTGTCGCAGCTAAAACTAGCGATGTTTCAAAAACGGCGTTACCCAAAGCACCTATGCTGTCTGGGTCGTCTTGCCATGCAGACCAAGCTTTTTGCGCCCAAGAAGGCATAGCGAGTGCTTTAGGTAGTTCACCTAATTTCATTTCGCCAAAAGGCATTATGAAATCCCTAAACTCATTGTATTTTGGGTCATCAGGCAAAAATTGCGAGGCGATAGCGGTAAAGTACGGTCCAAGACCAGGACTAAATTTGAGGCCCATAGTTGAACCTGAACTCAAATCGAAACCTTGCAAAGCACCAGAAACAGGAGCAGTTAACGGGGTGTTTAACCCTGTCCATATTTTTGCTATTTGTGCGCTACCTGGATAGCTGAATGACCATTCTTGAGTGTTCGGGTCTTTAAAAAAGAACCCTCTACCGTCTTTATCTGGGTCAGCTTCACGTCCACCTTCAACAATAAGTTGTGTTTTGCGCAACGAAGTAACGTTTGGCAATACCATGCCACTAGCCGTAGGGACAGTGTACATTCTGCCGAGACTTTTAAAAAACTCTGCGTATGCCGCAGCGAACGGACTAACTACACGTGCCGCTTGCAAATAGTTGCTTGTGTTGCTCGCGTCATACAAAATTGTTTTCAACTCATCCAAGGCGTTGCCTTTAGCATAAGCATCAAGTTCGTCTAAAGTAATTGTGCCACTAAGTTTTGTTTGCCCATTAGCAGCATTACTTATTTTATCCCAACGCTCAGGGTTCCCTAAGAATTTTGCTGGTGTAGTACCAGAGTTTTTTGCATTTTTTATGATGTTGTCGCGCAACAACTTAACGTCGTCTAACGACAAACCTGGCAAAAGCTGGTCGATAGCAGTCTCGTAATAGAACTGTCGGAACAACGGTGAACGGTCAAGAACCCTTGAACGTTTGCCATACAAAAACCCAAAAAGTCTGTCCGTAACGTCATCGAATGAAGCGTCCCATTTAGCAACTGCCCCAGGCGATAAACGCACCTCTAAAGGAAGTATTGGGGCAAGTTTCTCGTTATATAAAATAGATTCATCACTCAAAAGTTTTCGTAAACCTACGGAGTTTTCGCTATTTGAAAAAGCAAAAGGTATGATAACTGCTTCACCTGTAACATCATCAAAAGAAACAACTCTTGCTTGACGCAACTTTTTACTTTTACCTGAAATCGGAATAGAAACAACTTGGCCAACATCTTTGCTTGACAAGCCAATATTTTTGGCATTAGCAAGAGTTTCTTTAGGCAAATGCCCATTAGCAATAACGTCAAGAAGTCTGCTGTCACCACCCGTTTGCGCTTCTACGCGAAGTTTAAATTCGTTGATGAGATAACGCAAGTTATCTTCATCGTTGAGGTCAACTTTTTGTACTGCTCCAGTGTAAGCCTTTTTTGTTTTATCAAAAACAGCTCTGCCGTTAATGTGGTAATCCTGTTGGTCAAGAAACCACTTTTGACCTACAGGGTCATTTTTAATAAAGTCAAGTATTTCACCTTCTGTTGCATTAGCAGCATGCATGCGAGCTATAGGGTCAGCGTTCAATATGCCCATTTGGTCGCCATGAGCAAAAACTACATCTTCAATATTTGCATTTGGTCCACGTGTAACTGTGTCAAAATAACCTGAACGTTTGCCTCGACGCATAACAATAGAAGGGTCACCAAATTGACGGTAAAGGTTTGCCTCTAAAGCATCACGATAAACCCTCATATTCTCGCTAAGTGTTTTGAAAGTAAAAACATCGCCAACAACGTCATATCCACCTTTTTTATGGGTGGACCAAGCAATCCAATCTAAAGGATGGCGGAAAGAACCGACAACATCGCGGTGAGATAAAGCTATACGCATTTGTGCTTCGGCAAGGTTGCGCACAGCGTACCCACCAGTAGCAAGAATCACCCTTCTAAAAAGTTTATCTTGCATCCACATAGCAGCAGAAAACGGCATACGGAGTTTACCCGCTGAAGCTAATTTTTGGAAAATATCTTCATCCATCAAGCCAATTTCTTTTAATTCTTTAACAGCCCCGCCCGCTTTGTATCGGGTTATTTTATTCAGTTTTCCAGTTAAAGCTTTAACTTGGTTAACATCCGGCATATCAATAATTACGCTAGCCAACTCTGATTGCAACATAGGGCCACCAAAAGCACCATCAGTAATTTCGTCATTACCAACTTGTACTTTATGGAAAAATCCACCATCTTCAGGAACACCGTCCATACCTAAAGCCCATTGTGACCTTAAATACATTTTTTCATAAAACTTGTTGAAAACTGCTTTAACAATATTTTCGTCGACACCATTTAGGTGAACCATCACATCTTGTACTGTACGTTCCCATTTTTCTTTAAAAGCTTTACGGGCAGTAGGTGTAGCAGAATCACCTGACATAGCATCTAATGCTTCGTCCAAAATTTGTCGACGACCAGGCATCGTTACAACTTCTTCAGTACCATCTGCGGCAACCCTTGTTAATTGCCATTCATTTTCTGGTATCAAAGCTGCGCGTGACCAGTTGTCTATAGCGTTCATCGTATCGCGCACGTCTTGTGGGGCTTCAGAAGAAATGTCACCAATGTTGCGGGCTTGTTTAGAGAAACCTCGAACAACCTTTTTCCCACCAGGGATACTTTCTAGTCCTTCAATAATTTTTGTTCGACGAGCATTGCTAATAACAAATTTGTGTATCCCGTCAACACCAACAGTACGAGCCAAACCTTTTTGTGGGATACCCAAAACATCAGCCAAAACTGCTTGGACATCCAATTCTGTTTTAGCGTCACGTAAACGTTTAACAGTATCGGCATAAACATTTTTTCCTACAAGTGCGCGTACATCGTCAGCAGTGTTTGCACTAACTAAACGTTCAACAAGCCGTCTGCCTCCACGCGAACCAAGAAATTTGTTGGCTTCAGCAGGGTCGACTGTCGAGCCGACAATACCTGCTAAACGATGAGCTTCTTTTAGTTCGTCGCCAGTCATTTTTGATAACGGGATTACAACACCGCGGCCCTGCAAAGCATCTGCTGTGCCACCTAAAGTTTTAATAATTTTGCTTGCATCTTCTGCTGAAGCTAATTCGCTAAAAAGGTTTCCTGCATACTTTGCTCCAGGTGCAACAGGGACTTTGATGGCAACATAACCATCTACAACACCAGACATAAAGTTGTATGCAAGGCTATCTTCTTTAAGGATTGCACCGGCTAAACCGCGGCCTATAGTCCAAGCATGGCCACCGTCAGTAAAGCCGCGGTACAATCCGGCTCGCATCGCTTGTTCTTTTCTGATTTTGTCTGAAACAAAATAACCAGAACCTTGGTTTTCCCAATTATCTATTAACGTTCCTAAAGTTGTTGAACCAAAAAATCCACCTTTGTCAACTAAACCACTCCAGTCGCTTGATGTTAGTTTTATTTCACCAGTACCGTACTGTTCCCCGTATTGTGTTCTTAAAACGTTTTCCGGCAGATTAGATACGTCTGTAGCAAGATTTTTAAAAGCAGGTATAGTGTTTTTTGCGCTTGCAACTACGTTTTGTGTTAACTCTCCTGCCGTATCAAGAGCAGCAAAAGTAGGTCGCAAAACTGCTTTTGTAGCAGTCGAAAAAGCGTCAGGCAAAACTGAACCGGCAACGGTTTTATTAACGTCATAAACTGTTCCAACAACTTTTTTACCAGTCTTTAAAACTGGAGCAGCAAAATCTGGAGTGACAGCACCACCAACAGTTTTAGCAAAACTTGTGAGCCAGTTCCCTTTTGGTTTGCCGTTCATGCCGTCAGGGTCAGCGTTTGCTGCTTTAGCTGTTTCTTCAGCAACTTGTTTAACAAGAGCAGCAGAAGTATTGTTTTTTGCTAAAGCTAAAACCACGCCAGGTTGCAACATCGGGTATTGGCGGTATATCTGCGATGCCCTATCAGCAGTTTCTTTTCTTGCGTTTAAAAAAATTTTGTTAAGATTTTCACCCTCGCGGCGCATGCCTTCGAGCATTGCTTGTTCTTCTTCAAAACTAAGTTTTCCTGACATGTCAACCTTTGTCTGTCAAGTTAGATATAAGATTTTTCAAATCATCGCTAGGGAACAACTGGTTTAAAACAATAAGTTCTTGCAAAACAGAGTTGCCTAACATTGGTGGTGCAGTAATACCTGCTTGGAAAGCGTTAGGTCCAGGACCAACATTCGCACCAGCAGTAACAGGCTCATCAGGAGCATCAGTGTCACGGTTGAAAGCACCCATAGAACCTGGTGCAACAGCATTACGTGGACGAGGAGCAGGGGCAGGGGCAGCCATCGGTACGGCACGTTGCGCAGCCATCTGCTTACCAGCCTCACCATACGTCTGACCTTTAGCAGCAGTCACAGCCATCTTTTTTGCGGGGTTCTGCAAATCTGTTCTGTTCGAATACTGTTTAGCCATTTAGTTCAACCTTGATGCAAGACTTAAAACGGAACTAGCAGTACCAGGAGGAGCAGCAGCACCCGCACCACCGCCAGCTTTCAACGCTTGCAACAAAGCCTGTGGGTTAGGTGGGCCTGAAGGTGCGGCAGGTTGTTCAGCGCCCATACCAGGCATTGCTAAACCAGGCATAGTTTCAGGAGAACCCTGTGGTGCTTCAGCAGCCTGTCGAGCCTGCGCACGTTTCTGTGCAGCCTGAATAGCCTCAGCCAAACCCATCTTGTTCGACTGCACTTGCATAGCAATATACGCCAAGTCATCAGGTTGGTAAGGGCCGTTAGGGTCAGCAGCTTGCGACTGGATGGATTGCAACAACGCAGCCTCAATACCTTCCGCAACAATACGGTCCTTCTCCAACTCAGGGTCAACAATCAGCGGGTCAGATTCACGGGCAGTTTCTTTAGACATCAACCCTGTACCCAAACGTTGACCTAAACCAACGATAAGACTGTTAACGTCGCTACCAGAAGCAGAATAGGCAACATAATGGAAATCTGTTTCCCACAACTTGTTTGGGGTGTAGTCAACTATCCCACCTTTGCGTCCAGGGATATAGAAAGATTTAGGGCTGTTGCCGTAATACGTTTTTTCTATCGCTATCGCAATTTTATCTTCCTCGACGAGACATGAAGCGAATGTGTCTTGTGCTTCTTGTACACGGAAGTCAACTGTGGCAGACAATACGGATTCGCCACGGCGACCTGTTCGAATGTTTGTTCCCGACTCCCCACCAAACTCGGCAGGGATAGCACCCTCTAAACGTTCTTGACGCTCGATGCGGTCTAACGCAACATCGGTTTTGTAGCCAGGGTTTGTTTGCAACTGTTGAATGTCGCCACCTTTAACGACACCTAACTGTCCTGTTTTGCCGTCGGCAACCTGCAAGATTTCAGGGTTCTCACCTGGGCGTGACACCAAATATTCGTCAGGGAAAATGCCTCGCTCAATAGCGATTTCGGTGAGAGCTTGCAAACGTGCGCGGGTGTAATACATGCCCAATAGACCATCGAACTGTCCACGGGGTTTGTCTAGCGTGACACGGGAAGGCATAACCACTAATGGCATACCTGTACGGTTCACCATGCGGGTTAGTTCTACTACACGCGCACCACTATAACTCTGACCGGTTTGCGTATCACGGGCTTTCTCTGTCCCAAGAACACAAGTAACAATCTCGTTGTCGCAAACATATTCGAGGATAGTAAACATGTCATCCCAAGACGGGTTACCAACATTCAAGATACCGTCGATAGCGTAACCATAGTTTTGTGTTAACCAGCGGTACGTGCGGTTGTACGTGAAAATGCAGTTATCGGGTACAGGGTTGTCGGGGTCTGCGGATGGTGCAGCGAAAGTGTCTAACGGGTTGCGCAAATGCCATTCGGGTAGACGTTTATCAAAGTTGGGTTTAATGAAAACGGGGCTAGATGAGTAGGCGAGAAGATGCCTGGCTCGTCGACGCATCTTTTGGTTCATGCGGTTCGCATCCCAAATAGCTGTCATGGCACGGTTGCGGTCACGAGAAAGTTTCATAGACCTGTCGTTGCCTTCACGCAACGCAGGAAAATACGGTGTTGGCATAGTTGATGCTATGCGCATACTCATTTGGTCTAAACCTTGCACGAGAAGGTTCGCTACAGAAGATTTAGTGTTCTTATCTAGTTCGTTTAACGGCACAACAATGTCGCCGTTAGCCAACCTACGTACGTCACGCATTTGTTGGAGAACGGGTCCTTGTGCGTCTAGACGCTCTTTGTATAGTTCAACTATCTGTTCTGGTGTAATCATTTATTACTTTTTTGGTGCTGGTCGAGCGTTGCGGTTTGATGGTTTTGCGCCATCGGAACGCATTTTGCGTTCTGCTTTAGCCTGCAAATTTTGTGCATCGGTCATGCGATTAGGTTTAGTGCCAGTAGCTTTGTAATAGTTGTTCATGCTGTCCCATTTTTGTCCAGCAACAAGTTTGGCAGCTGCCTTGAAACGACCTTCTTGTGGAGAAATCAACTTTCCTTTAACTTTGATTTCTGAAGAAAAGTTTTCACCAACCATGTTGTCAACAAATTCTTTTCTACTAACACGCATTTCGCCTGTACCACCGAACTTGTCACGGTAAAAAGGGTCTGCCGAACGGTAAGCTTTTGTTTTCGCTAACTCTTTAGCAATATCAGCAGAAGAAATAGCTGTCTCGGTTTTCTTTTTAACAATAACTTTTTTTGCTGAAGCCATAACTATTATTTCCCTTTTTTCATTTGAGGTCCACGCTTGTTTGTAGGAATTTTAGCCGAAGCGTAATAATCTTTTGAACCTTCCCAGCGGAGAGTAGCGATTCGACGGGCAGCTGCTTGAGCATTTGCGGAGGTTCCAGAGACATACTTGCCGTTAGGCATTTTGATTTCGCCTTCACTAACAACATCTTGGAAAGAAGCAATGAACGCTTTTTTGCCTAGTTTCATGTCGGCACGTTTAGAACCAGGATACTTTTTTGCCATCACGTAATCTAGGTCGCTACCTACACTCACTTTTCGTGGTTGTGAAGCACCAGTAGTGGGTTTGGGTGATGGTTTTTTAGAACCAACAAAATACCCGTTACCTTGGTTATCCCATTGCGACGTAGACGATTTCTTTTTAGCGGCAGCCATGATACTCCTGAAAGATTAGGTGACATAACAATAACATAACTATCTGTCCAACATCCAAGAAGGTCGCCACTGGCGGGGAGGAGCCTTCGCTTTCGTTAGGTTCGGCAAATTCAACACCGCCATCCACAGGCTCATCACAATGTCTGTACCGTTCTTCTTGTCACGAGTCCACTTACACAACTCATCCACAGCAGCCATCGTTTTCCAGTTGCCACGCATCGACGGAAACCGCAAAGCACCCGTACGGATAATTGCCGGCAACAAAGCCTCCACACCCAGGTTCTCATCAAGCTTGTTTCGGCTAGTCGTGTGCGGAACAATATTCACCATCTGACGTGACTGCCATTTGCGAACAAAATCGTGCGCCAACAAGAACCTTTGAGCAGCGTTAATCTCCACAACCCAATGCGATATAGGGTAACCCAAAGCCATCGAGCGGTTCTGCCACTCCTCCATCATCCCCGAATACTCACCTGTCATAGTGTTGTACCCAAGTAGGTCCTCAGCAGTCAGTTTCACCCGCTCAACATCAACCACATGGTAAAGGTTTGTTTCAGGCTGATACAAAATCCATGTCAAAGCCCAAAACTGTGTCGGGGAAGGGTCTACCGCTACGATAGAAACTATTGGTGGAGCCAAACCATAGGGGATATGCCCTGGCATACGGTCATTATCTATACAACCCTGATACAACACCCCGTCAACACCCATACCGCCCGTTAGCATGGTACGTGAAACAAGGTATGCCTCATCCCCAGCGTCCTCTTGCTGGTAAACAACCTTGAAAGTGGTCGGGTTAGAGTATCGGATGTACGATAAATCTTTCCAAGACAACCGCACAGGGTCCAATAGTGGGCCGTCAGGGTACGGCAAAGCCTTGGTAGACCTAGATTCCTTGCCGGTATCCAGTTCCGGATAGTAAGCCTTATAGATGATGTGATGATATTTAGATGATTTCTGTGGTTCATCACCAACATCTTCAGGGTTCTCAATATTTGACCCGTCATACTCGTAATCGTCATCATCGTAAGAAACTTTAGATAGGCAATGAGCGTACAAGTCTCCTGGTCCCAACTTCTGTCCAATAACAGCTAGTAAACCACCTGGGTCTACACGCGCTTCAGCCATCGAATCCCATCGTTCCAACAGTTTGTCACGGGCAGTAGATTCACGGGCGTTCTCAGGGGAAGCAACGTCATCAAAAAGACACAAATCAGCTCGGTGACCAATGAACTCTGCATCAATACCATAAGCACGGACAGTCGGTTCCTTGTTGTCGGTGTTACCTGTTATTTCTTGCTCGACAATGAACTCGTCGGCTCGCCACAAAGCTGTTTGTGAAGCAGGTTTAAACCGCCCATAATCAATACTCAGGCAGCCTTTAGCGTTGACTGCCAGCCCTTTCTTCACCAGTTCAGGGTCAGGCTCTAGTGCGGTAGGGCGTTCAAGGGTGTCACGGATACGCCTCGAATACATCTTCGCAAGGTTCTGTGAAATACTCCCGTACAGGACACGGATGGCACGGTTCCGGACGATACACCACACCGCAACATCGTGAAACAAGGTGGACTTGCCTGCACCTGGCGCAACATTCAATACCAGGAACTCTTTTTCTTCTGATTCTAAATACTGCACAATCTTGTATGCGGCTTCAACTTGCCATGGGGAAGGTACACGCCCCAAATAGTATGACCTGAAGAAATCAAAATCCTGTAAACCACGCTGGGCTTCAGGACACAACCTGTCTTTAGGTATCGCCGGTGGCAGTTCGGAAGCAACATCAAGTATCCGCATGGCACGAGCCTGGACTCCACCGTCTTTACGTTTCGATGCCGATTCTTCGGCGCGGGCTACAGCTAGTTCTGCCATAGCACTCTTTTTGCGTATCTCCCATTTCGATGCGGTGTTCACATGTATCCCTGCGATACGTGCCGCTTCGGTTAAAGTCATGCCGGATGCGCGGGCCTGCCAAAAACGGGCTTTGTCTGCTTCACTAACTACACGTTTAGTCCCCAAGGGAATCCCAACTATTTATTTTTTTATCACAATCTTCTTTTTAGAAGTTGCTTTCATACTTTCAGAAACCTTTTTTTGCATCTCTTTGATTTGGCCTGCATACTCGGCACGTTCGCTAGGAGTCAAGTCATCCAAACTTTCACCCCTGCTTTGACGCTGATTTTTGGTCATCCCTTTACCAGAACGTGATTTAAGTTCAGATTGTAGTTCTCGTTGCAATTTTTTAGTAGCCTCAGAAACAACAGTCTTAACAGCAATCTTGCCAATAGAAGCACTAGCCCCAGCAACACCAGCAGCACCTAAAGCAGCTTTAACAATGTTAGAAGGTTTAGTAGGTTGCGATAAAGCGAACCCTTGCGCGACAGAAGCACCCGAACCAGCGAAAGCACCTTTACTACCTTTACCGCTCATACTAGGTATACGAGGACCACCCTTAGCGAGACCGGTAGCTGATTGTCCTTTAGCAGTCACAGCAGTAGTAGGTTTGACACCACCCCACACGACACCTTTAATCATTGGCGCACCGGCAGCCACTTCATTCTTTGGGTTAGCATTTTTAGGAATTTTTTTCGCCATACCTGCAAACAATAGCATAGGTGTGGTATCATAAACACAATTCAACAAGACCTTAACGTCGGGTAGACAGTGAAGGCAAGCACAGGCTGTACATCGGTTGCATGATGCGGGGCGTAAACAAGGAAACTTGGGTAGATGTTTCCTGCAACCAACAAGTATCCACGGCTCGACCTTGCCCTGTTGCGTAAGAGAAACAAGCAGCTAGAAATACAAATGGTGTCGGCTAGAAACTGGTCACGGCGACCTTGAACAAGAATGTTCTCAACCGTGGGGGGACTTAAACCAGACTGTCTCGTGTTCAGCACATAGGTTCTACCGCCCTCACTGCGTTCGGTTGCTACCAGTCAGTC
>Ga0315904_10008249_pt1 | contig 13818 bp, 21 predicted proteins | sample LakEriMetagenome_6_FD_203529 | JGI IMG/M metagenome (GOLD analysis project Ga0315904, IMG submission 203529) | Freshwater fungal communities from buoy surface, Lake Erie, Ohio, United States - Buoy 12 MA120 | ecosystem: Environmental > Aquatic > Freshwater > Lake | place: USA: Lake Erie, Ohio... | reverse complement strand
TGACCTTGTGGAAGTGGGCTCTGTTACAAATTGTTACAACTTAAACGATGAGGATCATTGACAGTTGAACAACCAGTGATACAATATCTGTATAGACACTAAGACATTTCATAGAAGTTAACCTACTAACAGTTACTTAGTAAGTTATACATTGTATGTCTTTACTCTATAGTCCTTTAAAGTCTATATATGAGGTGTTAAAATGAACGAATTAGCTATTGACATGATGAACATTGAGGATGATGTCCTACAGGCTGAATGCTGGTATCATTCTGTGATTGATGATGTGGCTAGTCTTATACGTGCCAATGGCTACGATAAGATCATGTTTGATGTGATGTGTGCAGTAGAACGAATGGAGAACAAGGAATGATTGTCTCTCTGTTTCTTGGTGTCTTAACCTTGTTGAGGATGGTGTTGAAATGAGCAAAGATAATCCTTTTGCATTAGTCGTAAACGTGGAGAACTCTCAGTGTGTCGTTGAGTTTGATGTCATTGGTGACAGTGAGATCAACTACGAGACATGGGAAGTGTTCTATAACAAGCGCTTTAAAGGTGACTTAAAGCAGACACTACCTCCTGACACATGGGTAATGGTTAATGACTTGATCCATGACAAGACTTGGGAGTCCATTGAAGACCAGATTAGGGATCAATGGAAGGATGTAATTGAACAGCAAAGGGCATATGATGAGCACTACTAAGACCGCAATAGACATTGCCCTCGACAAGAAGGCAGAGAACGCCAGAGAGTTGGGGCTGGACTATGAACCAGCACAGCAAGAGCCTGTGGCGTGGTGCGTCATTAATAACGGAGAAATTATTGGTGAACCAACTTTGTATCTTGATGGCGCCGAAGAAATACTGGCAGGACAAATAGAAGGTTGCGGCTCTGAGATTGCACCCCTCTACACATCCCCACCTACGCTATCGCTGGCACAGCGCACATGGGTAGGACTTACGGATGAGGAAGTAAGCGAGGTGTTTGGTGGCGACATACACGCCGAGCATAGTGGTGAACTACGTTTTATCCGAGCCATCGAAGCCAAACTGAGGAGCAAAAATGAAGACCGTTGAAATGGCGCGGGAGGCTGGCTGGAAAGACCTGCGTGACTATGACTCACAAATGCGGCATGACTTTTTTATGGGCAACTTAGACTCGCTTGAACGCCTTGTCGAACTTGTTCGTGCTGACGAACGTGAGGCGTGTGCAAAGGTGTGTGACGATTTGTACCGTGTTTGGGTCTCAACAGACAATGACGACATCAATCCACCGGACGCTTTGGACTGCAAGATAGCCATCCGAGCAAGGAGCAACACATGATACTTACTTCCTCTAAGTTCCTGAGACATATAGCCTGTGATCACTGTGGAAGCACTGACGCTAACAGCCTTTATGATGATGGTCACACACACTGCTTTGCCTGTAACACTACAGAGCATGAGCACGAGAGCGAAGACAGATACGCAGCACGTTACAACATGGCACGTAAGAACGTGACACAAATGAATATTAGTACACCGGGACTTATGAAATCAATCCCTGATCGAGGAATCAGTCAGGCAACCTGTGAGAAATATGGAGTAACAACCGATGGAGACATGCAGTATTATCCTTACTTTAACGGAGATGGAGTTAGAACGGCTGTTAAACAACGCACTGTTTCTACAAAGAAATTCTCCATCTCAGGAGAATTCACAGGAGCAACTCTATTCGGTCAGTCTCTCTTTCACTCAGGAGGAAAGGCTATCACCATCACAGAAGGAGAGCTTGACGCTCTCGCTGCTTTCCAAATGCAAGGATCTCTTTATCCTACAGTGAGTATCAGGAACGGTGCTCAGGCTGCTCTGAAGGACTGTAAAGCCCAATATGAGTGGTTGAATAGCTTTGACTCTGTGGTGATCTGCTTCGATGGTGACGAGCCGGGGAAGAAGGCTGCTAAGGAAGTGGCTGAACTGTTCGGTAACAAAGCCAAGATCATGCAGTACAAGGATGGTTACAAAGATGCTTGTGAGTACCTGATTGCAGGGGCTACTAAGGAGTTCGTTAATGCTTGGTGGAGGGCTGCTCCCTACGTACCTGATGGTATCGTTAACGCTGCTGATCTCTGGGAGGAAATCTCCAAGCCAGAGCCTGTGGCAGAGGCACAGTACCCGTGGAAGGGCTTGAATAAGCTATTGTACGGTATCCGTCCTGCGGAGCTAATCACTGTCACTGCTGGAAGCGGGTTGGGTAAGAGTCAGTTCCTCAGGGAGATTCTGTACAATCTGTTAAAGACTACAAGTTGGAACATTGGTGGGTTGTTCTTGGAAGAGTCAACACGTAAGACAGCACGGAGCATTATGAGCCTCCATGCTAACAAACTGTTACACTTGCCCGATACACCAACAACTGAACAGGAATTGAAGGAGGCATTTGATGCTACTCTTGGAAGCAATCGTATATACCTTTTTGACCATTTCGGTAGCAGTGATGTTGATAACATTAGTAACCGTATTCGATACATGGCTAAAGCGTGTGATTGTAGGGTTATTTTTCTTGATCACATTAGCATTGTTGTATCTGGTCAGGATCTTGGGGATGAGCGAAAAGCTATTGACAATATGATGACCAAGCTACGCACACTTGTACAAGAACTTGACATTACTTTGATCTGTGTAAGCCATCTCAAAAGGCCCACAGGCAACCAAGGTCACGAGGATGGCGGTAGTGTGTCTCTGTCACAGTTGCGAGGCTCAGGTGCTATTGCACAGTTGAGCGATGCAGTGATTACTTTGGAGCGTAACAGCATGGCTGAGAACGAGAATGAGCGTCACTTGACCAAGATTGCAGTGGCTAAGAATCGTTACAATGGCGAGACAGGCCCTGCTTGTAAGTTACAATACAATGGCTATACAGGACGTATGGTTGAAGTTGAGGAGGAAGTGCTATGACAGCATGGCATGGTGGTAAAGGATCATCTAGCCGACCAAGGCAGGTTAGTAACGAGGACTATGCAAACCGATGGGATGCTATCTTCCAGAGAGACAAAGAGGAAGAGCCTGTAGGTAAAGCCTTGGAAGAGGAGCCATTGAAGGATGATGAAAATGATTAGCATCGAACACCTTATCGTAGGTGCAACTGGAGTAGGATACCTGATCGTAGGTGTGCTACAATGGAGCAAGGGAGAGATCTCTAACGGGATGATCTGGACAGGGTACGCCTTTGCTCAGATTGGCCTTTGGCTTAACATTAAATGAGGAAGAAGATCATGCCTGATATTTCAATGTGTAACGACTATTCCTGTCCTCAGTTTGACAAGTGCTATCGAGCACAGGCTAAACCTAATGAATATCGTCAGAGTTACTTTAAAGACTCTCCTCGTGACAAAGATGGTTGTAATTACTTTTGGCCTCTGGAAGAAACAAATGAGAATAGTTCTGGACATAGAAACAAACCTAGCACACGACAAGATTCACCTAGTCGTGACTAAAGACATTGACACTGGAGAAGTACGCAAATGGACAGTAGCAAGCAACCTGCCGGAGTTTTTAAAGGGCGCATCGTTGATAGTCATGCACAACGGCATTTCTTTCGACGCGCCTGTATTGAATCGCTTATGGAAGACGAAGATTCGATTGAATCAAGTGTACGATACGTTGATAGTAAGCAGGCTTCTCGATCCGAGCCGAGAGAATGGACACAGCCTCGAAGCATGGGGACAAACACTAGGCTTTCACAAGATTGATTATGCTAGGGTTTGGACATGGCTTATGGATCGTCCTCAAGCGTATGCTGGTGAGTGCTTTGACAGCCCTCATCACGGGCTTCTTGCTGACTACTGTGTACGTGACGTTGAAGTAACTGCTAAACTGTATCTCAGGCTGGTCAATGACTTCAATGAGAAACAGTTCAGTCTTGAGTCTTTGGAACTTGAACAGAGTGTTGCAGCTATCATCGCTCAACAAGAAAGGAATGGGTTTAAACTTGACCAAATCTACGCAACCTGCTTACTTACTGACATCAAGTCAAAAGTGGCAGGAATATATGAGCGAATGCAACAGAGATGGCCTCCTGTCACTGTTGAACGAATCTCTGACAAGACAGGAAAGAGACTCAAGGATAGCGTGGTTACTTTCAACCCCGGAAGCAGACAACAGATCGGAGAACGACTGAAGGAGCTTGGTTGGAAGCCCAAGGAGTTTACAGAGAACGGACAAGCCAAAGTGGATGAAACCATCTTGTCTAACATCAAGATTCCAGAGGCTCAGGTGATTGCTGAATATCTGATGTTGCAAAAACGTGTAAGTCAGATAGAATCATGGATGGAGGCGGTAGGTAAGGACGGTAGAGTACACGGTAAGGTAATTACCAATGGTGCTGTTACCGGACGGATGACCCATAGCAGTCCTAACATGGCTCAGATCCCCAATGCAGGTTCCATCTACGGGCCTGAGTGCAGGGAATGCTGGACAGTAGAGGATGGTAATGTGTTGGTAGGTTGCGATGCTTCAGGTTTGGAGCTTCGTATGTTGGCTCATTATATGAAGGACAATGATTATGTCAGAACAGTTACAGAAGGAAGTAGCAAAGATGGTACAGACGTACACACAGTCAACCAGCGAGCTGCTGGACTATCTACCAGAGATAACGCTAAAACCTTCATCTATGCCTTTCTCTACGGGGCTGGAGATGCTAAGATTGGAAGCATCGTTGGAGGAACTGCTAAAGTTGGTAAAGAACTCAAATCAAAGTTTCTTAACCAAACACCCTCACTTGCAAGACTCATCGAGCGAGTCGCAAAGCAAGCCTCAAAAGGATGGGTTCCCGGACTTGATGGGAGGCGCATTTGGGTTCGATCCGAGCACTCTGCTCTCAATTCGCTCCTCCAAGGTGCTGGGGCAATAGTAATGAAGAAGGCTCTTGTGTTGTTTGATGACAAGGCAAGACGCAACAAATGGATGGTTAAATATGTGGCAAATGTCCACGATGAGGCACAGCTAGAATGCCCTAAAGATATTGCTGAAGAGGTTGGTAAAGCTTTTAAACAGAGTATAATTGAGGCAGGGGAGCACTACAAGCTTAGATGTCCTTTGGACGGAGAGTACAAAATAGGAAAGAATTGGCGTGAAACCCATTGACATTCTAGGAAAGTAGTGTAGAATATAGGTAAGAAGCGAGTGTGGTGAAACTGGTCAACACAGCAGATTTAAAATCTGCCGCCGTAAGGCTTGCGGGTTCGAGTCCCGCCACTCGCACCAAACACGACAGATCGGAAAGACGGTCACTTTCATAACATTTAAAGGAAATCAAATGGACAACAAACCAGTCAAAATCGCAGGTCAAATCTTCTGGGCTAACTGGATGAAGGAATTCAACACCAAGTTTAACGAAGATAACACTAAGTATGAGTGTACAATCGGTATGCTCTCTGACAAGGCTTGTGAGGCTCTGAAGGAGCAAGGCATCATCATTAAGAACAAAGACACAATGGGTAACTATATTGTAGGTAAGTCTAAGTTTCTGTTCGAGCCTATGGACTCTGAAGGCAATGCTATAGATATTAGCAAGATCGGTAACGGTACTAAGGTGACTGCTTTGGTTGGTTCCTACCGCCACAAGATGTCAGCTAAGTTCGGTGCTGCTCCGTCTATCAGTAAGATCATCGTGACTGACTTGGTTGTCTACGGTGCTGACGCTGAAGCCGAAGAAGATGAATCAGCCATCCTCTGATGGAGTGAAGATTGCCTTAGTTGATGCTGACTTTCTTGTCTACCGTATTGGATTCAGTACGGAGGATGAGCCAGTAGGCATCGCTAAGGCTAGGCTAACGGAGTGGTTAGAGAACTTTATCTATGTTAATCTCAAGGCAGACCATTACTTTGCTTGGATTACAGGTAAATCTAACTACCGCTACGACATTGCCAAGACAGTGCCATACAAAGGCAACCGTAAAGATGTACTCAGACCTAAGCACTACGAAGCCCTACGGAAGCATCTAGTCAAGCGTCACGGTGCTATCGTTACAGTTGGTGAAGAAGCTGATGATACCGTAGCCATTGACTCCACTAAGCTCTTAGATAAGTGTTGGATCGTTCATGTGGATAAGGACTTGGATCAGCTTCAAGGATGGCATTACAACCCTGTCAAAGACGAGAAATACTATGTCAACGCATTCGAGGCTTATAAATCGTTTTGTGTTCAGTTACTTACAGGTGACAGGACGGATAACATTCCCGGCTTATCAGGCATTGGCCCGAAGAAGGCTGAAAAGGCTCTTACAAAGGCGAACACTGAAGAAGAGCTTCTACAAGCTACGTGGAAAAAGTATGAAGAATTGGGATATACGATGGAGTATTTTAAAGAACAAGGGCAACTCCTGTGGCTAAGACGTTATGAAGGACAAATATGGCAACCGCCAAACAAGTTGCAATCAAGTACGGGTTCAGAAGTGGACTCGAAGAAAGAGTAGCTGAACAACTGGATCAGTTAGGGATTGAATACACATACGAGAAGGTAAAGCTTAAATACGTGAAGCCTGCCTCTCAACATGTGTACACACCTGATTTTGTTCTTGCCAATGGTATAATTGTGGAGACTAAAGGACGCTTCCTAGCGCCTGATCGACAGAAGCATATCTTGGTTAAAAGACATAATCCAGAATTGGACATTAGGTTTGTTTTTAGCAACTCTAATGCTCGGATCAGCAAAGCTTCAAAGACAACATATGCAATGTGGTGTCGGAAGCACGGCTATAAATTCGCTGATAAAACTATACCAGAGGAATGGTTAAATGAATGTTGAATTAATTAAAGAGAATGAAGACGGTTCTGCCAGTTACTCTTTTGACTTGACAGTCGAGGAAGCTGAATCTCTGCTTCGACATGGTATCCTAACGGCCATCAAAGCAGGTATTCGTGAGGGTGACAAACTCAAGGTAGAGGGTGAAGATGTCAGCAGTTAAGGTAGTATGGTCAACCCCTGAAGGTGAAGATCTAATTGCTTATATGGCTCGGGTATCAGCACCTGAGAATCAAGGTAACAAAGAGACTGGCCCTAAGCTTGTGAAGTATCTGATCAAGCATAAGCACTGGAGTCCTCTTGAGATGGTGAATGTATGTATGGAGATTGAGACTACACGAGACATTGCTCGGCAGATCCTTCGACATCGTAGCTTCAGCTTCCAAGAGTTCTCTCAGAGGTATGCAGTGGCTCAAAACTTTGAAGTTTCATTTGCACGTTTGCAGGACGATAAGAACAGGCAAAATAGCTTTGATACGGATGACTATGGGTTGCTGTACTGGTGGGAAGGTGCTCAAAATCGTGTGCTTGACGATGCTAAGTTCATGTACGAATCTGCACTTAAGAAAGGCATTGCTAAGGAAGTTGCCCGTAAGTTACTGCCTGAAGGATTGACTATGAGCAAGATGTACATGAACGGTACACTGCGTAGTTGGCTTCACTATGTGGATATTCGTTGTGATGCGGCTACGCAGAAGGAACACCGAGAGGTAGCGGATATGTGCAAGGCTGAGTTGATTAAGTTATTTCCTAACGTGATGGGAGCAATGAATGAATCTAAATGAGTATCAACAACTAGCGTATAAGACAGCGCTAGAGACAGCTAAGAACCCTGCTTATATGGTAGCAAATCTTACCTCTGAAGCTGGCGAGGTATCAGGTAAGTATGCCAAATGGGTTCGAGATGGTTTCTTGGATGAGGCAGGAATGCAAAAGGAAGCTGGTGATGTGCTGTGGCAGATCGCTGGTCTGTGTACAGTGATGGGTTGGAGCTTGGCAGATATTGCCAGTCAGAATCTCAAGAAACTTGCACAACGACAGATTAACAATACCCTGATGGGTGAAGGAGATGAACGATGATTGATGCAGAAGACTTTACAGCATATTCTTTTAAGTACACGGACTGCGAAGGCAAGACCTACAGTGCTTCCTTTGAGCAGCCGGGGCCAACATGGATGGAGGCATTGGATGATTATGTACGCTTCCTTGAATCAGTTTACAAGTATGATATTCGCTCTAAAGTTCGGCTTAAAGAGCCTGCTTATCAGAATCTGGTGAGAGAGGATTGGAGTTATATTGATCCTTGGACAGGAGAGTACTTTGTTGATGATAACGAAGCTGCTACCAATGATCTGTCGGATAAGTAAGCAATGAGAATTTTAGTCATCCCTGACGCTCAAGTCAAAGAAGGAGTTCCTTTGGAGCATCTTGAGTGGGCAGGGAAGGCTATCTGTGACTATCGCCCTGATGTTGTAATTAACATCGGTGACTTTGCAGATATGCCTTCCTTGTCTACCCATGATATTAAAGGATCTAAGTACTTTGAGGGTCTTCGGTACAAGAAAGATGTAGAGGTTGTTAAGGAGGCTATGCAAAAGCTTCTTAAGCCTCTGCGTGATCTTCAGAAGACCCAGAAAGATACCAAGCACAAGATTTATAAGCCTCGGATGATCTTGACTCTGGGTAACCATGAGAATCGTATCAATCGTGCTGTTAACAACAATCCTACACTGGAAGGACTTATCAGTGTCGATGATCTTAACTATGGTAAGGATTGGGAAGTCCATCCTTTCTTACATCCTGTGTTCATTAATGGAGTTGGTTTTAATCATTACTGGCCCGTGGGCGCAATGGGTCGTCCCGCTGGTACTGCTGCTGCTATTATTAGTAAGTTGCACATGAGTTGTGTGGCAGGACATCAACAGGGAAAGCAGATTGCCTACGGTAAACGTGCTGATGGTAAACCTATCTGTGGTATCATTGCTGGTAGTTATTATTTGCACGATGAGGATTACATGGATCAGTTAAGCAATCGTCATTGGCGAGGCTTGGTTGTTCTGAACGATGTCAAGGACGGAGGCTTCGATGAGATGCTTTTGTCCATTGAGTACCTTGAAAGGAAATACAGTGGAAAACAAGTGTAATAGTTGCTTCTATGCTTTGATGGATCGAGATCTGCAAGCACCTTGTATTACTTGCACAGGCTATTCTAACTATGTTAAGGGAACAGTTTATATGACACCAAGCCATGCTTCTAAAACTCTTAAAGAAGCCATTGATGAGTGGTACACAGAAGGTAAGGATCAACTACAGGAAGACTTCTGGTATGATGTGGTAGAGAAGCCTAAGCATTATATGTTGTTTGAGGAAGAAGGTATTGAAGTACGGGATGTCATTGAGAAGCTTGTAGGTAAATTGCCTAAAAACACTAAACCTATGTTCATTGCTGACTATGTACAGATGATGCAATACCTGATGCGCTTCATGGACAAGAATGGTGTTGAGGACTTGAAGAAAGCCAACTGGTATTTGGATAAGCTGATTGACGTATATGAATCTGACGTTTGAAGAGCTTAAAGAGAAACTTCATCGTGTTGATGAGGTCACACTATTGGAACTATTGGAGATCCATAGTGAGGACATTGTTGAGCGCTTTGAAGACTATATTGAAGATAAACAAGAAAAACTACTAAAGGAAATTGAATAATGAGTTTTACTATGACCCCATACAACCACTACATTGCTAAGAGCCGCTATGCACGATTCTTGGATGATAAAGGACGAAGAGAGCACTGGCCTGAGACAGTAGCTCGTTACTTTGACTTCATGGAGAAACACCTGAAGAAGAATCACGACTACACATTGACCTCTGAACTGCGAGATAAGCTTCAGACTGCTGTTACTAACCTTGATGTTGTTCCTTCTATGCGAAGCATCATGACAGCAGGGGATGCTCTGGAGCGACAGAACATTGCAGGTTACAACTGCTCTTATCTGCCTATTGATGATCCCAAAGGCTTTGATGAGGCTATGTATATCCTCTTGTGTGGTACAGGTGTAGGCTTTAGTGTGGAGCAGAAGTATGTTAATAAGTTGCCTGAGATTCCAGAGAAGCTGTATGATAGCAACACTGTGGTTGTCGTTAAAGACTCCAAAGAGGGATGGGCTAAAGCACTGCGTCAGGTTATCTCCTTGCTATATGCTGGAGAAGCGCCTAAGTGGGATGTATCAGCGGTACGGCCTGCTGGAACACGACTCAAGACATTCGGAGGTCGCGCTAGTGGCCCTGAACCATTGGTTGAACTCTTTAAGTATACAGTCAATAAGTTCAAAGGCGCGTCTGGTCGTAAACTTACAAGCCTTGAGGCGCATGACATCCTCTGCAAGATCGGAGAAGTGGTTGTTGTTGGAGGTGTACGCAGATCGGCTATGATCAGCTTGTCTGACCTTGGTGATGATCGCATGGCTCACGCTAAGGCAGGTAACTGGTGGGATGGTAACGGTCAACGTGCTCTGGCTAACAACAGTGCAGTGTATGAAATCAAGCCTGATGTTGGGCAGTTTATGCGTGAATGGAGTAGCATTTATGAGAGTCATTCGGGAGAGCGCGGAATCTTTAATCGCTATGCTTCAGAACTTCAAGTGGCTAAGAGTGGTAGACGAAAACTTAACCAAGAATGGGGTACTAACCCTTGTTCTGAAATTATTCTTCGCCCTTATCAGTTTTGCAATCTTTCCAGTGTTATTGTTCGTAGCGATGATACTCTGGATAGACTTCGGGATAAAGTTACTATGGCAACTATTCTCGGGACTTTTCAATCAACGATGACTAACTTCCCATACCTGCGTAAGGTGTGGCAGACAAACACTGAAGAGGAGCGTTTGTTGGGTGTGTCTATGACAGGTATTATGGATAACTATTTATTGAATGATCCTGATAATATCGAGTTACCTGCTATCTTGGAAAATTTAAAGAATGTTGCTATTAATGTTAACGCTGATTATGCTGACGCTATCGGGATTAATCGTTCTGTCGCTATTACAGCTATCAAGCCTGAAGGAACTGTATCTCAACTCACGAGTACTGCTAGTGGCATTCATCCTCAGCATTCTCAGTACTTTATTCGCCGTGTACGGTCTGATAACAAAGACCCTTTGACTAACTTCCTGAAGTCTCAAGGATTCCCTTCAGAGCCTTGTGTAATGAAGCCTGAGAGTACAACAGTGTTTAGCTTCCCTGTAAAGGTTGCCGAAGGTGCTGTTCTGCGTGAAGACTTGAGTGCTATCCAGCACTTGAAGTTGTGGTTAATGTATCAGCGTCACTACTGTGAGCATAAGCCTTCTGTTACAATCTCTGTGTTGGAGCATGAGTGGCCTGAAGTTGGTGCATGGTGCTGGAAGAACTTTGATGAAATCACAGGTGTAAGCTTCCTGCCTATGGACGGTGGTACGTATCGACAGGCTCCTTATGAGTCCTTTGATGAGAAAGGTTACGAAGAGATGTTAGCGATTATGCCGAAAGGAATTGATTGGGATCAGTTCATCGAGAATACCGACAACGTAGAAGGTGCTCAGACACTGGCCTGTACCGCCAATGGGTGTGAAATCTAAGCATGAAAGTAATTGTCTACACTAAGGATAATTGTCCTGCCTGTGTAGCTCTGAAGGCTCGACTCTCGAAAGAGGGCGAGTCCTTTACAGAGGTTAACATTGGTAAAGACATTACAAGAGAGGCTTTTATGGATAAGTTTCCGATGGTTCGTCAAGTTCCTCACATAGAGTTTATTAAAGAGGTTGATGACTAAAACTATGATTATTATGCGGGTAGTCGAGATGGTTACCTGCATTCACATAATAGCAAACACATGGCGACACTGGAACTAAGGGAGAGTATGGTAACTAAACAAATGAATCGAGCTATTCCAGCAAAGGAACTGACTCCTCGTGAGAAGGTTAATAACAGTTTGAAGCTTAAGCTGGATGACATGACAGTTATCAAGCCTAAGACTGAGAAACAGATGGACTTCTTTGAGGCCTATCAAGCCTCTAACTACTTCATGGCATTACATGGTGTGGCAGGTACAGGTAAGACATACATTGCTTTGTACAAGGCTTTAGAAGAGGCTATGGATCGTAACAATCCCTTTAACAAGGTGACTATCATCCGTAGTAGTGTTCAAGGCCGGGATATGGGATTCTTACCGGGAGATGCAGATGAGAAGATGGAGGTGTACATTCAACCTTACCGTCAGATCTGTAGTGACCTGTTTAAGCGTAAGGATGCTTGGGATCGACTGGTTGAGCAAGGACACATTGAGTTTGTCTCTACCTCGTTCATCCGGGGTACTACCTTCTCAAACAGCATCATTGTTGTGGACGAGGTACAGAACATGACCTTTGAAGAACTTGATACCATCATTACCCGTGTTGGTGACAAGTCTAAGATTATCTTCTGTGGCGACTACCGACAGACTGACTTGAAGAAGAAGGATGACAAGAGTGGTATCTTGAAGTTCTTTGACATTGCAGGACTGATGAAGGAGTTTATTCGTATCGAGTTCTACATCGAAGATATTGTTCGTAGCTCATTAGTTAAGAACTATATTATTGCCCGTGTTAAATATGAGGATGGCGAATGAAAGCAAATGAAAGCTTGGAAGACCTGTTAATGATGCCACAGGAACAGAAGGGATTGATTCGTACCATCACTCAACAGATGCACACTCATTTGGTGTTCATTGATGATGATATTACCGATCCCCGTAACTACCGTGATGTTATTCATTGCTTGGCAACGTGCAGTGAGAACGACTCAGTTAATCTCTTGGTAAATAGCTCAGGTGGACGCACAGATAGTATCTGGCAGATCATTGAAGCAATGAAAGGATGTCGAGGAGATGTATCTGTTACGGTTATCGGTGCTGCATATAGTGCTGCCTCTATGTTGGCTTGTATGGCTCCTGAGTGTTACATTGCTGAGTCTGCTGAATTCATGCTTCACACTGCCCACTATGGCTCTATCGGGACTGTGCCGAATGTTAAAGGTCAAACTGACTTTGCTACGCGACAGATTAACAGACTTCTTGATACGGCTTACAAAGGGTTCTTAACAGACAAGGAACTACAGGAACTGAAGAACGGTAAGGAGTTCTGGTTCGATGCTGAAGAGGCAGTTAAGAGGATGGGTAGGCGTTATAAATATCTCAAAGGATTGAGTAATTTATCTCAACCTAAAAAAGGTAAACCAGAAGTTGAGGTAGAATGAAAAAGGCCCGTTAGAGTTTCCTCTAACGGGCCTTATTTGTTTATGGTTTAATAGCCTTACGGCTTGGTATTATGTGCGATAGTCACGAAAGCAGCAACAGTAGCGACAACCCACAGCACTGGTTTAGCTACCTTAGCTATCCATTCAAGGACGGTAAATGCTCCGGAGGCAGCGTTGAATGCTGATACCATTCCTTCCGTGTCCTGAGATACCTTATCTACTTTAGCTTCTACTTTACATAGTCGCTCATAGATTTCCTTATGAGATACATCCTCAGTTATCATCTTCTTCATCCTTATTCTTAAATGAACTCAGGAATAGTTCCTTCTCGGCTACCCTGCGTTTAACCAGTCCGGGAAGTACTACGCCACCTCCTTTGACCCAAACCATGAAAGATTCAGCAGCATCTGCCCAATCCTCACGAAGAATCTTTTGTCGTATGGTACTTCGTTGGAAGTTACCTAAACCAGCATTAAAGGCGAAAGAGACACAAGAGTCAAATGCACCTTGATGACCAGTAAGATTGGGAGCAAGTCTAAGAACACCAGATTCAAAACTTCGGACACTCTTTGCGAAAAGTTCTTCAATTTCATCTTTACTCCATACTCTGTTATGCTCAGGCTTTAAAGGATATTCTTTACGGATAGATCCAGTGTATCCTTCCTTGCGAACGACAGGAAGCCTAATCTGATCTTGATAAAGTACTTCGCCATATCCAACTGTCCAAATGTGAGCAGGACACAAATATGGCTTAGTTCTAAACCCTTCAAAG
>Ga0315904_10008247_pt1 | contig 13818 bp, 13 predicted proteins | sample LakEriMetagenome_6_FD_203529 | JGI IMG/M metagenome (GOLD analysis project Ga0315904, IMG submission 203529) | Freshwater fungal communities from buoy surface, Lake Erie, Ohio, United States - Buoy 12 MA120 | ecosystem: Environmental > Aquatic > Freshwater > Lake | place: USA: Lake Erie, Ohio... | reverse complement strand
CGGCAAAGAACAAGTCGGGTTGGAGATAGATCTGACCGTCGGTGATCGAGATCACGTTGGTCGGGATGTAAGCGGAGACTTCCCCTTCGAGGGTTTCGATGATCGGGAGACTGGTGAGCGAACCGCCACCGAGTTCCTTCGACAGCTTCGCGGATCGCTCGAGCAATCGGCTGTGGCAGTAGAAGACGTCCCCTGGGAACGCTTCGCGTCCGGGCGGACGACGCATGAGCAAGCTCAATTGGCGATAGGCGACAGCTTGCTTGCTCAAGTCGTCGTAGACGATCAACGCGTGCTGACCGTTGAACATGAAGTGTTCCGCCATCGCGGTACCAGCGTAGGGTGCAACGTATTGAAGAGGAGCGGGTGCGCTGGCTCCGGATACGATGACCGTCGTGTAGTCCATCGCGCCGTTCTTTTCGAGAGCATCGATGATCAAGGCGACCGACGACTCCTTCTGGCCGATGGCGACGTAGAAGCACTTAACGCCTTTTCCCTTTTGATTGATGATCGCGTCGATGGCGATCGCGGTTTTGCCTGTCTTGCGGTCACCGATAATCAACTCGCGTTGCCCGCGTCCGATCGGGGTCATCGCGTCGATGGCTTTGATCCCGGTCTGCATCGGCTCATGGACCGGTTGTCGTTCAGCTACGCCCGTGGCGATGATTTCAACGGGGCGACGAACCGTCGTGTTGACAGGCCCTTTGCCGTCGAGCGGGTTGCCCAGCGGATCGAGGACGCGGCCGATAACGGCGTCGCCGGCGGGAACGCTCAGAAGAGTGCCGAGCGCTCGGACTTCGTCCCCTTCACTGATGCTCAGGTAGTCCCCGAGAATGATGACCCCGACCGATTTTTCTTCGAGGTTGAACGCCAATCCGATCACGCCACTGGGAAACTCGACCATTTCACCCGACATGACGCCTGACAATCCGTAGACGCGAGCGATGCCGTCACCGACCTCGAGAACCGTCCCTACCTCTCGGACATCGATTTGGCTGCCGAACTGCTCGATCTCTTTTTGAATGACGGCTGCAATTTCATCCGAGTTAAACTTCATTTGATCAACCTCGTTGATGACGATGCCGCACGATCGTAACGTGCAGCTAAGTGATTCTTGAGTTAGTAAAAAAGGCTTGTCGTTCTATCAGGTGCCGCGGCGAAGCGCGGCATTTTGTGTCAGTTGGCTTGCATCAAGTTCGCCGCCGCGGCACGCAAGGCGTTTTCGCTTCGTGCACCGACGGTCTTCCGCAAGGATTGAAGTTGACCGTTGATACTTCCGTCGAACACGGTGTCTCCGACTCGAATAACCAAGCCGCCGAGAATCGACGGGTCGACCGAAATATCCATACGGATGTCTTTCTTGAACACCGTCTTCAGCCGCTCTACCAGCGACGATCGCTCGCCGTCGTTCAGCGGTTGAGGCACAGTGACCTGCACTTGAATGCGACCTGCAGTTTCGTCGCGCAGTCTGGTTGCGGCGCGTTGGATCGCTCGGATGGCGTTCAAGCGATGTCGCCTGGCCACGACTTTCATGAATGTCAAAAGTTTCACGCTCATCCGGCCGGCGAAGACGCGATCGAGAAGTTCCCACTTGCTCTCGACCGGCATCTTGGGGTTCGCCAAAATGGTTTCGAGCTTGTGATTTCGATCGAGAACATCGCGCACCAGCGATTCGAATTCATCGACGATGGCATCTGCATCCTGGGAAGGGACCGACGCGAGCAATGCCCGCGCGTACACTTCCCCGACCTGTTGTTCTTCGCTGTCGAAGACCGTTGGGATCTTGGTGGATTGCTCAGCCATGACGGTGGAGTTGCTCGAAGGGTTGGTTTCGGATCGTTCAGTTGTCGCTGGGCAAACGACCCAGGGCTTCGTTGATCAGCCGCTGATGATCGCCCGCTTGCAGTTCGCGGCCGATGACCTTGCGAGCCAAGCCGAACGCTAGATCGGTGCTCTTGGTCGACAGTTCGCTGAGAGCTGCTTGCTTGGCCGTTTCGATTTCGGCTTTCGCGCGTTCGATGGTTCGGGTCGCATTGGCTTGGGCATCGGTCTTGATCCGTTCGGCGACCGACTCCGCGTCTCGCTTGGCCTGGTTGACCAGTTCCTGGGCTTGGACTGCCGCATCCGCAAGCTTAGCTTCGTACTCCTTGAGCTTGGTTGCTGCTTTTTCGGATGCGCTCCGAGCCTCTTCTACCTGCGAGGCGATCAGTTGCTCGCGAAGATCGAGGCCTTTCATCAAAGGCTTCCACGCCAACGCGTACAAAACCGCCAAGAGAGCAAGGAAAACCAACAGCGAGAAGATTGCAAAATCGGTCCGAAGCTCGAGGGGATTCGACATCGCGGCTGATGCATTCGCAGTTGTTGGATCGCTGTGCCCCCCTTCGCTGGCCAGAACGCCCCCAAGCCCGAAGGCGAGCACCAGGCAGCACGCCAGCAGCCACGAACAAATCTTGCAGGGAAATCCCATTGTCATCCAATTACCTGTCATTGCATCACCTTGCAGGCCCACCGAAAAGTTCCCAAGTCCCTTGAGCCCATCGGCGCAAGAGGAGTCGCCAACACGGACCAGACTCGCTGCAAGAACCTCGCGGCCTCGCAGGGTCGAGACCGCTTAGCCACCGAAAGGGTTTTGGAGCAGGCCAACGATGATGGCGAACAGGGTTGCACCTTCGATGAAGACCGCCGCAATGATCATGTTGACTTGGATGGTTCCGGCCGACTCCGGTTGACGAGCAATCGCTTCGACAGCCCCCTTGGCCAACAGACCGATGCCGATGCCTGCGCCGAGGACAGCCAATCCACCGCCGATCGCACCAGGAATCCCGCCCCCATCAGCGGCGCTAGCAGCGGATGCCATCACGAGAAACAAACCCAACGCATACATCAAAGTTCGACTTGCGAAATACACTTTCAAATTCCCCCAATCAGGTGATTGAACAAAAGGAGTTTCTTACTAACCAAATCCGCTCGAACCGCAGCGCGGCGCGATGCGATCGAACAGCAACAATTTTTCAATGGTGATGGATCGATGACGAGATAAACAAACCAGCCAGGAACGTGAACATCGCGGCCTGAAGGAACGCGATAAACAGTTCCAGGAGACTCATACCGACCATACCTAGGCCGATCGCTAACCCGAGGGGCGTCCAAAGACCGAAGCTTGCACCGGTATACAAGGCCGCAGAACCGACCGCCAATCCCATCAAACCGAGAAGGACGGCGTGCCCTGCGACCATATTCGCCAACAATCGCAGAGCCAGGATTCCATGTTTCATGAACAGCGAGATGAACTCGATCGACCAAAGCATTGGAACAATGATGATCGCCAAGGCAGGAGGCAAACCCATCTCGGGACAAAGATTCTTTAGGTAGCCTACGGGGCCCATCGCGCGAACACCCCAGACCAATCCGACCGCGAATACCACCAAAGCCAAGGCAGCCGTGCACGCCAAAGATGCCGTGGGGGCACCCAAGAAGGGAATCATGCCGGCGAGGTTCAAGCCGAAAATGAAAACGAAGAGCGTCGCGAGAAGCGGCATGAACCGCCGCGAATCCTCCGGACCCATGGCCGGTTCGAAGACCTGCTTTCGCACATACTCCATCAAACCTTCGAGTAGGTTCCACGCTCTTCCCTTGGGAACCGCTCCCCCTTGGATACGCCTGCCCAACCAGGCAAAAATACCGACCAGGAGGAGGGCTACAACCAATTCGATGATCATGAACTTCGACAGGCAGAAACCCGACTCGGGTTCGTACGCATTGCGAAGCTTGCCACCGAAGATCTGAGGGATGAGAATTTTGCCGGAAAGCGCGTGATTGTATTCTTCGATCTTGGAGGCGCTCCACTCGGACCCCTCGCCTGCAAGGTAATTTCCCACGAACTCATTCGAGTTGTGCTCGTCCTTGATCGCTTCCCACTTTTTGCGGAACTTTGGATCGGAACGGAGTCGAGCAAACCAGCCCAGCGGTTCTTCGGCGTCGGAGGATGCGAGGTACGCTGAGAGCGGTTCACGGCTCGTCGGAGCGTTCTTCTTGGACCAACGAGTCGCTCTCTTGACAACCGCATCGGCACCCATGTCCAAATAAACGTCCATCGGGCGACCGAAATTCCCCGGTCGAGATTGCCACTCCGACCATTGATTCGTCAGTGCATCTGCCGAGATCCCCGAACCAAGTCCTTCAAGTGCCTTAGCAACCGAAGTCGCCTCGCGATGCTGGAAGCCTGGGTCGTTCCTGACGATCCAATCCGGAAATTCCGATGCGGACTTCCGCTGGCTCTGCCAAAGGAACTTCGGCACTTCAAAGTAGTACGCGTCTTTGATGTGGAGAAGAAGATTCGACATGCCAGAGGACAAATTGACGTGGAGGGAGGAGATGAGCGGTCACGTGCGGGGATTCTAATCCACCAAGGAGGAAATCATAGCCCACCATGCACCCACACCGTAGATTGCCCAGGAGCCATTTTGTCGCAGTTGCCTTTTCCAATGCGACAGTTTCCGCACATGCTGCGACCAACCATACCGCCGGCCTCCAGGAAATGGCCTCCAGAAGGCCTGCCGACTCGACCAAGTCACCTCGTCCCCCTAGACCTTTGTCGTAAGCTACTCCGACGAGCCCCTTGGGTCGCCATCTCGTCGCGAGGCTTCCCGCCGTAACCGATCTGCCTCCCTCGCCATGGACAGCAATCCAATCATTGCCAGCCCCATCCCAAGAACGATGCCGACGACGACCCACAGGGAAGTACCGAACCATCGATCAAGAAACGCGCCAGCAACCCCCCATGCGATTAGATTAATTAGTATCGACATCGCTCGCGACGCGGCTTTCACCGTTTGCAATCTCCTGCGGCGAGCCGGTTGCGGGTCGGAGTTTGAGGACGAGTCCTGTGTTGTCACAAATCGCCTCGCATATGCGGGGAAACGAAACGGAAAATCGGGAAGAGTCCGGAGTCTCCGAGCATACCTTGGTCAATCACGCCTGAGGACCGTTCAAACAGGAGTTCGAGAAGAATAGTAGCGAATCGAAAGAGCGGACTCCAACACGAGGAAAATCAAGTAACAGCCTAGCAAAGTGCCTGCGAAAGATCCGGCGTGCGGCCATTTGCTCCCGATCACCAAACCCATGGCCCCGACCATCAAGAGCATCCGCAGGGCAATCGACATCAAGATCGATGCCACCGGCATTTTGCTCCCGAATGACCCGCGTCGCCAGAGTATGGGGCCGGCGGCGGTGGAGCTGCAAAGCCCTAGGGCAACCAGACTGGCGGGAATTCCATCGTAAACTCCGACCAGGAGATGACAACCGACAACCAGAACCGCGCAGGCGACATTGGCTATCCACCAATATCGCCACTCCCAACTGCGAGCCAGTCGGTCTCGCTCCGCAGATGATTGTTTGGGACTGGGGGGCTCCAAGTCGACTGTCATTAAATAAGCCTAGCTAATTCCAGGTTTGGGTCGAAGAGGTAATCGCGAGCGCCGGAAGTTCGGGCCTGGTTCGCGTTTTGATTTCGCATACGGCTCGCAGAGGATTATTTTCCACAAAGCACCTAGCATCCGACCGGATGGAGGGGGGCGAGTCTAGAAAAGTTCGACAGCGGTAAGCATACTGGTCTAAAGAACGTCTGACGACACCTAAGGTATGCGCCCATTCGATTGAAGGCCTAGGAGACACGCAAGTGCCCCCCGCGAAAAAGAAGAAAACCAGCCAAATTGCTCGGCCTGCGTCTGCGGGGAAAGGTGCTAAGGGAAGTGTTTCGGCCAAAAAGAAGCCGTTGCCAAAGCCGTCCCCGAGCGTGAAAGCAAAAAAAACTAGCGTAAAAAATTCCGGAAAAAAGAGTACGTCCTCCAAGGCTGTCTCCAAGGTGAAACCCACCAAGCCGGCCAAGGGTCGCTCCAAGGCCCCTCCCCTCACCAAGCCGCAACCCAAGCTAGCAAAAGTTCCCTTGCCAAAACCTGTCGTCGCGAAACTGGCCCCTCCGGCCAAGACGAAAGAAAGCAAAGGCAAGACAGAACATTCGCGAAAGAAGTCGCACCCCGCAATCGCCGAACACAAAGAGACCGTCAGCAAGCGGGCGTTGCGGGTTGACGGCAACGGACCGGCTGCGTCCGCTGCAGGTTCGAAGAAACCATCTCCGCCACCGATCTCGCACCCGATGGCTGCACGGAAACCGGTTCCGCCCCCTCCACCCAAAAAATCGGGGACGAGCCCAGACATCGTTGCCAAGATTCGATCGGCGCACGAGGAGCGAGAGAAGCGGAAGGATTTGGCGCAGGCTCCGCCCAAGAAAACACTCACGCCGATCACCCCCGTTCCTCCCAAGATCAAGGGGCAGGATCGCATCGTGCTGATGGTGAGAGACCCGTATTGGCTTCACGCTCATTGGGATGTCACGCGACAAACGGTGGACCGTGCCAAGGCCGCCCTTGCGGAACAGTGGCATTCGGTCAAACCCGTGTTGCGACTCCTCAAGCTCGATGATTCCGGCACCACAGAGAGCGCCGAAAATGTTTATCGCGACCTCGAAATCCATGGTGGGGTACGGAACTGGTACATCGATGTCGATCAGCCTCCCTCCCGATTCCTGATAGTGATGGGATACATGACCGGGAGTGGACGATTCTACGAATTGGTCCGCAGCAATACGGTCACCACGCCGGTTCCTGGAGGAAAAGAGGCGAGCGATGACCACTGGGCAGACATCGCTAAGGACGCGGAAAGAGTCTACGCGATGAGTGGTGGGTATGGCGACGATACTCAACGAGGCGAGCTCAGCGAGGTTTTCGAGGAGCGGCTCAACCGGACCATGGACTTGGATGTTCTTTCGCAATTCGGTAGCGGAGCCGAGGGGGGGCTCAAGCGCGCGAGACAGTTCCATTTCGATGTGGACGCGGAATTGATGGTCTTCGGCTCCACCCATCCCGATGCGCATGTGACCGTCGGCACCGAACCGGTGAAAGTGCGCAGCGACGGTACGTTTTCGATCCGGCTTCCATTTCCAGATCGCCGTCAGGTCTTGCCAGCGACCGCCCGAAGCCGAGATGGTGTCGATGAACAAACGGTGGTAATAGCCGTTGAACGGAACACGAAAGTGATGGAACCGCTCTCGCTCGAAGGGGATGAATAATCCCAGCGATCAGGAGTCTTCGTCCGGGGATTCCGTTTCCTCAGAGCGACGTTTGAGCATCCAGACGCTGTTGCCCCGGTCGTTGTATTTCGCTTCGCACATCAGTTCCCGTATCAGCATCACGCCACGTCCTCGAGGCTTGTCGAGTCGCTCTTCCTCGGTGGGATCGGCGACATTGCGATGATCGAACCCGTCCCCTTGGTCGGTGATCGTCATTTCAGCTCGGTCGTGAAACACGTGAAACAAGACATGAACCTGCTTGGAAGCATCGCGTCGATTGCCATGCTCGATGGCATTGACGACGGCTTCCTCTATCGCCATCTGCACATGGAACAAGTCGCGGCCTGTCCAGCCGGTCGCTTCCAACGCAGCGATCAACGATTCAATGACTGCATGCCCCGACTCGAGATCGCTCGGCAAGATCTTGTCCAAAGTCCAAGAAGCATCAGGATCGGACATTGCAGGATCGTTATGAGAAGGGAGAGGAAGTGCGACCATGGCCAGGATCTACAGCTTAAACGACTCCATCGCGTCCTCAACCGACTTGCGAAGGTCGAATACGCGGTCGAGCCGCGTGATCACGAAGACTTCTTTGATTTCTTTTCGCAACGAACATAACTTCAGACGACCTCCAGCTGCTTTGACCTTGCTGTTGAGAGAAATCAGCTTGTTCAGGGCAGCACTTGAAAGAAAGTCGACTCCTTCAAAGTTGAGCAACAGCATGTTTCTTTTCTCCACCGTGACGAGAGCGTTGAGTTCATCCCCCAATTGCTCGATCGTAGCGGAGTCCACAATTTTTTTGTCGGTGAATTGGACGATGCTTACGCCCGCATCTTCGACCACGGCAATGCGACGATAGGTCGACATCGAAGAACCTTTACTGAAGTCGTAATAGAAATGTGACCAGATCACTTGGGTGGGAAAATTCGATGAACTTCGCTCCCAGGCTTTAACGTAAACCAAGCCCAAGGGGCTGACAATTCACTCCCTCGCGTTGGCGATGGAATTGGATCGAAAAATCCAAGCTTCTTCGATTCCTTGCGGTAATCTCTCCTGCCCGTCCCAATCGTACCGGCACGGCAAGACCGAGGTTCAGATTCGCGGCAGTGCGTACGCCAGCGTGGCCCCCGCCAGGATGGCGGTGACCCAAAGGATGACGACCGTCGGTACCAGCTTCTTGGAATAGAGGCGAGAGAACATGTAGTAGATGGCGTAAAACGGAACAAACAACGAAAGCAGCCCCTGTTTGCTGCTCTCCTTGAACGCGGTAACCAGAACGGCTAGCGACGCGAAGTTGGAGATCAACAGGTTGGCGAATCCGAACGCCCCCGCCAGCACGGGCAAGAATCCCGCGACTTGGATACGCCGCACAATTGGAATGGTCGATTCCTGGCCGGAGGTGGTTGCGTCCATCCGCATGGCAATGGCGCCGATCATGACGACGATTCCGCTCAGAATTCCAAGCATCATCCACCAAGGCATTCCCGCTCCGAGCATCCGTTTCTCCGTTTCTGCCTCCCGCTTCATCATCTCGGCGGCTTCCACCAGCCGTTGGTTTCCAAATTCCTTGGTTTCTACTTGGAAACCGCTGATTTTTGAGCCTGTTTCGAGATGAAAACCGCAACCGACGCAGATCGACGTGCCCGCAGGCAACGGCTTATCGCAGGATGGGCAGAACACCCCCTCCCGCTTCGTCAGCCCCGCCTCGTCGAACAGCCCTGCCAAGGCGTCATTGCCCCCGCTCGCCGGGACCTGAGGAGCTGCACCCACCTTCCGAACTGCCGGATTGACCGCGGCGGGTTTCGCCCCGCCAGGAACACCCACCCCCTTCTGACACTTCGGGCACTTGACCGCCTTCCCAGCATACTGGTCAGGAACATTCAAGGTCTGGCCACACTGGCAAGCAACGCGAATCGGCATTTGGGAAACCAATCATCTTTTCGTACAAAAATCCTCACCCCTTCCATTCTGTTCACTGGACTTCGCGGAAACAATGCCTGCGAAGAAAAGGGATGCACGCTCGAAGGGTGGTTTCTGGCACGAAAATTGCTCCCCGAGCTCTCCATCTCAAGGATCATGCCGTTTTGGCGTAGGGATCCCATAGTGTCACCTTAACCGTTCACGGAGTTGTGTCGATGGCCGCAGCCACGAAAGAAAAGTCCAAGACCAAGCTGGTTCCCCTCGGAGATCGCATCGTAGTCCAACGTCAGGAATCCCAAGAAAAGACCGTTGGAGGGATCTACCTGCCCGACAGCGCCAAAGACCGCCCGACCCGCGGCAAGGTCGTCAATGTCGGCGACGGTCGCGTATTGGAAAGCGGCAGCCGGTCCCAACTGCAAGTCAAAATCGGCGACCATGTCCTTTTCACCAGCTACGCCGGGGAAACGATCGAAGTCGACGGCGAAGAATATCTGTTGATGAACGAGTCCGAAGTCCTGGCCATCCTCGGCTAAGTTCCAAACTGTCCACGAATACCACTCGATCGCTTAACGCGGCATTTTTCATTATCACGGAGCAACAAACGAAATGGCAAAGATTATCGCTTTCGACCAAGAGGCTCGCGAAGCTATCCGTCGCGGGGTGAGCAAACTCGCCCGCGCGGTAAAAGTCACCCTCGGCCCCCGCGGCCGAAACGTCATCCTGCAAAAGAGCTTCGGTAGCCCGACCGTCACCAAGGACGGAGTCACCGTTGCCAAAGAAATCGATCTCGAAGACGTCTACGAAAACATCGGCGCTCGCATGGTTCGCGAAGTCGCATCCAAGACCAGCGACGTCGCCGGCGATGGAACCACAACCGCCACGGTCATGGCCGAAGCGATTTTCAACGAAGGTCTCAAGGCGGTCGTCGCAGGGGTGAACCCCATCCAGATGAAGGCTGGGATCGAACGAGCCGTCAGCGACATCACCGAAAAACTCCGCAAGATGTCGATCAAGATTAAGGACAAGGCCGAGATGGCCAACGTCGCCACCATCGCCGCCAACAACGACCGCGCGATCGGCGATCTGCTGGCCGATGCCATGGAACGAGTCGGTAAGGATGGCGTCGTCACCGTCGATGAAGGCAAGAGCCTGCACGATGAACTCGAGTTCGTCGAAGGGATGCAGTTCGACCGCGGCTACCTCTCTCCGTACTTCGTGACCGATCCAGCCACCATGGAAACGGTTCTTGAAGACGCCTACGTTCTGATTTACGAAAAGAAGGTTTCGAGCATCAAGGACTTGGTTCCAATCCTCGAACAAGTCGTTCAGCAAAGCAAGCCGCTCCTCATCATCGCAGAAGATGTCGAAGGAGAAGCGCTCGCGACCCTCGTGATCAATCGCCTCCGGGGAACACTGCACATCGCCGCCGTCAAAGCTCCGGGGTACGGGGATCGACGCAAGGCGATGATGGAAGATATCGGTATCCTTACCGGTGCGGTCCCCGTCTTCGAAGCCCTTGGCAAGAAGCTTGACACCCTAACCCTCTCCGACCTCGGTCGCGTGAAGAAGGTCATCGTCGATAAGGACAATACCACCCTGATCGAAGGAGCCGGCAAGGCTTCCGAGATCAAGGCCCGCATCGACCAGATCCGACGCGAAATCGAAAACACCTCCAGCGACTACGATCGCGAGAAACTCGAAGAGCGACTCGCGAAACTCGCAGGTGGCGTGGCCAAGGTCAACGTCGGCGCTGCGACCGAAAGCGAAATGAAGGAAAAGAAGGCTCGCGTTGAAGATGCTCTGCACGCAACCCGCGCAGCCATCGAAGAAGGTATCCTTCCCGGTGGCGGTGTCGCTCTCCTCCGAGCTTCGACCCAGGTCACTCCCGCCGACGACCTCTCGCAAGACGAAGTCACCGGCTACAACATCGTCCTCCGCGCCTGCCGCGCTCCCCTGACCATGATCTCGGCCAACGCCGGCCAAGACGGTGGTATCGTTTGCGCCAAGGTCGCCGAAGGCAAAGGCAACTTCGGTTACAACGCACTGACCAACGTCTTCGAAGATCTGGTCAAGTCCGGTGTGATCGATCCGACCAAGGTGACTCGAACCGCGCTCGCCAATGCGGCCTCGGTCTCTACCCTCCTGTTGACCAGCGATGCACTCATCGCTGAAAAGCCAAAGGACGATCACGGCAAGAAGGGTGGCCACGGCGGCGACCACGACATGTACTAAAAAAACACTTCCGCTTCCTCGAAGCGGATCGTGAAACGGATCAAGAGCCCGGCCATCGGCCCGGGCTCTTTTTTTTCCTCGATTTTCGCGCCGAGAACAAGGACAACAGCAAGGAAGTCCGATCGCCCCTACGTTCGGAGCGCAAAGCCGAGCGGCAATGAATCGCCGACCACCTGCGCGGTTTGTTCGTCGTCGAGCCGACCGCCTCGTTCTACGAGATCCAAATGCATCGCGGGTGCCCCCAAACCGTTCATCCGCTCTACCACTCTCCCCCGAACTTTCTCCGAGACATCGCGATAACGATCCCCAGTCTTGCGAGCGAGCAGCATCAACGCGAGGCAGTACGCCGAAGATTCCTTACCAACCCACGGCGCATCGATCGCCAGCAAGGCATCGATCCAGGCCATTGCCCGTTCGATCGAAACGGTCTGTTGCAAGGATGCGTAAACCGGAACTCGGCACCCGAGCCGACCAATGGTCCACAGCAGCGCCGGTCGCAGCGGTTCCATCTTTTTCTTCTCCAACGCCTGCAAGCACGCTTCGGCCACCGCGGACTTGTCCGCACTGCGCAGCCGCTCGAGCGACCCGAGCAATCTCAACAATTCCGCTAAGACATTGGTGCTCGCCTGCGTTCCGCCCCCGATCAACATGGGTTTGACCCGGCTCCAGCAATCCTGGTAGAGGGCGTTTTGCTGTCCTGCGGTGAATCCTCCGGAAATTCTCCGCCACAGAATGATCGATTCCGATACCCCCGAAGAACTTCGGTGCATCAATTTGTTATGAACCGATCGCCAGGTTTGCTGGACTCGCCAATCGTCGGCAGGATATCCGAAACCAGGTCGCAGGCACCATCCCACGAGATTTAGCCAACGGGCTTCCGCGTCAGGACTTCGTTTGCGGCAATCGGCATGCTCGAGCAGATACCCCCACAGACTGCGAAGCAACGAGACCGGCCACTGCTTTCGAGAAAGCCCGATCGCATCGCTGATCAACCCGTAGGCCTGGCTCGGAGACCCGGAAGGCTGCTCTCCAAATACAGTGTCGAGCGCTTGGGTGCATCGGGCGATCTGGGACTCGTCGACGATTTCGCCGATTTCGCCGATTCCGTCGGTTAGTGGGCCGCCATCCTGCTGCGGAGCGCTGCCGCGAACATCAAACTCGAGATTCCACTGCGCTTCCCCTTCACGAGCTGCAAAGTCCGATTGCGTCACGACGCGCATGGCCAACGTTCCGATTTCGGTCAACTCGGTTTCCAAAACCACAGGAATCGATTCGCGGCGACGGCCCCGCCCCCAATCAAGGACCGTCTGAATAGGCGGCATCGGAGTCATGGCTTGCAAATCGACATCCACCAATTCGCCGAAGCGGTGGGTCAATTGCGTGCTGCTGCAAAAGAGCGGGAACTGCACCGGCTCTCCTACACGAAGCTCGAACGGATGCTGGTCCAAGCGAAGCGTATCCAAGGGGGCGGCGCTGGAAGGCATGATGCATATCGCTTGGGGAGGGGACTGTTGCACCTGCAGATAGATGGTTCGGGCGAGCCTGGCATCGATCCGAATTCCTTCGCCGCGACGAACCAAACCGAAATACGCGGCGCCCAGCGCCACCGCCAGATCAAGACGATTTCCTTCGAGCAACCCAGGTCGCCAGTCCGCGGGCGATTCCGATGCGAACCATGCGCGCACCTGTTCGACGAGGGCATTTCGAATTTCAGTCGACTCCAAGACACCGCCGTTGAACAGAATCCAATCGGGTCTAGCCGCGAGCGTTTCAGACAATCGCTCGCGATCGCTGTCGGCTCGGCCAGCCCAGCGATGCTCCCATAAAAATTGCGCCAAATGCTTGTGCACCGAGGGTTCGCTCTCGTACGGAAGCCCGAACTCCTGGAACAAGCCTTCGCCGCGGAGAGGACGCGCATCGAGCGCGACGGAACCAAAAAAACCATCGAGCAACAGTTGACGAGCCCATTCCCGTTCGATCGTGACGCTGCGGGTGGAAGCGATCAAACGCGAACCGGACCCCGGCAACGCAATGACCACAGTCGGTGGAGGGGCCGATCCGAGAATCAACTCCTTGGCACTGCGAGCTTGGGCTTTCAGCATATCCCATTGCCGGGGAGTCAGAGGCTTGCTCTCCTCCCCCTGCGCGAGTTGCTGCTCGACGTAATGGGCCAACGCCAAATCGAGGTTATCCCCGCCCAGTAGCAGGTGGGGACCGACCGCGACGCGGTGAAGCCCGAAAGTTTTCTCGAGCCGGCTCTCCGCGCTCTGACTCAAGTCGCGCGCGAGGCTGGAGGAAACGTCATCGGATTCGTCATGAGCGATGGCCGAATCGATCACGCGAATCAAGGTAAAGTCTGTGGTTCCACCGCCGATATCGCATACAAGAATGGTCTGGCCAGCCTGAAGCAGTTCGGTCCATCGCTCTTGGTGTCGTTCCAGCCAAGCGTAAAAAGCGGCCTGCGGTTCCTCGATCAGCGTCACTTTGGGAATCCCCGCGCGAATCGCGGCTTCGAGCGTCAACTGCCGCGCCACTTCGTCGAA
>Ga0315904_10008244_pt1 | contig 13822 bp, 28 predicted proteins | sample LakEriMetagenome_6_FD_203529 | JGI IMG/M metagenome (GOLD analysis project Ga0315904, IMG submission 203529) | Freshwater fungal communities from buoy surface, Lake Erie, Ohio, United States - Buoy 12 MA120 | ecosystem: Environmental > Aquatic > Freshwater > Lake | place: USA: Lake Erie, Ohio... | reverse complement strand
CACGTGGAACGTATGACAGGGGTGTTAATAACTTGTGGAAAACTATTTCAGGGATAGCTTATAATTACCATTATGTTAAGTAAAACTTAAAGTATTACAAACCACCGTATTACATATTATAAATCCCATATATACATAAATATTTCGGACTATTTGTCATACCTGAAGGGTCCCGAAGGGACCCGTAATTAAGTTATGTATTAGAAATTTTCATATATGTGTCCTTACTTCGGTCAAGGGTCAATCCCCACGGACTCCCACTTTTCCCCACTTTTTCCACAAAATCCCCCTACGGGGTACTGGAACTGGGTTTTTCAGGTAAAGTGGGAAAAATAGTATGAAAAAAAGATCACGACAGATCAACACTAAAAAAACCCCTCTACAGGGGTCAAAAACAGGGGTTTTATAGGGGTAAATTTCAGGGGTCTAAAGGTGGGAAAATTGTTCGGAAAACAACGTAGGTTTTTTAGTCAGGGTGGGAAAACGGGTCTAATTTAGCGGGGAAATAGGGTCCAAATGGGGGACAAACTAGGAACTAAAACAGGTCCAAACTCGGAAGTTAGCGGGGACCTACGGTCCCCTTCAGGATGCCGACCAAAGGGAGTTCAGGTTATTTTTATCCTATTAATCCCTTATAAGGATATAATATGGGAAGGTGACGTGGTTGTGGTTGTGGTTAGTTAATTGTCCTTGTGAAATAGTAATTTGTTTCCCTAATAATCTCCCCCTCTTTAAATCTATATCTACTCATTTTACTATATCCTTTATCCCAAAAGAACCTCTCCAATTCCCTTAATGAACTAAATTCCAACCTTTCATCTTCATTATATATTATACAAGATTTACCTAAGCTTTTTGATATTTTTTTTCTATGGGTAGTTTTTCTATCTTCATCCCAATTTTCATATGGTTTTCTTTTTTTCATATGTTTTGTTACTTCCCTATAGTTAAGGTTCCTACTTATAAATCTATGACATCTTGGTTGTTCTTTTATAAAATCATTTAGATATTCATATTGATTCATAATTTTAAGTGCATTCTCTATTGTCCATCTATATGGTATTTGTTTCTTTACCATATGAGCAAAAACCACCTCTTGATGTTTATGTTTATATGTCCATTGCCATAAATCATATCTGTGTTTTCTAAAATCCTGTCTACATGTATATTTCTTTGCTTCTTCTATACACTCCTCTAATGTATGTTCAATATTCCCCTCCCATTCCATATGGTCAAATAGATGATATAAATTCTTTTGTTTTATAGCTTCAAATGCATTTCTATTGTTTCTCATCATTTCCCCCCTCGTATTATACTTTAACGCAAGTTCCCTTAAATTATCCTCATTCCATTTGTATAGATTTCCCCCGAGATTACCCGCAGGAGCGGTATTCATAATAATCCACCCCTTTTCTTTGTACCCATTCACCGTATCTTTCTCTAATTGTTGTGCCTCAGAATAATTAATATACCAGTTACTTATCATCCTATATCTCGGTGCAACCCCTATTTTGGTCATATGTTTGTATATTGGACCTCTACTATCCCTCATGTGTTCACCATGTCTTTTATTTTTATTGGCAGTTAAACCCACATATACATGATTATCAGGAAATTCATATGCATAGACAAGCCTACTCTTAACATGTCCTAAGGGTTCCATGTGTTCGAACGCTTCTTTAAGATTTATTCTGTGTGCAGCATGGTAAGCACTAGGACTACCCTTCATAAAGTGAGACCTATGTTTATAGTTCCTCGCTTCTTTTATGATATCCTCCTTATTCCATTTGGTATATTTTGGATGTTTGTTGAATACAACACCCGATTTTTCCACTATTAACTTGATAACTTTATGTGTAACTTTGCAATCTAAACGAATTTTATTAATCGTTTCTCCGTTTTTATATCTCTTAAGAATGGATTCTTTATCTAATAATTTTGAAATATCATTTTTACCCATATCACATAATATACCATATATTTGTGACAAAAAGAAACATTCCCCCCGATTTAATCACTGAGGACATCTAGTGATATTCTATCTTGATTCCAGTCCCATAAATCATGTCCCTCATGTATAATCATCTTAAATACCTGTTGTATATTTGGGTCTCTATGTTTATGATAGACAATTCTAATGGAACCGAAGGTTGTTGGATCACACATAATTGGACCCATGTCTATAATATAGTGATTATCCGGTAGGTCGGGATGTATATTATTGTTAAAGAATTTGAAGTTCATAATGATTATTTTGATTCTCTGAAGCCGGTTTTGACAGTTCGACGCCGGAACCCCCACCGGATTTGTGGGTCCCTTTTTTAGAGGGGGTCTTTATTAATGGTTATCTATAAATGTATACCACCCGTGTGTCCAATCCATACTTTGAATTGTGTCGGGGGGATATGGATTGTGGTGTAATGGATACCCCGACCTTGCTGATTCCCACCCTTCCTCATAGTAAACGTCATCAGATTCATTTATTTCTTGGTTTAATGTTTGATACGACCTCTCCAAATCCCAACCCTCATCAAATGCTTGTTGGAGTGCCGTTCTTAAGTATGGATTATAGTCCACCCCATGACCCTCCAAAAAGGCACGTCTCCCCACTTCTATGGCAGTATTAATCTCATCCTCCGTGACACCCAAATCGGTTATATCATTTTCAGATAAGAATTTAAAATTAATCATAAGACAAATATAAAATATTATCTTGATAAAACAAAATTTGGTAATATGGATTATTATGTTTAACTTTATCTTCTAAACATTAAACACATGAAAGAAGGAATTGCGTATAGACCATTGTCCGATATGGAGAGTAACGGAGTATATTTCGATAAGGATGAACTATTATTACTCGGAGATGAAAGTCTATGTCAATATAGTGGATTACCCTCTGTACAATCTTATATGGAGGAGAAAGAAGAGGTTATAGGACACTCTTAATTTAATTTATACCTTACAATTACCCTATCTTCAAGTTGAAAGATTAATCCCCTCGTGTTAACTTCATTCACACTATTATAAGATATTACCGTATAAGATGAAAATGTATCTTGAGTTGGTCCACCTCTTCTTATGGTTAACTGAAGATATTTCTCTATCACCCCAAATCTTCCATTGATTAAATCTTCTATATTACCCTCGGCAACACATGTTCTATTAAAAAGAACCTCCTGTTCGAAAGGGAGTGAATAATGGGGTATTCTTCTATTGATATCCCACATTACGTTTAGATGGAACATTCTGACTTCTCTTTCTCCCACCGCATGTCGTATTCCCCCGAGATGGTAGTCATCCATCTCATCCATCCATTGGGTGAACACCCTTTCCTCTTTGTTTTGTTGTAAAAACTTAAAATCTTTCATATTATATCAAAATTCATCCATTTAACCTTTACCACATCATTATCGTTTGTGAACTCCTCGAGATATTCAAAGATATTATCCTCCGTTATATCCACCGTTTCTTCTTCCACCATTATGGTAACCCTTAGAACATGAACCACCGTAGCTAAATTGAATGTGGATAGAAAATCCCTGAAAGATGAATAATACTCATCCTCTATTCTATATTCATCTGAACTGTAGTTATGTGGTAATCCCCATACCCAGTCAGGAAACTCTTTATCATATTCTAAGAACTTAAAATTTCTCATTATAGATTAAATGGACTTTTGTAACTTTCCACCTCAACTTCCACCTCAGCTCCTTGATGTCTATCTGATACAAAATCGATTAAATCCCCAATTATTTGTTTATTCATTCCAAAATCCCCTGACATAAGAAGATTATATTCCTCCACGAGTTCACCACCATCAAGTGAGAAAGTCTTTGCTTGATACTTCGCAATGGGTTTCTTATCATAATAAACCGTTATTCCATCTACGGTGAAATGTTCCCTTAACCTTTCCTTTTTCTTTTGTGTGATGGAATTGCTTACACCACATCCGATAATACCGATTAAAATAATACTAACTGCAATAACTGTGAGCCTTTTCATGTGAATTGTTTTGACAAATATAAAGAATTTTTATTACATTTGACAAAATATTTTCCCATGAAATATGAAATTATTCAGATTTCCCCCGGTAGAGATAGTATCGATGTCCATATTGTTATAAACGACGATAGAACCATTAAACTGTCTACCAGCAGTGTTGTTAAGACATTTAATATGGATTTGGACCCTTATCCTATGAAGGGACCTCTATATTCCTTTATTAAGGATTTGTGTAGTGGAAACAAATATCAGATGATGAAGATAATCTATACCATAAACAAGTATAGGGGAATATGGGATATGTATGTGGGGGTTTAAATTATACCCGAATGGGTAATATATTACACTTTTTGGTGTATTTTATATCATATCAGGTATAAATGCACTGTAATGTGTAATATATTGCACTTTTTGGTGTTAAAACAAAAAACCCCCGATAAAGGGGGTTAAAAGACTTGTGTGTAGGTTTAATTAAAGTTGACCTACCTTACATAGATTATCAGGATAGTTTGATTGTACAGAGTTTAAAGCGTTGTTTGCTTGAGATTGTGTGTCGTATTGATACATTGTGTCACTTGAATTAAGTTTTGCAACCCATACAGGTGAACCTGGAAGTAATTGTTTTAAGATGTAGAACTTTTTCATTGCGTTTGTTTATCATATAAATATCTTAATTTAGTAACTAAGGACATATCTTCACATAAGAATTTATATCTTTTTGAATATAAAGTACTAGTTCTTTGAAATATTATATGTAATTGAATATAACAACCAAATGTCGGAACTATAACCAATAATGAAAAGATATTACCCTCTGAGTAATTTAAAAGATTCTATATTGTAAACATATTGTCTTTGAAACAAAGGTTCCTGAATATGTAAATCATTATTTTTCTTTCGTGCTCTTTTTATTTTCCAAAACCAATATAATGTATAAGGATCTAACATCATATATGAAGTGTGAATATAATTGTTACCATCTGATAATAATTTAATACTACCTACTTTGTTATTCTCAATAAAGAACAACACTTCTTTCTTTGAAATTAATGCGTTGTCTTGTAAAGTTCTATATGTCTCAATATTAAAACCATTATTAACTTTAACATAATGATAATTTTCTATCACATCATAAGTTAATTTATAATATTTGTAGTTTTTATAATTTACGGAGATGTTTGTTAAAACTAAAACTAACAATACTGATACCGTTGTTATTAAAATACTTAAAAAAATTTGTGTCATAATTTTATTTTTAATCCCATCTTGACCTATCTCTTCCAACATCGTGAACATAAAACCCACCAAACCCATCTTCATTTATTTCAAAATAGTAATCATCTGTTTCACCATTACCTGGTGAATCCAAATAAAGAAAGTGAACTACTCTATCATCCTCTTGATAATAATCAGAACCACCATGCCATAATAATCCAATGTTGAATTGTCTTTCGATATTATTATGTGGGATAGGGAATGCGTAATTAGAATTTGGGTCAATTCTTGGATTCTCTCTCAAATAATTTTCTCTACATCTTTCCACATAATCATTATACTCCTGACAAAATACAAAACAACAATCGATTATCTCACTTGGTAATGTTATATCACCAAAAGTGTATATATTTGAATTTAAAAATTTAAAAGGTCTCATTACATTTAATAATATAATGAAATTAATTTTAAATTTCAAATTTTATGGTCTATATCTTACCCACTCAACTCTTATTAAATCTCTAGTAATATCAAATCCCCAACCCATACCAAAATTATCAGCATCATGTACAATTCCAGTTGGTCCTGTTATTGAAAGTATAGATACTATAAAATTATTCGGGAATTGATTTAAAAATGAACGAATACCGTATGAATTATCAACCATCACGTCATAATTGTAATCGACCAAATTTTCTAATCTAACATACGACCACGTGGCACTATCCCATCCTTCTAAATTTGATGAGTCATCTTCATTAAAAAATTTAAAATTTCTTATACTCACTTTTTCTTTTTGGTTAATAGAGTTATACCGGCCCAAATTCCTAATGAAAAAAGTATGTACATCTCAATATCAAAGAGTACTCTCATTTTATTTTATTAGTCATTTTTCCAAATTGTTTCCGTGTTATTTTCTTGATGACCAATAAATCTTGCTAAAACAAAAAAGAAATCACTCAAACGATTCAAATACTTCGTTATTATGGATACCCTATCTGAATTATCAATTACCAAACAATTTAAAACTTCAATCTCAGCTCTTCTACATATAGTTCTACAAATATGTGCGTATGTTTGTGCTTTACTTCCATTCGGTAAAATAAAGTTTTTTAATTCAGGTAGTTGATTGTTCAATCCATCCATAACCGTTTCTAATACTTCAATATCATCTTCAGTTACATTCACTAATTCAGTATTGTTATCGTTGATAATCATAGAACCCGCATTAAACAAATCCCATTGAATTTCTTCAAGTAATCCACCTTCAGGTTTATATTCAGTTCGTAACAATCCCACAAAAGAATTTAATTCATCTAACGCACCGACCGCCCTAATTTCAGGATATAACTTAGATACTCTTCTACCAGATAAAAGTGATGTGGTTCCACTATCACCTTTTTTTGTATAAACTTTTTTATTCATTATTTTAATTTTAATATTTTTTTAATATAACCAATAATATTTTTTGGTTTATTTTGTTCTATAATTTTTTGATTATATTTTTCTCTTTTAATTTTAATTGATTCTGCAATATTCATAATTGTATTCTCATAACTCTCTTCACCAAAAATTGGAACGAAAACTGATTGATACATTTCCGCAATATCTTTAATATGAAGAACTTCTACATTTTTTTTGACAATGAAAGTGTCATCAAATAATTTAAATTGTAATTGTATTGGTATTTTCATACCACAAATTTAAAGAAATATTTTTTATTTACCAAAATAAATTTTATATTTGTGTTATGTATTTTAAATTTTTATCAGGTAAACCCGAGTACGATAGGGAGAACGACGTTTGGAGAACAAAAACAGGTAGAATTGTCCCCATATCATGGATGACAAATACTCACATAAATAACTGTCTAAATTGTCTAAGAGGGGAAGGTGAAAGTGAAATACCTGACATTTATATGGGAAGAACTAAAGACGAATGGACAGCAATATTCGAATGTGAATTGAATACAAGAAGGTTGGCCGGTGAAAATATTTAAAATACCAATGAAATTCCAAACTGTGAGAATTTCTTCATAATCTTCTCTGATATTTTTTTATATAAATTTTGATTATGTTGGGGGATATGTGTTTCTTCTCCGTTATCTTTTACCAAATATAAATTTACCGGAAACTCATTTGATGAGTTATCGTCAGGGATTACAATTATTTTCCCTGTAAACTGTCCGTGGTCAACAAAAAAATCGTGTGGTAGAATATATCTGACTTTTGCATCGGCAATTTGTATTGTTCCTTTTTTTAGTGCAAAATAAATTGATTTGGCCTTTTTTATTTGTACGGGTGTCAATTTACTATTAACACTCTCTTCGGCTTCATACAAATCCTCATCATCCTCCTCATTATATTTTATACCCATGACCTGTGAAATATCTTCAATATAGTCATGACCCGGATGTTCAATCCAAAAATTATAATCTAATAAAACTACATTAAATTTTATAAATTTTAGATTTAATATTGAGAATAGTTCATCAGTATAATCGGTGCAATTTGTTTTTTCTCCATCCTCAAACCATTCAATTTCACCATCCTCTTCAGGTAATTCTATACAAGGATATGATTTACCGTCTTTTAATTGAATTGTTCTAAATTCAACATTATTCGGTAAATCATAACTTATCTTTTTTGGTCCATTACATTCAACCGAAATCACACCTTTCTTTAATAAAGTGTAAATATGTTTAGCCCTTTTTATTAAGGTCTCCTCTGTAGATTCAAATAGTTCAGAAAACTTCATATGTATATAAATACATAGAACAAGAAGCTATCCTCTCATTTTATCCTGTATCTCCCTCAATTTTACTTTCCATTCCATCTCTAACCTCTTCTCTTCAGGAGTTTCGGATATCAATAAACTCAAAATAAAATCGATAAATCTCATGTTAAATTATTTCATAATCAATTTCACCATAATCATCATAGTCGTCATTTTGGTCGTGTGTTGACCCATCGTCATCTTCTTGAACTAATCTATATGCCTCACAAGAACTTCTCGCCTGAACTGTATGGGTCCAAGTTTGAACACAAGTTCTTGATGCTTGGATAGTATACTCACTATATTCATTCTCTTCCCAACCTTCTTCTTCATCTTCACAATCATCAGAATTAATGGTTTCTTTTACTTTTTCAATCGGTCTTTCAAATGCGTCAATGGCTTCTGTTAATCGATTTCTAAATTCAATCAATTCTTTTAATTCATATACTGGAAATGCAAATCCCGAAATACTACTTGCACTAACACCAATTTCAATATATTCCTCTCCTTCAGGAACATTAGAATTGTGGTAAATTCCTAAACCACTTGATTTTTTAAATGTATGGTGTTCCATCGGGGACCACCTATTCAATTCCCATTGGTCTGGATTTGTATCCACCATTTCTTGATATTCATTTTCTAAACTTTCTAATTCTTTGAAGTGATTCTTCATTCTTTTTTCAAAATCCTTCAACCATTTTTTTGTAAACTTTGCCATAGGTTATAATTTTAATTGTAAACAAATATAAAAATAAATTTAGAATCTTCCAAAAAATAACCAAAATGGAGAAATTGGTGAGGACCCAATCCTTACTTGTTTTCTTTGTTTATTTGGTTGGTATTTGTTTTGTGATAAGTTATGATACCTCATTGCCGACCCATAAATGTGCATTTTTGGGTTACATGACAATAATAAAAAACATAACAGTAAAAATATTAATCTTTTCATGATACAAATATATGAAATTAATTAATTTGTTCCATTCTTTGATTAATAATTTTTTCAACCTCAATTAATTTTTCATCTCTACCATGAAAACCGAAAGTGTTGTATAGTGTAATATCTTGATATATAGGGTTTTGTAAAGAAAAATATTTTGCAATATCACGTGGACATATTTTCATACCTAAATCCACAATTTCATCTCGATACTCAACAACTATCGTGGTATCCTCATTCAAATAATTTCCGTATTGATTCGGTCTTGGGATTGATTTAGTGAACTCAATTAGTTTTTTTGATCTTAGTGTAAATCCACCTCCACCAATCATCTCTTCTTTAAATGGAATACCCATTTTTTCTGTAATAGGTGTACCAACATAATCATAATCTAAAAACTCATCTCTCCAACATTCAGGATTCAATGGAAAACCATCATCTTGAAATAATATACAGTAATCTGTATTGACATAATCACTTAAATTATGTAAACACCAAGTATTGTATTCATCATAAGTTAAAGGTTTTGTATAAATATAGTTTATACCTTCTACGTTTGGATTTTCTGGTGATAACAATATTAAATCATGAAATTTAAAATTTTTAAGAAGATAAGGTAAAACTAACTTTAGTCTTTTATTTATTTCACGAAATAACATTTCCTTATTGGGTCCCACTCCCTGCATACAGACAGCCGTTATTTTAGGCAATTCTAATTTCATATTCTAAAATTATTCAGATAATGGTTTTACTTTTATTATACGTTTCTTCACTTTCATTTCTTTTTTTTGTTTTACCACTTTTGATTTTTTAGGTTTGATGTTATGTTCTTTTTTGTGACAAGTTGAACATAAACTTTCCAAATATGAATTATCATATTCCCATGGCATTAACCCGTCTATATATTGTTTGTGATGAACCTGTAATCTTTTGGATTTTTTTCCACATCTACAACAAGTATGGTTATCTCTCTTACGAATGTAAGATGCCTTTATTTTCCATTTTGGGTCTTCTAATAATTTTCTATATTCTTTTCTATTCAATGTTCCACAAATTGAAATTTATTTTATCATTCTCCTTAAGTTTCTTCGATAAATTTTCATACAAATAAATGTGTCCTGATTCACCGAAATGGTAATCCTCAATAAAACCGTTAGTTTCCTTTATGATTGTGAATTCATTATTCTGTGGTATTTCAGTATTAGATGACCAAGTCCAATGAATAACTTTATTATTCTTTAATATTTTATTTATAAAATTTATAAAATCATATTGTTCTATAATGTAATTAACATTTTTTCTATTAACAATAATTTCATTAAAAGTTTGTTCACTAAAAACATTATTATGTTCTTTACTTAGTGATGACTTAACATCGTTATTTTCATAATAAACGAATCTATTTATCTCCGTCCAATTAAAAATTACAATATCATCAGGTTTTATTTCATGGAAATTTTTGACAAATTGATGAAATATATAATGATTTGAAACTCCTGGTTTTACGTAACAAACAAAATTATCTGAATATTCCTCAGATAATAATTCATAATACAATTTTGGTTCATAACCTTTCCACTTAATATAATTTTGTATGTTAGTTACGAATCGTCTATCACTAAACTTAACAGAGAAACTATCTCCAAATATATAAATCATTAATTACCTCTACCGGTTTTTCTGATGTTTGTGTTCGACTTTATTGGTTTAGTTGGTATAGGTTTTTTGTCTCCTTTACCTTTTGGTTGTTTTGGATTATTAAAAAATTTAGAACTCATATTTTTAATTTTTAAATTTAAAACCTAATTTATTTAATTTATTTAATGTCTCATCAGTTGATTTATGTAATATACCAATTCCTCCAGACTCGTTCCAATCTCTAATATTGTCTTCTCTATCGTCGATTAAGATGTGGTTTGGTGCCGCAAATTCCTTTTTATTTCTGGCAGTTCTAAGAATTACTTCAATATTTTTACCTAATTCTCTATCAACCCAATCGTGTTTAGCCACCCTTGATTCTGGTTTACTTGACGGTGCAGACAATATAGATGGATTATAATCTTTAATATTATTCCAAAGTAATTTACCATCACTCATCCAATCAAGATTTATCCAAAAATCGTAACCTTTTTTATTGACTGGTTCCCAAAATCTTGGTCCATCAAAATGTTCACCTTTTAAATCAATACCAGTCAAATCAAGATATCCTTTCTCGAAATCAACCAATACACCATCCATGTCACAAAATATCTTATAGTCCATAAAGTATAAATACTTAGATTAATTTAACTAAAACATCGACCAGTTTTATAATACCATAAAATAGATACAACCCACCTAAAATTGACACAAAAGTGATAAATATTGTAAACCATTTGTTTTTAAATAAAGAATTGATTTTTTTTGGTGTTATTGAATTTTTTTTATATCCATTTCTAATTTGTATTCGTTCTGAAAACGACGACTCAATTTCATTTCGATATCTTTCGGCCAAAGCATCCCTTCTTCTATTCCACTCATGTTGTGAAATGGTTTGATTTTCATCTTCATCACCTCTCAAAAATTTAAAATTTTTCATGCACCAAATAATTTCATAATACCAATAAATGAAACAAGACAAAATAAAATGGTTACAAAAATTAAACCGATTGGTTCATGTTGCCAACACTCTTTAAAAAATAATTTAACTTGTGTTCCAAATATTTTAACCTTAGTCCATAGTGTTGGGTTCACCGTTATTGTCGTTGTTGCTTGGAATAATCTTATTGGATTGTTTACTCTTTCTCTTTCAAATCCTTCGTGTCTACGTCTTAAAATTTCTTCTCGGGACATTCTTCCTTGATTACGATTTTGTCTAATCATTTCCATATGAGATCCGTAAGTGGGACTTTGGAAATATTCAGCATAATATCTTTCCATTTCGTTATTGGATTCTAAAATAGGTAAATTAGAAGATGTACCGGCGAAATGACTTATATGGTTTATTGTATGTGCAGTCAATTGTGAATCATAATGTTCAGATGATTTACCTTCACCTCTAAAAAATTTAAATTTCTTAGTTTGCATTATAAATTATTTGGTATGTTTGGAATTTTAATATATTCGTAAAAATATCTAATGTTAGGATTTTGAATCGCAAATGACGGAAACACTTCTGTTCTTCCATCTAATTCGATAACTTCTTCAGGAAATAAATCGGTCTCGGCAGGTTTTAATACTGCGTAAAAATAGAAAGTATAATCATTTTGTGTTTGAATTATTTCCCTCCATTCATTATAACTAAATTCACTTATTGTTGATTCATAAACATAACCATTTAATTCTTTTTTGTATGGTATAAAATCTGTAACTCTGTTATGTAATAGACAATTTAAATAACCTTTGATGTAAAATAAATTGTGATATGGTTCAGGTGTTTCTAAATTATTAACAAACCCCTCACCAAATTTAAATGTCCTCATGTAATCCCTTATTAATATCTATTCTTATTGTATATTGTCCATGTTCCACAACAGATTCATATTTAATTTGATTGGTGTTATCATCAAACCAATATTGTAAACTTAATACATTATATGAATCACCTCTAAATTCACATCTCTGTGGGTATATTGTTGTAAAATGTAATTCTTCACGAATAATATATTTGATGAGTTCTTTACATTCATTTTGAACTCTAAGGCAATTACTTTCACCTTTATTTTCGTTTGATAAGAATTTAAACATCATAATCAAATATACTAAAAATAAACAATAAAAAAAATTGGATTACCTATATTTCATTATATGTTTGTAGAATAAATCCGCCTGTACTTTGTGTCCTAACTCTCCCAAATGATGGTCATCTATTAAACCATTAGTTTCTTTGTATATAAATTGTCCTCCATGATCTAAAATAACTCTAAAAGTATTGTGGTGTTGATCTTTAATTAAATCGTTTAATAAATATTTTTTTTGATTTAAAATTTTTTTATCTTGATTATATATCAATTCATTTATTATTGTCCAATAATAAATTTCAAATCCAACTTCTTTTGCCAATCTATCAATTATTTTTTCATAATCATAAATCTCATCATAGTATGGTTTTAATGTTCTATTAACAAATAACATGTCTAAACAATCGTTTGTAATTGTACAATTATTTAAATCTTTCGTTACAGACGGACCAAAATGATACCAACCAGTTCCATTTATGTTGGATATCCTTAATCTTTCCATATGAGTCCATCCAATTATAACAATATCCCCTTTTTTTAATAGATCAACACATTTACAAAAACTTGTAAAAATGTGTTGGTTGCCGATTCCTCCAAATCCATGATTTGATAAAATAAATCCTAAATTGTTAGATAAAATTTTAGGCCAACTATCAGGAAATTTACCTCCTTTATACTCTTTATACAATTTATAGTTTGTATAGTGGTCGTTATAATCTTCGGTGTAACTACATCCAAATGTATATAACTTACTCATATTTTAATTTCAATTTCATGTATTTTAAACTCATTATTACCACTCTCTACTCCGATGTATTTTAATTTATTACCAATGAAAAACCCTTTCATAAAACCTGGTTTAATATTTTTAATTTCTAATTGTTTATCATAAAAAGAATAAACACCTTTTTTATTTAACCATATACAATTTTCTAATTTAATACCCTGACCAAAATTGCCAAATGTGTACGAATTTGTAAGTCTAAAACTTGTACCAAAATGAAAAGGGTGTATCATAATATCCTCATATCCATCGTTATTTACATCGGCAATTTCAAATTCTCTAAACTGCATTGTTTGTTCAGTTGTTTCAAATCTTTGATTAGGTACAAAATTACAATCACCTTTATTTTCTAAAATTTCTATACCGTTTTTTTCACCTTCAAAT